>BBPG01000125.1_pt2 | contig 11293 bp, 16 predicted proteins | sample 1343651 | NCBI WGS metagenome assembly BBPG01 (sample SAMD00019091, study PRJDB2971) | groundwater metagenome | biome: freshwater biome; feature: mineral spring; material: ground water | place: USA: CA, Sonoma | collected 2012-06 | depth surface m | reverse complement strand
ATATTAAATCAAAAACCCACTGGGGAAATCTGCTCTAAATGTAGTTCACTCTTAGTATTAGATAAAAAAGAAACAAAGTGCTCAAACAAAGAATGCTCTTAAGATGAATACTTCTTAAGGATTTTCTTTTTAAATTCTTGGAAGCTACCTTCTTTTATTGAGATTCTAATTTCTTTCATTAGATTCTGAATCCAAAATAAATTATGTTCAGCCAAAAGAATCATTCCATATATCTCCTTCTCTCTTAGAAGATGATGGATATAGCTCAAGGAATAACTCTGACATACAGGACAGCCACAGTCCTTATCAATAGGGCTTTTTTTCTTTAAAAATTTTGCAGCTCTTAAATTAACTCTCCCTTTTGAAGTAATCGCTGCTCCATGACGAGCCCAACGAGTAGGTATAACACAATCAAAAAGATCAATTCCTCTTTCTACTGATTCTAGGATATCATCAGGCTCCCCAATGCCAAGCAGGTGGCGTGGTTTTGATTCGGGTAATAAAGGAATGACTTCATCTAAGACCGAATGCATACTCGGCTTACTATCACCAAATGAGCCGCCGAATGAGCCGCCAATTCCAAATCCAAAAAAAGGAAGACTGCCAATAAATTTAGCCGATTCTTTTCTCAAATCTTTATAAGGCCCACCCTGAATAATACCGAGCATAGCTTGATTCTTTCCCTTAAAAGAATTTATGCATCTTATGGCCCACTTATTAGTTCGATATAAAGACTCTTTAGTATATTCATAAGAATCTAAAGGAGAAGTACACTCATCGAAAGCAAAAATGATATCAGCACCCAGTTTTTCTTGAACTTTAATAGATATTTCAGGATTCATTCTTAAAAGGTTACCGTTGTATGGAGAAAAAAAAGAAACTCCGTCATCATCAATTGAAACCATATTATTCTTTTTCTTCTTCCCCGTATTACCGCCTGATGCTAATTTCCCCACTCCATATTCCCATCCTGATCCAAGACTAAAAACCTGAAACCCTCCACTGTCAGTCATTAAAGGATAACCTTCAGACATAAAACTATGAAGGCCACCAGTCCGAGATACTTCCTTGTATCGATCATTGCAAAAAAAATGGAAAGTATTGACCATAAATATCTGCGCGCCAAAAGAAGCCACCTTCTTAAAAGCAGGGCCTTTTAGGGCCCCTTTGGTAGCTACCGGAACAAAGCAGGGTGTATCTATCTTTCCGCTCGGAGTCTTTAAAGTTCCACGCCTAGCTCGACTCTTATTATCTTTTGAAGAAATCTTGAATTCAAACATTTAAACTAATGTGATTAGAAAAATAATCCCAGTACTACCAGTGGCAAGTGTAATGGCAACATCAATAAGATTAACTCTTGTCCTTAATGCTATTTCCGGTAAATTTGGTAAAAACTTAAATTATTTTAAGATCCATAAAGTCATTATATCTTTTTTTTATAAAAACAAAAAACTACAACCAGCTAGTCGCAACTCCTTAATAATTTATAATAATTCCTCTACTTCCTTCACTGTCTCTTCTGGAGTATAATGGGCTTTAATTAAATGCTTCTCAACCCGTAGTTGTTGCTGAATTCTTTTGCTATCGTCTTCTGAATTTGAAAGAACTACAACCCTTGCATCTTTTCTTTCTTTGCTATTTCTTATTTCCCTTAATACATCCCATCCGTCCATTTTAGGCAAAATAATATCAAGCATTATAATATCAAAAGGTTCTCTTAGAGCACACTCAAGAGCTTCTTCTCCATCTTTTGCTGAAGTTACATTGTAACCACGTTTCTCAAACTTTGTGACATATATATCTATTAGAAAAGGATCATCTTCTACAATAAGTATTTTTTTCATAAGAATATTATTATTTCTTGATAAAATAATAACATTTTATTTGTTAAAAAACAAACGTAATCTTGATAAAGATTGTTTCTTATACTAAAATAATACTAATGGGAAAAGAACGAACGACATCTCAATTTAATGTAATACAAAATTGTCGTAACTATGACATCCCTTTATGGCAATGCCCTCAGTTCTTATTTATTATTATGGGCTTGGTTATGATAGGAGCCATCATGCTTAGTTCGTTTATAGGAACAAAATATCTCATGGGTCCTGAAATAATAGTGCTTGCCACAATTAGCATTACTATCTTCCTTTTTATCATCGCTTTTATCATAGTTCAAAGTTTTGAAAAAATGGCTGAGGCAAACAGAATGAAAACTGAATTTATTAATATTGCATCACATCAACTGCGAACTCCGCTAACCAATATAAAGTGGGGGTCTGATGCAATAATTAACGAAAACCTTAATAAAGACCAAGCTGATAGCTTGAAAATAATTCAAATAAATATAGAGCGAATGGCAAAGTTGATATCAGGCCTGTTAATGGTTTCACGAATCGAACAAAAAAGACTAACTCGAAATGATGAACTCTTTTCTTTAGAAGAGATGGCACGTCAAATAATTGCAGAAAGTAAGTTCCACTCTGACGGTCGCAAAATTAATGTTAACTTTGTCGCTAATGATAATTTGCCTAAAATCATGGGCGACCCATTTCAAATAAAAACGGTTTTTGAAAACCTTCTAAACAACGCTTTGAAACATAGTCCTGAAAATACAACAATAAATGTTTCTTTGGCACGAAAAGGAAAATCAGCTTTGCTTGAAATATCAGATAATGGCATTGGTATACCAGAAGAAGATCATAAATATATTTTTCAGAAATTCTTTAAAGCAAAAAATGTAATGAAAACAAATACGGAAGGAACGGGACTAGGACTTTTCATTTGTAAGTCAATAATAAAAAGTATGGGCGGAGATATAAATTTCAAGAGTGCTGTTGGTAAGGGAACAACTTTTTGGTTTACCCTACCCTTAATAAATAAAAAATAATAACTGACCTTGATATAAAATCAATGTCAGATAAAAAAATGCAAAAGATACTATTCATTGAAGATGAATCAGCGCTTCAAAGGACTCTAGGTAAAAAATTAGAATTGGCTGGCTATACAATAATAGAAGCTATGGACGGAGAAAAAGGAATTGAATTAGCAAAGTCCGAAAAGCCAGACCTTATCTTGCTTGACCTTATTCTGCCTAAAAAAAATGGTTTTGATGTACTAAAAGAAATAAGATCTTTTGAGAAAACTAAAAACATTCCCGTAATTATCTTAACCAATCTAGATGGAACTAAAGAGGTTGAAAAAGCACTTGAATTTGGCGCAACCACTTATTTAGTAAAAATTAATTATAGTCTTGAAGACGTAATAGAAAAGATCGGAAAAATACTTAGCAAGAATGAAAATTGAGAATCAACAATTAAGATCTTTCCTAATTGGTGCTGATATAATAACTGAAGAACAGTTTAATCAAATTAGTCAAAGGGCTGTAAAGGAGAATAAAAAAATATCAGATATTCTTGTAGCTGAAAAGTTTATCTCTGAAGAGAATCTAATAAAAATGAAGGCCTATATCTTGGGCATTCCTTTTATTAATTTAGAAGAAAAGAAAATTGATGCAAACATATTAAAAATCATACCCGAACCAATAGCACGCTCACATAATATTATTGCCTTTAAACAAGAAAACAAAAAACTAGAGGTAGCCATGACTGACCCTGAAGATTTAGGAACGATTGATTTCATTAGAAAGAAATCTGGTCTAACAATTCTCCCCCGACTAACCACCATGGAGAGTATTAAAAAATCTCTCAGGCAATATCATCAATCACTTGAAACTGAATTCGGAGATATAATTAAAAAAGAAGAGAAAGAAGCAGAAGTACTTGAAAAAGTAGCCGAAGAAGTATCGGTTGTAAGAATAGTTGACACCTTAATAAAGCACGCTACCCTTCAAGGGGCTTCAGATATCCATATTGAGCCACAAGAAAAAGAATTAATTGTGCGATACAGAATAGACGGAATATTAAGAGATGCGATGGTATTGCCTATAAACATTGCTCTTGGCGTTGTAGCTAGAATAAAGGTTCTCTCTAATTTAAAACTTGATGAGCATAGACTTCCCCAAGATGGAAGATTTAAAGTTAATTATGAAGATTCCCATTATTCATTAAGAGTATCTATCCTGCCTGTCTCTTATGGAGAAAAGGTTGTTATGCGTCTCCTTCCAGAAACTACAGAAATACTAACACTCGAAGAAATTGGACTGAAAGGAGATTCATTAGAAAATGTAAAAGAAGCACTTAAAAAAACAACTGGAATGATTCTTGTTACCGGTCCAACCGGATCAGGCAAAACTAGTACCCTCTATACAGTAATAGATATGCTTAACACTCCTCGAGTTAACATTTCTACCGTAGAAGACCCGATTGAGTATCAAATAAAAAGAGTGGCCCAAACCCAAGTTAATCCGAAAATTGGACTGACCTTTGCTACCGGATTAAGATCATTAGTCAGACAAGATCCTGATATTATCATGGTTGGAGAGATAAGAGATGAGGAAACAGCTAGCCTAGCAGTTAATGCTGCACTAACTGGTCACTTGGTGCTATCAACTCTCCATACTACAAGCGCTGCCGGAGCTGTATCTAGATTAATGGATATGGAAATTGAATCATTCTTAATATCCTCCACATTAAACATAATTATCGCTCAAAGACTTGTAAGACGTCTGCATAAAAGTAAAAAAGAATATCAATTAGAAAAAAGCGACATAGAAAGTTTGAAAAAATATTTTGATATAAACAGACTGACTGATCTGTTAATAAAAGAAGGGATTATTAGTAAGGGGCAAAGCATTCAAGATGTGCCATTTTTTAAGCCCGGAAAGACAAAGGATTGTCCTGATGGATATCAGGGAAGAGTCGGTATCTTTGAAGTACTAAAAGTTAGTGATAATATTAGGAAAATTATTACAAAAAAACCTGACTCAATGGAGATTCATAAGGCTGCCCAAGAAGAAGGAATGGTATCATTGATGGAATCGGGATTTATAAAAGCTGCTCAGGGAATTACTTCAATCGAAGAAGTACTAAGGGTAATAATCGAATAAAATGAAATATAAATACGTTGCCATAGATAATAATGGAGAGCGAACCAAAGAAGTGGCGAATTTTGAAAATGAAACTGAACTTTCAAAATACCTTCACTCTAAAGGTCTCTTCCTTGTTTCTGCAGAACCAGTCAAATCTTCTAAAAAAGCATCTATTAGTTTTTTAAAAAAGGTTTCTCTTTCCGAGAAGATGTTTTTTATTAGACATCTAAAAGTAATGATATCAGCAGGACTTTCCCTCTCTAAGGCCCTTGATGCTCTTGAAAAACAAACTAAAAATAATTTCCTAAAAGAAGCCGTCATTACAATAAAAGATGATGTAAAAAGTGGTAAAAGATTTTCAGAAGCACTTTTAAAACATCCTGCAATCTTTTCTGAATTTTTCTATAACATGATTAGGGCTTCAGAAGAATCTGGAACAACCGAAGAAGTATTAGGAATTCTTTCTGATCATATGGAAAAGGAGTATTCTCTAAAATCAAAAGTAAAAGGAGCGCTAATTTATCCTGCAGTAATCATTTCAGCCATGCTTGGGGTCGGAGTAATCATGTTAGTCTTTGTTATTCCTCAATTGGCTCAGACCTTTAAAGAAATGGAACTTGAGCTGCCCAACTCAACTCAGGCGATAATAAGTATCGGCGGCTTTCTTGCTAATAACTTAATTCTTATCCCCGTTGCTATTATTGGAATAGCCTTTTCTACGACCCTATTCCTTCGAACAAAAACCGGAAAAAGGGTTTTTAGTTGGATATCGCTTAAAATACCCCTCATAGCTACTTTTACAAGAAACACGAGTTCAGCACATATTAGTCGTACACTTAGTTCTCTTCTTAATTCAGGTACCTCTATTACAAGAAGCCTAGAGATTGTTACAAACACTTTAGGTAACCTATATTTCCAAGATGCAATAGCGGCAACTTCGGAAAAAGTGAAAAAAGGGGAAAAGCTCTCTAAGGCGCTAAGCCAATATGATGACATTCTCTCACCACTCATTATTCAAATGGTGGAAGTCGGAGAAGAGACTGGAGAAACATCAAGCCTTTTATTGAAAGCAGCTGAATTCTTGGAAGAAGAAGTTGAAGCCACAACTAAAAACTTAACATCAATAATTGAGCCGATTTTAATGATTCTTATCGGTGTGGCTATAGGATTCTTTGCAATTTCTATGCTTCAGCCAATGTATTCAATGTTGGGAGCATTTTAAGATTAATAAAATGAAAAAAGGATTTACATTAATTGAACTTCTTATCGTCATTAGTGTTGTAATGATATTGGTAGCAATATCATTTCCTATGTTTTCTTTTTTTCGAAAAGAATCTGAATTAAATAGTGCTTCTGAAGAGATAATAAGCATTCTAAGAATTGCGCAAAATAGAACGATATCCTCAAAACAAGCAAATAGCTGGGGAGTATATTTTAACAGGACGACATCTCCAGAAAGCATAATCCTCTTCAAGGGAAAAAGTTACGCCACCCGAGAAAGTGGCGAGGACAAGAGAGCATTACTTCCCCTATCAGTTGAAATGTTTGAAATTGATTTTCAAAATATAGGGTCCGAGGTGATATTTGAAAGGATAACCGGAAAGGCTATTCAGGTTGGCCACATAGCCATACGAATAATTAATGACCCCAGAAAAAAAAGATTGATCTGTATAGAGCCATATATAATTGGACTTTGCCAAGGATATGAATAAAATAAAAAACAATAAAGGAATGACGATCGTGGAGGTTTTAGTAGCTATTGGGGTTATTGTAATAATCTTTGGAATTATGTCTGGGCTATCCATATTCTCTCTACGAATCACAAATTTAGCCAAAGAAACCTCTCAAGCAAACCATTTAGCCACAGAAGCAATGGAGGCTGTTAGGTCATTTAGAGATGGAACTGATTGGAATATTAATGGTTTAGCCTCACTAACGCTAGCCCCTCAGGAATATCATCCGGAAATAATTAATGACTCTTGGGCTCTAGCGCCCGGTGACCAGGAAATAGATGGTTTTAATCGAAAAATAATAATCAATGAAGTAAGAAGAAATATTTCGGGAAATATTATTGAATCTGGCGGATCAGTAGATCAAGATAGCAGAAAAATAACTGTTATAGTTTCCTGGAAAGATCAGGAGGTTAAAATCATCAGCTACTTAACTAACTGGAGACAATGAAAAATATAAGAAAAAGAGGATTTACCCTAATAGAGATGCTAACCTATATAAGCATCTTGATAATTGCTACTTTGGCAATTTCATCTTTCCTTATCTGGATGATACGGTTCAATATCAATATGAAAACCTTAAGAGAGACACAGCACTATACCGAAAGAGCGATGAGAATTATGAATAACGAAATAAAGTTCTCTACTATGATAATCGATGATAACAGTAATTTCAATAATCATCCAGGAAAAATATCTATTAAAAGTTCCGATGGATCCATTACAGATTTTTTTCTTTACGACGGTCTTCTTTATATAGAAAAAGAACTGGATAAAACGCCGTTATTTCCAGACTATATTACGATAACTAATTTAATTTTCAGAAAAATCACCAATAAGGAAAGAGATTCGATTCAAATAGAAATGACAGCGGAACATAAGGGACCAATCAATCGTCCTGAATATCAATCAGTAATTAATATGAGGTCAACGACTTCATTAAGAATATATTAATATGAAAAGACAAAAAGGATTTGCTACAATACTTGTTGTTATAATGGCACTATCCATATTTATAATTATAAGTATGAGCCTTTTTATAACGACCTTAAGTCAGCAAGTAATCGCTAATAACAATGTCAGATCCAGTCAAAGTTATTATGTAGCCGAAGCTGGAATTGAAGATGCTCTCCTAAGACTATTAAAAGACCCCTCTTTTGTAGGCTCCTACGAGCTAACTGTTGGCGATAAAAAATCCCAAGTGGAAATAAATCCTATTGGAACATCAAGAAGGGTTTTATCAACAGGAAATGTTTCAAGACGCATAAGAAAATTAGAAGTAATATATTCAATATCTAATGTAGCTAGCTGGAGAGAAATTAAATAGAAAGATAAGCTATCGTATGTTATAGTAAATAATATGCTAGAACGATTAACATTAAATCCGTCATCATTTGGCCTTGATCTTTCCGATTCTTCAATTAAGATAATCAATCTTGAAAAAAGGAAGGGGGGGCCATATTGTTCAGCTTGGGGTGAAATGAAGCTTGAGCGCGGAATAATAGAGGCTGGGGAAATAAAAAATGAAGATGCTTTAGTTCAGGCCATTAAAAACGCAGTTTCAAACATTTATGGTGAAAAAATAAAGACAAAGCATGTGGTAGCTTCTCTTCCAGAAGAAAGATCATTTCTTCAAGTTATCCAAATGCCCAAACTTTCTGAAGAAGAAATGGTAAGCTCAATTCATTACGAAGTAGAAAACTATATCCCTTTATCAATAGATAATGTTTATTTTGATTTTCAATTGATAAGACCAGCGGGTTATAACATTAACCACGTAGATGTTTTAATTAATGCAATCCCCAGAGAAATAATAGATCCATATGTAAGATGCATTAAAAGAGCTGGCTTAATTCCGGGAGCACTTGAAATAGAGTCTCAGGCCATAACTCGTGCTTTAATAAATAAAAATAGGAGTGATATCCCAACTCTCATAGTTGATATTGGTGAAAATAAAACTATTTTCATTATATTCTCTGGAACTAGTTTAAGATTTACGTTCTCCTTCTCCTTTTCATCAAGTAAAATAACTCAGTCTATAGCAGAAAAATCAGCTGTTGATATGGAGACAGCAGAAGACATTAAAAGGAAATATAATTTACAAGAAGGCGGACGTGATCCTGAATTAAAAGATGTATTTGAAGCAATTAGGGAAAATCTTATTGACTTAACTCAAGAAATAAAAAAACATCTAGAATTTTATAAAACCCGTACAACTCATGAACATTTACCAAATTCAACTGGAGAAGTGGGCAAAATAATTCTTTGTGGAGGTGGATCAAACCTTAGAGGAATAGATAAGTTTGTTGAGGAAAGAGTTGGAGTAATCACCGAGATTGGAAATCCATGGACAAATGCCTCTAATGTTGTCACAAAAAAAGGCTCTTTAAGTTTAGAGAAATCGTTAGGCCTTAGCACGGCGATAGGATTAGCATTAAGAGATTTTTAAAATGATTAATTTACTGCCACCAAAAGAAAAGAAGAATCTTTTAGATAAAAAAATTGAGAAGCTGATTACTATTATAGGCAGTATAACTTTATTCTTCTTGATTTTTTATCTCTTTTTATTGTTATCCATAAATATGTATGTAGAAACTATTCTAGAATCAGAATTGATATCGCTGGAGCAATTACAAAAAGATCATTTAAGCTCGGATTCATACCAATTACAAGAATCAATTGATAAATATAATAAGAAATTTTCACAGGCAAGAATGTCCTACGAAAATCAAACTTTTTTCACAAATGGCATTGAACAAATTACTTCACTTAAGCCAGGAGGTGTTTTTTTTAGAAATATTTCCCTGAAGAAAAGTGATGCTGGAATATTTTTTTCTATTTCAGGTTTTAGCAAAACAAGAGCTAATTTAATCAGCTTTAGAGATAATTTAGAAGAAGCTGAAAAAATATCTGACGTTAATTTCTCACCGTTAAGCTGGGTTCGACCAAATGATATTGATTTTCAACTAGCCTTTGAATTGAAGCGATGAACAAAATAAAAAAACCTTATATATTAATAGGATTATTCTTACTTACCGCTATTATATTAATAAGGATGCTTATATTTCCCACAGTAGAAAAAATTGAAAAAGGATCTAGGAGAATCATTGAAACTCAAAGAGAATCATTACGATTAGTAACGCAAACAATGGAGCTAACAAAATTTGAAGAATCACTGGATCAATATCAACCCGATCTAGATAGAATTGACTCACTTTTTATTGACAGTCATTCACCCCTTACATTTATTCAATTCCTAGAAACAACTTCTCTAGAAACAAATACCGAGCTTGAAATTTCATCAATTATCACTCCAACAACTGAAACCAATAATTGGATACCGTTAACATTTAATATTATTCTAGATGGCTCTTTTAACGATGTAATGAAATTTCTAGAAAAGGTGGAACTTAGTGACTATTTAGTTCAATCAGAAAATCTAATAATGGCACTGGATTTAGATGAGGAAGTTATAAGAATGACCTTATCGCTAAAATTATTGACCCAATAGAATGAAGAAGGAAATTAATATTAATTCAATAGTAAAGAGTTTAAAAAAGACTAAAAAAATAGCCTGGTGGATAGGTGCGCATGTTTTCCATAGTGTTATGATAACGGTAATTATAGGCGTGATATTAGGATATATATTTTTTCACAGAAGTGTTATCTCAAATGATAGATTAATTTCTCAAATAGAACCAGTAATCTTATTCCATAAAGCTAATTATCAAGAAACTGTACGGATATGGGAAACAAATAACACAAAAAGGACTAAAATAGCACAAAAAATATATACTAACCCCTTTGAAGAGAGGATAGATTCTCCCGATAAAGACATTGAAGAAAGTGAAATAGAGAAGGAAGACCCGATTATCGATGATAAGAACTTTATCATCCACACAATAGTGCCTGGTGACAATCTTTGGATACTTGCAAAAAGATATCTTGGTTCAGGATTTAGATGGGTTGAAATAACCGACCTTGACGGTAACCCCTATCCCGATTGGAGGGCTAATATCTTAAGTATAAATGAGCAAGTAAGAATACCTACTAGATAACAAAAGAACCCTAAAAAGGGTTCTTTTGTTTTTAGAATTAATCCGTGATTAGAAATCTCTCTTTCCTCCGAAATCTCTTTCTCGGCTTCCTCCGTTGTCTCTTGGAGTCATTGGTTTTGCTTCGCTAACGATAAGATTTCTTCCGTCAACTTCTTTTTCGTTGAACATTTCGATAGCTTTAGTAGCTTCTTGGTCTGTTGACATTTCAACGAAACCAAAACCTCTTGATCTTCCTGAAAACTTGTCTTTAATAACATTAGCAGACTCTACATTACCTGCTTCAGAAAAAATGCTTTTAAGCTCTTCGTCTGTGGTAGAGTAAGATAGGTTGCCGATGTATAACTTCTTGGCCATTGTTTTTATTTTGAATTTTAATTTAACGACCTTTCCCCTAACCCTCTCTTTGCTCTAGGTCGTAAAAACAGCCTTGAAAGCTTACGAGAATGGTTCTCTGGGCTAAGTTCAATAAATTGAACTAACTTCAGTATATTCTAAAACAAATAATTGTCAATTCA
>BBPG01001592.1_pt1 | contig 11330 bp, 11 predicted proteins | sample 1343651 | NCBI WGS metagenome assembly BBPG01 (sample SAMD00019091, study PRJDB2971) | groundwater metagenome | biome: freshwater biome; feature: mineral spring; material: ground water | place: USA: CA, Sonoma | collected 2012-06 | depth surface m | reverse complement strand
ATAATCATCAACATCTCGGATGTCTGCCAGATTTATCATCACATCTTTACTAGCAAGGACTTCCCGAACAAGCTTTTCCACTATAGAAGAAAAACGCTTGTCAAGTAAAAGGCTATTCCGTTTAAGTAGCTTGGCACTTTGCAGCGTTTCTTTGACGGCTTTTACTGCATGGCGGCGCGTTTCTTCCGAAACCAGATCACGCACCACTACATCAGCTAAAAACGGGTCACTAATAAATACAAAAGAAATTCCGGCACGCCATAAACTGTTGATATATTTACTTTTCAGCTCAACCCCGGAGTTTAGCCACAACTGTCCGTCCGGCCCGTAAACCGGCCGATAAAGTACCATCCCTGGACGCAATAACGAAACGGGTATTTTACGCACGGCACTCATTATTTCCCTTCAGCATATTGCTTCCATTATAACTTAAATTATCCCTATTGAAAAGCCAAATGACTTTTTTAACTTAATTGATTGTAAATCATTGAGGTATATTGTATGATGAAGGCAAGTAACATCCTGAGCTTGCATTAAAATTTGGGAGGAATATTTTTTGGAAAAGTGGGTTTGCACGGTATGCGGCTATGTTTATAATCCAGAAGAAGGTGACCTCGACAACGGTATAATTCCCGGTACAACTTTTGCTGAATTACCCGATGACTGGGAATGCCCTGAGTGCGGTGTAGGTAAAGATATGTTTAAAAAAGCATAGCAGCCGATCGGCTGCTATGCTTTTTTAGGGTTCCTCGCTATCGGCAGGGAGATAATTACCTCTGTTCCCTTTCCCTCGATACTGTTTAACTGCAAACCACCCTTATGAGCTTCCACAATATGTTTAACAATGGCAAGTCCTAGGCCTGTACCACCAAAGCGGCGAGTACGAGCACGATCAACACGATAAAACCGTTCAAAAATTCTCTCCTTTGCTTCCTCCGGAATCCCAATGCCATTATCTCTAACCGAAAGAAATATTTCCCCGTCTTGTTGTTTAGCGCTGACGGCAATGAGTCCTTGCAGTTGAGTATACTTTATCGCATTGTCTAATAAATTGTGAAGCGCCTGAGCCAATAAACCTCTATCTCCCAGGGCGGGCGGCAAGTCTGGCGGGATTTCTATTTTAACTTGATGTTTTTTCATTCTTTCTTGAAGACGTCCCGTTACTTCCCTAACTAACTCCGACACATCTACCGATTCTTTAGCGATAACTGCTCTACCGCTCTCAATTTTAGAAAGCTTCAGCACGTCTTCAATCAGCTCGGACAAACGTTCAGCCTCGTTATGGATAATCCGAGCAAAACGAAGCGCCGATTCTGGTTGACTATATGCGCCGTCTAAAAGAATTTCCGCAAAACCACGAATGGCAGTAAGCGGAGTGCGGAGTTCATGTGAGACGTTAGCGGCAAAATCTGCGCGAATGTCTTCTAACCGTCGTAGTCGAGTAATATCGTGGAACACTATTAAGACGCCAGCTTTTTTCATTGTTTCAGCACGGAGAGGCATCAAAGAAATGCTGAGAATTTTCTTTTCCGGAAAAAAAGTGCTCATTTCATGTTCCAATAATATTTTTTCTCTGCTGACTGTAGATATTTTCTCATGCAGTTCGGCGCTGCGGATAATTTCCAGGTCGCTGCGTCCACGCCAAGTATCTTTTTGCAACCCCAGCATCTCTTCAGCAGCAGGGTTAGCCATCACTGCCCTGATATCACCGTCGAAAACAATTACACCTTCAACCATTGTGAACAGAACAGCTTCCAACTGGTCATTCTTTTCCATGGCCTGACTAATCTGAATCTGAAGTGAATCAGTCATTTGGTTTATCGCATCAGCAAGCAAACCGATTTCAATTTTGTTGTTGAAATATATTCTGCTTTTTAAGTTGCCTCCGCCAATTTGCTTCACCACATCAACCATTTGTGCCAGGGGCGACGTCAAACCGGAGGAGAGCTTTAAGCTAACCCCAAACAGCAGAAGTAATGCCAAGAACAGTCCTGCCAGCAGTCCGTGCTGAATTCGGCGGATAGCATTGTTTAACTCTGTCAGCGGCAAAGCCAAGCGCAGAAAACCGAAGGGCCGGCCTCCACTCTCAAGGGAAAGAGCGATGTTAAGTACTTCTGTGCCTGCAACAGGTGAGATACGCACAAAACTTCCGACACGGTTATCTCGAGCGGCAAGGATTTCAGGCAATAAAAGGTAGTTATCCAGCAAAGGTGCCTCACGAGCAGAATCACTTAGCACTACTCCATTAGGAGCAATGAGCGTAATTTTTGCGCTAGTCAGTCTTCCCAGTCTGTTAATTACTGAATCTATCTTATCTAGATCGATGTCAGGGTAGTCCAAAATTAGCGGTATCAGCAGCTCCCCGGTCACACGTACCTGATCTGACAAGCGGGCACGGACAACATCTAAGTAAAAAGAGCGAAAAAAAAGAATCGTGCCCACACCTATTAGCATGACGGCTAACAAAAGCAACAAGCCATAAGTAGCAAATAATTTAGCACTTATGGTTTTCATCGATCCGGCTCCTTAAATTTATATCCTATGCCACGTACAGTTAGCAGCAAAACAGGATTGCGAGGGTCTTCCTCGACTTTTTGGCGCAAATAACGAATATGCACATCAACAGTTCGGGTATCTGCGACATAGTCATACCCCCAAACTTTGTTTAAGATATCTACACGCCGAAATACCCGGCCAGGATGAGAGATCAGCAAAAAAAGCAACTCGAACTCTTTAGGTGGTAAATCCAGTGTCTTTCCATCCTTTTGTACCAAGTAGCGATCCAAATCAAGAGATAAGTTGCCTTGTCGGACAATTCGGCTTCGTTCTTCCTGCAGGGCAGGTTTTATCTGTCTTGCTCGTAGCTGGGCTTTTACTCTGGCAGCCAGTTCCCGCGGAGAAAAAGGTTTAGTAACATAATCAGACGCCCCCAGCTCTAAGCCAAGGATCCTGTCTACTTCCTCGCCCCGTGCAGTCAGCATGATCACAGGAATATCTGTTGTATCGGGATTTTGTCTGATTCTGCGGCAGATATCTAGGCCGTCTAACCCAGGCAGCATCCAGTCGAGCACAATCAGATCAGGCTTCTTAGTGGCTATTTTTAACAGCGCTTCCTGTCCATCAGTGGCAGTATCGATAATAAAGCCTTCCTTTTCAAGATTGAAAGAGATTAGTTCAACAATAGTTTCCTCGTCATCAACAACCAGAATACGTGCCAAGTAAACCACCTCTTTTTAATCTTTACTACAGCGGCGTGACACTATTCTCCTCTATTTCTACTCATTCAAATCAATTCGCTTACCACTTACCAGGTATATTACGCTTTCGCTGATGTTTGTGGCATGGTCAGCAATGCGCTCCAAAGAACGGCTGACAAAGAGCAAATTAGTTGCTTGATCAATTGTCCGTGGGTTTTCCATCATTAGCACCAGTAATTCCCTAAAAATCTGTTTGTGATAGGCGTCAACCTTATCATCATCTTTGCCTACAGCCTTCGCCAGCTCCACATCTTCTGCGACATAGGCGTCAAGAGAATTTTTGACCATTTCCTGCACGATACGAGTCATTTGGGGCAGGTCTATCAGAGGTTTGATCAGTTTCTCATTGCCGATTCTCCTTGTAACCTTTGCTATATCTACCGAATAATCTCCTATACGCTCCAAGTCGGTAATAATTTTTAAAGCAGAAGCAATTTTGCGCAAATCCTTAGCCAGGGGTTGCTGAGTAGCGATTAAACGCAAACAGGCCTTCTCAATTTTTCGCTCCAGCTTATCTATTTCTTCTTCCACAGCAAAAACTTTGTCCGCCGATTCTAAATCCTGTTTAGCCAAAGAATCCATAGCTCGAGAGATATTCTCTTCTACCAAGCCACCCATTTTCAAAATATCCTGTAGCAACTCTTCCAGAGACTTTTGATATTCACTGCGTTGAATCATCTAACCCATTCCTTTCTTCTAACCGAATTTCCCGGTAATATAATCTTCAGTGCGCTGATCCAAGGGGTGTGTAAACATAATCTCAGTCTCCCCCATCTCCAGCACTTCCCCGTTTAAAAAAAACGCAGTGCTGTCGGAAACCCGGGCTGCCTGCTGCATATTATGAGTGACGATGACAATAGTAAACCTCTCTTTAAGTTCTCGGATTAAATCCTCGATCTTTTGAGTAGCAATAGGATCAAGCGCAGATGTAGGTTCATCCATCAAGACCACATCAGGCCCCACCGCAAGTACTCGAGCAATGCATAATCGTTGTTGCTGCCCACCGGAAAGTCGTAACGCTGACCGGCTTAAGTTATCTTTTACTTCTTCCCAAAGTGCCGCTTCTCGTAAACTCTTTTCTACGATCGCATCCAGCTTTTTTCTCTCTTTAATCCCATGGACTCGCGGCCCGTAAGCTACGTTATCATAAATTGTTTTAGGAAAAGGGTTTGGCTTTTGAAAAACCATACCAACTTTTTTACGCAGTGCTACCACGTCACAGGATTTATCATAAATATTATTGCCGTCAATCGAAACATCACCTTCAATTTGCACACTGTCAATCAAATCGTTTAAGCGGTTCAGTGTACGCAAAAAAGTGGATTTGCCACAGCCCGAGGGACCGATGAGTGCCGTCACCTCCTGCCCGCTGATTTCCATATTGATATTTTTTAGAGCCTGAAATTTGCCATAATAGAGATCCAGCTTTTTAACCTGAATCACTATATTAGTTTCCATAAAAATCTCCTAACCTCTCATTTTTTTGCGATAATGAGTACGTAATAAAATAGCTGACATATTCATCGTCACCACTAGCCCAATCAAAACCAAGGCAGTCCCATACGCGATAGGCCTGACTTTTTCAATACTGTGATGCTGGGTAGACATAATAAACAGATGATATGGCAAGGCCATAAATCTTGAAGAAAGAGAGCTGGGTAGGCTTGACAGATAAAAAGCTGCTCCGGTGAAGAGAATTGGCGCCGTCTCTCCCGCAGCTCGAGATATACCGAGAATCATCCCGGTGATAATGCCTGGTAGTGCTGAAGGAATAACATTTGTACGGATCGCCTGCCACTTTGTAGCTCCAAGTGCTAGCGCACCCTCCCGAAAGGAATCTGGCACAGACTTCAGTGCTTCCTCAGAGGCCGTAACTGTAACCGGCAAAGTTAGCAAGCCAAGCGTCAAGCCTGCCGAGAGAAGACTTGTCCCAAGTTCCAAAGCGCGAACAAACAAAGCCACCCCAAAAAGACCGTAAACAATCGACGGTACGCCGGCTAAGTTGCGAATGGAAAGACGAATAATTCGTGTAAACGTATTTTTCTTGGCATACTCATTCAAATAGATGGCGGCAAAAACACCAATCGGAACAGATGCTACAGCCGTAATTAAAGTAAGATAAACTGTCCCGAGTACAGCCGACCAAATACCTCCCTCTGTCATACCACGCCGCGGCATGGCAGTGATAAACTCCCAACTTATCACACCTACACCCTTACTGAAAATATCGTAGAAAATAAAAAATATAGCAGCAATCACGAAGAGCATCGACAATCTTAATAAAACAAAAGCTACTCCCTCCACTAGTGAGGGATGTCCTTTGCGACGCAAGTAGTCAGCTGCAAGCCCGCCTGGAGCGGAAAACAGTTGATTTTTTGTCATAGCTTTTTCATCTCACCTGCCCGGTGCAGGAAAATATCTGCTAATAGGCTAACTAAGAAGGTCATGCTAAAAAGAACAAAGCCGATGGCAAACAGAGTGTAGTAGTGGGTAGTATCTGCCGGAACTTCGCCTAGCTCAATGGCTATAGTAGCAGTCATAGTACGCACAGAAGAGAAAAAATTACTGGGAAATTGCAGAGCATTGCCTGTGGCCATAATTACCGTCATCGTTTCTCCCAAAGATCGACCTATCCCCAGCATGATAGCAGCAGTAACGCCGGAGCCTGCAGCCGGAATGATGACTCGGGACAAAGTTTGCCAACGAGTGGCGCCTAATGCTAGCGATGCTTCTTTGTACTCTTTTGGTACTGCAGTTAACGCATCCTCGGCAATACTGATAATTGTTGGTAACGACATCAAGCCCAGCAGGATAGCACCGTTTAACGCATTCAAGCCGTTAGGCAAGTTGAAAATTCTAGCCAGCAGCGGTGAAAGAACCACAATTCCAAAAAAACCGAGTACAACAGACGGAACTGCCGCCAACATTTCAATCACCGGTTTGACAACCTCCCGTTCCCACGGAGTAGCCACTTCGGCCAGATATGCTGCGGTTGCAATACCAAGAGGTACGGCAACTATCATGGCTCCGGCTGTAACCATCAGCGTTCCCACAATTTTAGTAAAAATCCCAAAATGCGAGGAGACAAATCCAGACGGATTCCAAACCCGTCCGGTGAGAAAACTGATGAACCCCACATCCTGCCAGGCGGCAAAACTGCTGTTAAGTAACAAAGCGAAGATCCCTACTAAAACCATGACGACAAATGCTCCATTTAGCGTAAAAAAATACGCAATAGCAGTTTCAAACTTTCTATTCAGAAATAAACCCCCTTCTGCTTTAATACATGGGGAAAGAGAGCCAGGCTACGGCTCTCTTAAAGGAAAGTCAACAGCGAAACCTTATTACTAGACGCCGGCAAGAGCAAGGAAAGGAATAAACAAGCTCTGCTTAGTTCAGATAAGTTCTGTTCTTTTGCATAAATTCGACTGTAGCAGGCAGGAATCCTGCTTCTTCGACAATAAGTTGCCCTTCTGCGCTTAATATATACTCAAGAAACTGTAACAATGCACCTGTAGGCTGACCGCTATAGTACTGGTAAAGCGGACGTGTCAATACATACTCCCCTGCTTTTATCCTGTCAAGTTCAGTTGGTACTACAAAGGGACCAGCATCCGTTTCAGCCAAGCCTACTGCCTTAATACCGGTAGCTCCTTGAATGAACCCCATGGCAACATAGCCAATGCCGCTTACGTCGGCACGAACACCTTCCACTATTTGTGAATTACCGTTCATATTTTTCTTTGCAGGTGAAAAATCCGCTTTGACAACGCGCTCTCTAAAAAATACATATGTGCCTGAGTTGCTCTGTCGTCCATAAAGGGAGATAGGCGCATTTGCACCACCAACTTCACTCCAGTTAGTGATTTCGCCGGCAAAAATCTTTCCAGCCTGTTCCAATGTCAAGTTCTCTACCTGATTGTCAGCGTGGAGAATCACAGCCAGACCATCCATAGCAAAAACGATCGGAGTTGGCTCCACCCCATTAGCTCGGGCGCTTTCAATTTCTGAATCGCTCATTGGCCGAGAGGAGTTTGCTATATCAATCTCACCAGCAATCAAGGAGGAAATACCGACGCCGGAACCGCCACCGGTTACAGAAAATTCTGCATTGGGGTTTATCTCATAAAATGCTTCCACAAGAGACTGCACCACATTTACTTCACTATCAGAACCTTTGATTTGAAAAGAACCGCTTGGCATTTCTCCTGCCGGATCCGGAGTCACATCGTTATTTTGTGCGGGTGGTTGAACTTGGTCTCCTCCACCACACCCACTCAAAAGTCCGATTGAAAGGAAAGCAAGTACTAGTAAAACTGCAACCCTAATTTGTGAAAACTTCTTCATTTTCTTGTTTCTCCTCCTAAAAGAGTTTTTGTCGTTCTTGTTGAATAAATTATTTAGTTACAACATTTTGCATTATAGCAGTGCTTTGTTAAAAACGGAAGGATCTTCTGTTAATTTTATGTTAACTTTGTGTAAATTTATAAAGTTTGTCCGCATGCTTCGAGAAAGGATTTCTCAGTATGGTTGTGGAATACTTGTCAGAAAAAGTCTACCCAAAAAGTAATACTAGGAGGTATATGATTTGCGGCATAAACTAAAAAGACTTGCCATTCTTACCGGCGGCGGCGATTGTCCAGGGCTGAATGCGGTGATTCGAGCTGTGGCAAAAACCTCATTTCATCGCTATAAAGTAGAAGTAATGGGAATAATGGATGGCTTTGGCGGTTTAATCGAAAACAAATCTTTTCTGCTGGAAGACAAAGATGTTTCTGGTATTTTACATCGTGGCGGCACCATTCTCGGCACTACTAACCGAGACAATCCATTTCGCTATCCGATAGGGGAGGAAAACGGCAAAACCGTCTGGGGCGATGTCTCGGAACGAGCAATCGCCAATCTAGCTGAAATGGATGCGGACGCGTTGGTGATAGTTGGTGGCGACGGCAGCCTTAACATTGGCAATGAGCTTTACAAAAAAGGGGTCCAGGTTGTTGGTATTCCTAAAACTATCGATAATGATTTATCTGCTACTGACGTTACTTTCGGTTTCGACACAGCATTGAATACCGCCACAGACGCCATTGACAAACTGCATACCACCGCAGAATCCCATCACCGAGTAATGATTTTGGAAGTGATGGGTCGTGACGCCGGCTGGATAGCTCTACATAGCGGGATTGCCGGCGGAGCTGACGTAATTCTTATTCCCGAAATATCTTTTTCCTATGAGGCTATCTGCAGAAAAATCTCTGATCGCCGCCTGCGCGGCAAAAAGTTTTCGATCATTGTTGTAGCGGAAGGTGCTAAACTTCCAGACGGACGCCTTATCTTTCAAACAGAAGTAAAAGATAACCCCCATCATAATAAGCTCGGCGGAGTGGCAGACATAATTGGCCGTGAAATCCAAGAAAACTATGGCGTAGAAACTAGGGTCACAGTACTTGGCCACCTACAGCGCGGCGGAACACCCACACCATTTGACCGTATTCTTGGCACCCGCTTTGGGGTAAAAGCGGTCGAACTTGCCTTAAACGGAGAATTTGGCAAGATGGTCTGCCTTTGCAGTAGCACCGTTCAGTCTGTATCGCTAGAAGCGGCAGTTGCAGAGCAAAAACTGGTCAAGCCCGATTGCGAGCTGGTCAAAGCCGCCAAATCTGTGGGCATTTCCTTTGGGGACTAGGGGTGAAGCCATGTATAAAGTATTAACTGTAGCCGGATCGGATTCCGGGGGTGGTGCCGGAATCCAGACCGACTTAAAAACATTTGCTGCCCTTGGCGTTTACGGCACTAGCGTAATTACAGCTTTAACGGCGCAAAACACCCAAGGGGTCCACGGCATCCATGTAGTACCGCCAGAGTTTATCGCTTGTCAACTAGAGGCCGTTCTTTCTGATATCCCGGTTCACGCAGCAAAGACCGGCATGCTAGGCGATGTCGATATAATAGGCATCGTGGCAGACATCTTGACCAAGTATAGAATATCAAACCTTGTCGTAGACCCTGTAATGATAGCCCAGAGCGGGCATAGACTCTTGCCGGAACAAGCCGTTGATGTGCTGCGGGATAAACTGTTTCCTTTAGCCATGGTCGTTACACCTAATTTGCCGGAAGCGGAGATTATCTTAGACAGAGAAATTTCTTCTGTGGCGGAGATGGTGGTAGCCGCCAGGGAAATTCACCGCCTTGGCCCACGACACGTATTGATAAAAGGTGGACACCTTCAGGGCACAAAGATGGTAGATGTTTTCTTTGACGGCAAGGATACACACACGATTAGTGAAAACAAACTTGACACGATCAATACCCATGGCACCGGCTGTACCTATGCCGCTGCCATTACCGCCTATTTAGCTAAGGGATTGACCCCGTTGGATGCTTTCGGCAGAGCCAAAAAGTTTATTACTAATGCAATTGCCTACGGTTTTTCTGTTGGTAGCGGTTACGGACCGACCAACCCGATGGGAGCCATTTTTAAAGAACTAGAGCTGGGACGTATTTCACGGGATATAGCAAAAGCCCTCTCCTTGTTGCAAAAAACAAAACCAGCCGCCAATTTAATAGCAGCCGGTCGCACCAATATCTTCTATTGCCAAGAAGGAGCCGGCAGCTTGGCTCAAATTATCTCCTACCCAGCACCTCTTTTTCTCTGCCACCGGCAGATTGGCGCAGTAGGCGAACCAACTTTTGGCAGTAGCCTCTTTCCTGCCGAATACCTTCTGACCGCACACAAAATAGACCCCCGTATCCGTGCCATGATTAACTTGCGTCATACCCCGGAAATAGCTTCGGCAATCAACTCCATAAACTATCGAGCAGTAACGCTGAACACACAATTTTCGACTCTTGCTTCTGTACCTGTTGCTCTAATCTTAGAGGATACCCCTGACAAGGAGCCGCAGGTCGTCCTTTTTGCCCAAACAGTAGAGGAAGTTGTCCAGAAAGCTGCTGCACTCGCTCGTTCCTTCTGTGGTTGCTGAGGCATTGTCTAACAAAATTATCTTAGTAGACCCTAGGGTCTTATTTTTTTTTCCTTGTCATAGGGAATGGGTATATATTGAACAGCAGATCTAATTTTTATCGGCTGCGGGAAATGATCCATCAGCTCATAGATTTCTTGCGGCAGGAGACCACAGGTATTTAACCCCATCTCACCCAGTTCGGTGCAGGTAATAGGATAGTCGTGTGTCCACTGGCCCTCTGTCAGCAGATTTGCTACTTCCTCGGCCTTCTCCTCACCCAGTCTTTCCCACAAAATTACTTTGACCGTCTTCTTTACCTGCTTAATTGCTTTTTCAGCCACATCGGCTAGAATCAGCGTTTCATCATCCACCTCATTTGCATCCTTAGCCTGGACAGCTTTTAAAATTGATACTGCAGGATAACGGCCTAGCTGGGGATCAACTGGCCCTAATACCGCATTGCCGTCCATAACGATTTCATCAGCAGCCAGTGCAATCATAGTGCCGCCAGACATGGCATAATGGGGAACAAAGACTGTAACTTTGGCAGAATGTTTCTTTATAGCATGGGCAATTTGCTCGGAAGCCAGCACAAGCCCTCCCGGTGTATGCAAAAGCAAATCAATAGGCATATCTGCAGGGGTCAGTCGAATGGCACGCAGAATTTGTTCTGAGTCTTCCAAATTGATATAGCGAGTTATTGGAATGCCAAACAGCGCGAGTGATTCCTGGCGATGAACAAGAGTAATCACACGGGACTTGCGTTTTTTTTCCAGGCTGCGAATTAAGCGAATCCGGGCGGCTTCCATCCGCGCCTGCCGCAGTACCGGAGTTAAAGCGGAAATAATGAAAAATAGCCAGATAAGTTGAAAAAAATTAAATCCTTCGCCCAAAATAATCTCCTCCTTCAAATTGTCCAGCCAATTTCTAAACAGTCACCATCCTTAATGGAAGTAGTAAACTGCGCTTCCCGGCCGTTAATCCGCAGCACCAGTTTGTTCTGACCTGGTGACGGTGTGCCCTGAAAGTTAATGATATTGAGGATATCAGCCATGGTAATCTCGTGGTTTACAACATTGATCTCCACACTATCACCTGAGGTTAGTGG
>BBPG01003090.1_pt1 | contig 11341 bp, 10 predicted proteins | sample 1343651 | NCBI WGS metagenome assembly BBPG01 (sample SAMD00019091, study PRJDB2971) | groundwater metagenome | biome: freshwater biome; feature: mineral spring; material: ground water | place: USA: CA, Sonoma | collected 2012-06 | depth surface m | reverse complement strand
CTCTACCGAGTGCAGGTAAGAGTATAGCTGCGAGAATGGCAATGATGGCAATAACTACGAGGAGCTCAATCAGTGTAAAGCCCTTTTTATTCACTAATTTCATCATCTTTTTTCTTACCTTCTCTGCTTTGAAGTGTACCACACACCCAAAATCCTGTCAGAAAAATTGGTTAATGGTCAATAGTCAACAGTCAATGGTCACCAATCACTAATCACTGAATTTTGCATACTGAAATAAATTCAGCACAAGCTTTGCATTGTAATTTTGACTTTTGATTTTTGAATTTCTTTGTGCCTTTGTGCCTTTGCCACTCTGTGCCTTTTTAATGAATATTGAGGTCTGACCTCTTTAATTCTAAGTTGAGTAGGAAGAGTTTATTCTTACATAATCTTCAGAAAGGTCGCACATCCACGCCGTTGCTTCTTCATTTCCTATTTTTATATCTACAAGGATGGTAAAAGTCCTCTGAGTCATTTTCTTCTTAACCATTTGAGAGTTAAATTCTGTCATCACTCCATTCTGGGCAACTATTACTCCTCCGATGTAAATGTCTATCTTTTTTGAGTTAATGTTTATTCCTGAGCTGCCGAGTGCAGAGATAATCCTTCCCCAATTTGGGTCACATCCATAAAGTGCGGCTTTCACAAGGTTTGATTTGGCAATGGCCAGAGATGCCATTTTTGCCGCGTTGAGATTAGGAGCGTTTTTTACTTTTACTGTTACGAATTTCGTTGCTCCTTCAGCATTTTTGACAATCATCTTAGCTAATGATGAAGTTACAAATGTAATTGCATCCTGAAATTTTACAAGGTCTTTCATGGTTATTTCCTTATTTCCTGCCAGGCCATTGGCAAGAATGACTACCATATCATTTGTGCTCATATCACCATCAATAGTGATCATATTGAATGAGGTCTCCACACTTTTTCGGAGCACATAGCTGAGAGCTGCTGGCGTAATTAGAGCATCAGTAGTAATAAAGGAAAGCATTGTTGCAAGATGAGGAGAGACCATCCCTGCTCCCTTAGCTACAGCACCAACTGTTATTTTTTCCCCTCCAACTTTTATGGTGACAGCTACTTCCTTGGGAAGCGTATCCGTCGTCATTATTGCTTCAGCAACCTTCCTGCTTCCATTAATACCACCACGCGGGAGGAGCTTTTCAATGCCTGCTTTGATTTTATCCATCGGCAATTTTTTTCCAATAATGCCCGTAGAGGAAACGAGGACATCGCTTTCTTTTATTCCTAACTTTACTGCAGTGAGCTTTGCCATTTTCCGGGCATCCCTTAAGCCTTCTTCTCCGGTTGCAGAGTTTGCATTTCCGCTATTGATGATTACTGCCTGTGCTATTCCATTCCTTAGGTGCTTCTGAGTAATTTTAAGCGGAGCAGCCTGGAGCTTGTTTGTGGTGAAAAGAGCCGCTGCCCGTGCCTTGACCTCAGATGAGATAATCGCTAAGTCCTTCCCGTTTTTTTTGATTCCGCAGCTAACTCCGTCTGCACGAAAACCATGAGGAACAGCAACTCCTCCAGCTATCTCTTTAATCATTTTATTTTTATGGAATAGGCGTAGAGAGGCCCAGCCCCTCTGTTTCATTAAATCCACACATAATATTCATATTTTGTATTGCCTGGCCGGCAGCTCCCTTTATGAGATTGTCCAGGGCAGAGATAATGACTATTCTCTTCATTGACCGATCAATGTGCAGCCCAATCTGGCAGTAATTTGTTCCAGAAATGGCTCTTATCTCTGGCAGCTCATTATCCAGCACATTGACGAACGGTTCATTCTGATAAAACTTATGGTATATTCTGAGCACCTCGCTGCTTCTTGCTTCTTTCTTTAACTTGCCATATATTGTTGAGAGTATCCCTCTTTTCAAGGGGAGGAGGTGGGGGACAAAAACAACCTTGACCTCTCCTTGACAAAACTTACTTAACTGTTCTTCCATCTCGGGCTGATGGGCGTGGGACATAATCTTATATGCCTTGAAATTTTCGGCAACTTCAGAAAAATTGAAGCTATCTCCTGCGAATCTTCCTGCGCCGGATACACCGGATTTAGAATCAACAATTATCTCCTCATGCTCAATTAAATTGTGAGAAAGAAGCGGAGCCAAACCCAGGATGACACTTGTCGGATAGCAGCCAGGATTGGCAATAAGGGCAGCATCCTTTATTTTATTGCGATAGAGTTCCGGGAGGCCATAGACAGCCTCATCAAGTAGATGCTTGCTTGTATGTTTGACCTTGTACCATTTTTTGTAAGTCTCTCCGTCTTGGAGTCGGTAGTCAGCGCTGAGGTCAATGACCCGTTTATCTGCTTCTAATAGCCAGGGTGCAATTTTCATAGAGGTCTTATGAGGAAGGGCAAGAAATATAAAATCTGTTACTTTTGCCATCTTCTCTATGTCAAGATTGTTGCAGATAAGGTCTGTCTTTCCTTTTAGCTGTGGGAAAATATCGGCTATTTTCTCCCTTGCTCTGTCCATCTTTGCCGCCAGAGAGGCAACCTCTACTTCAGGATGTGAAAGAAGTAGCCTGAGGAGTTCTGCTCCTCCATATCCTGTCGCTCCTATGATTCCTACTTTTATCATCTTTTTACTCCACTAATATTTTTGAATTTTGTATTTCTAAGTGCATCTTCAATATGCTTTAGACAGATTTTAATAATGGGTTTTTCATCAAACTCCTTTATTGCTTTTTCTCTACTATACTCTCCCATTTTTATTTTTCTGACCTCAGATAGGTTGATAAATCTTACAATAGCACTGGCAAGAGCTTCTGCATCCTTCACTGGTACTAAAAATCCATTTTTTCCGTTTTCAACTACCTCTTTACATCCTGCAGAGTCCGTTGTAATTATTGGTTTTGCCATCGCCATTGCCTCAAGCAAAGAATGAGGAATTCCCTCTCTGTAGGATGGCAGCACGACACAACTGCTTTTGCATATAAATGGTCTCACATCGTCTGTGCTCCCGAGATGCTTAATCAATCCTTCTCTTTCCCAATCTTTTATTTTATCTTCTGGGATGACGGAGGGATTTCCTTTGTCAATGAATCCGAGCAATTGGAATTCCGTATCTGGAAACCGTTTTTTTACTATCCCAGCCGCTTTTACGAATTCCCCGATTCCTTTATCCCAGAGCATCCTGGCAATCAGGAGAAAACTTAAATTATTACTATTTTTTTTATTGAGATTTCTGCAGACCTCTGGGGAAAAATACTCAGTGTCTACCCCTCCGCTAAGCAGGACTGATTTATCTGATGGGGCAATTCCTTCTTCAATAAAGAGTTTTCTGTCATCGTCGTTCTGAAAGAATATTTTTTTTGTAAAGCCAAGAGAGATTTTATATAAAAGTTTTACTACTTTAAGTAAAACCCCCTTTTTAGTAAATGCATAACCAAGCCCTGTTATCATGCAAAATGAGGTAGTTCCCGTAAATCTGGATACAATTGACCCATAAATGTTTGGTTTTATTGTGTAATGAATGATTAAATCAGGCTTCTCTTCTCTATAAATTCTGCGCAGCTCCAGCATCAGTTTGATATCTTCAATGGGGTTAACCCCTTTTCTGTCAAGATATTGCAGGAAAATACATTTAAACCCTTCTTCTTCAAGCTTTTTATCAAATTCTTCTCTCTTTGCTATGGCACGCACATCAAATTTGTTATCTCTTAATGCTCTTAATAACCCAATTCTAAAATTATACAGAGTTTGTGTGGTGCTTGAAACTATTAAGATTTTTTTTGATTGCACTCTATCTCTTTTGTCTCCATTCTGCCGCAACTAAACTCCTCTTCCGGGCAATAATCAAGGCTGATGCACTTTGCTCCAGCATTGACAAATATAGCCGGCAGATAGCTCCTGCAAGTTTTGAGCATTTCCTCGGCTAAATCTCTAATTTCCCACTGAGCCCTTGCGCAGCATCTCTGCTTGAAGAAATGGAGCAATTCCCTGCAATTCATCGTTACGACTATCTTTGTTTCCACTGCCTGGGGCAGCATAAACCTTGCGTCCTCATTTGCCGCCTCTCCTGTCTTGCCTTTCTCGCTAAATCTCTTTAGTATTTTATTATAACTTGCCTGAATTTCGTTAATAATCTTTATGAATTCTTTTTTTAAAGTTTTATCTGTCTCTATGGAAGGAGGAATTATATAGTCAAACTCCGCCTCCTTGACATACCTCTGGCTTTGTTGGGAAAAGGAGGCGATTCTGTGTCTTACTAATTGGTGGGTGAGAGCGCGTGATACTCCTTCTATCGCAAATGTGAATTTTACATGCTCTAACGGGCTTTCGTGCCCTGATTTAACTATTTTCTTTACAAACTCTACTTGCTTATCCAGGTTCTTATCACCTTCCTCAAAAATATCGCCTGCAAATTTGGCAGAGTAACACTGCCTGCAGGCAGTGTATATGACAGCAATTGCATTCTGGGTTACCTCCAGAAGTTTTACATTCAGATTAACCTTCGCCATATCGTTTCTTTAAAAAATAGAGCACCAGAGCACCAGTTACTAATTTCCAATTTCATCTCTTCCCAATTTCCAATTTCATCTCTCCCTACTTACCACTTACCACTTACCACTTATTTCTTTGTGCCTCTGTGCCTCTGTGCCTTTGTGTCTCTAATATGTTTTCTTATCAAGGAGAAACAGAAGAATCGCTTTCTGGAGATGAAGTCTGTTTTCTACCTGGTCAAAAATTATTGATTGCGGGCTCTCTATCACTGTATCAGTTATTTCTTCTCCACGATGAAGCGGCAGGCAATGCATTACCATCACATCAGGCTTGGCTGACTGAAGCAGCTCTTCATTGACCTGAAAACGACGAAATGCTCTTTTTCTTTCTTTCCTTTCTTCATCTTGTCCCATACTTACCCATGTATCGGTGTAGATAACATCGGCTTCCTTTACTGCCTCCACCGGGTCGCGAAGAACGCAAACGTTCCTCAAAAAAGATTTGCCACCTGCTTCCCTCGTTTTTAATAATACTGCAGCATTAGGTTCATATCTCTGAGGAGTAGCGATAGCAAGGTTAATTTTAAACTGTGCTGCTGCACAAAGCCAGGAATTAGCCATATTGCTACTGCCATCACCAATAAAAGCAATCTTAATATCTTTCAGCTTTTTCTCTCTTTTTTCCATAATAGTAAATAAATCGGATAATATCTGACAGGGATGGAACAGATTTGAAAGCCCATTAATTACCGGAATATCAGCTTCGCGAGCGAGCTCAACAATGGTTGTGTGGTCAAATACCCGCGCTACTAAACAATCAAGATAACGAGAAAGAGTACGTGCTATGTCTTTTACTGATTCTCTTTTCCCTAATCCTACTTCATGGGGGCCAAGATAAAGAGTGTATCCACCGAGTTGATGCATTCCAACTTCAAAAGACACTCTCGTACGCAGAGACGGTTTATCAAAAAGAAGCCCAAGCGTTTTCCCGCGAAGTAATTTTTCCCACCTTTTTCTTTCTGCCTTTAATCTTGCCGCCTGAGCAAATATTTCTCTTATCTCATCACTACTCAGATCAAGAATTGAGATTAGGCTCCTCATTTATTCTCCTTTGCTTCCTTGAGCCTGAACTTCTTTTAGAATAGGACCAAGTATAGATAGTGCCTTGTCAATTTCGTTCCTGGTAATAATCAAGGGAGGAAGGAAGCGGATGAAATTCTCTGCCGTGCAGTTGATCAAAAGCCCATTTAGAAGACATTGGCGGACGACTTCCATACCACCAAAGGCAAGCTCCATCCCAATCATCAATTTTCTCCCTCTTATCTCAACAATAAAAGGATTTTTCTCTTTAAGAAGATTGAGCTTTTTGAAAAGGTAATCTCCCATTACAATGGCGTTTTCCAGTAAATTCTCTTTCATTATTGTTTCAATAAGGGCTACCCCGGCAGCACAGGAAACAGGGTTGCCTCCAAACGTTGAAGCATGATTTCCCGGCAAAAATGCGTTAGCAATCTCATCTCTTGCCAGCATTGCCCCGAGGGGAAGACCTCCTCCAATGGGCTTAGCCAGCGTTAGAATATCGGGTATAACTCCTGCATGTTCATAGGCAAAGAACTCTCCTGTTCTCCCAAGACCACACTGAATCTCATCAAAAATAAGGATAATTCTCTCCTTATTGCACAACATTCTCAGGAAGTGCAGATAATCATTTGAAGCAACATTGTTTCCGCCTTCTCCCTGAATCGGCTCAACCATCACTGCCGCTGTCTCCTCATCTATTGCCGCAGAAACAGCATCTATATCATTTAATGGAACGTACTTAAAGCCAGACGGAAGTGGACTAAATCCATTTTGATGCTTCCTTTGGCCTGTAGCAGCAAGAGAGGCAAGCGTCCTCCCATGAAATGAGTCCTTCATCGTAATAATTTTATATCTTTTTTTGCAGGCACGTGATAATCCCTGATAGTACTTCCTTACTAACTTGATTGCTGCCTCATTTGCCTCTGCTCCACTATTAGTAAAGAAACACTTTCCGTTAAATCTTTCCGTCAGCAACTCTGCCAGCCTTACCTGAGGTTCGTTGTAGTAAAGATTGGAGATATGAATAAACTTTTCGCTTTGCTCTTTAATTGCCGAGATAATTCCTGGATGGCAATGCCCAAGGATATTTACCCCGATGCCTGAGAAGAAGTCGAGGTACTCTTTTCCTTCAGCGTCCCACACCTGCATTCCGCGGCCTCTGACTATTAATAAGGAACGTTCGCCATAGGTATTAATAATAAATTTTTTGTCTAATTCTATAATTTCTTTTGTATACATATTATCATTTTACTATCTGAGTTCCAATTCCAGCATCCGTAAATATCTCTAACAACAATGAATGATTGACCCTTCCATCAAGAATATGAACTATTTCTACTCCACACTCAAGCGCTTTGATGCAAGCCTTTACCTTTGGAATCATCCCACTCATAATGACTTCTTTCTTAATCAAAAACTTAACCTCATCTAATGTCAATGTAGATATAAGAGAGTCCTTGTCTGTCCAGTTTCTCATAATTCCGGGGACATCGGTTAGAATGATAAACTTTTCTGCTTTGAGCTCTATTGCTACTTTAGCAGCAGCATCATCAGCATTCACATTGAGAGCCTCTCCTCCAGCACCTTTTCCCAGCGGGTTTATGATTGGGATGGCTTTTTCTTTAATGTGTCTCTTGACTTCAGCGCTTATTCCTTTTACTTCACCTACAAAACCAATGTCTATTTTCTCCCCTGATCTACCAAGAGGAGCCAATCGCTGTGCCTCAATGACACTCTCCAATCCAATAGCTTCCCCTCCTACCTCCTTGATAAATGAAACGATTTCCTGATTTATCTGAGCAAGAATTCTGGCAACAATGTTAATGTCTTCCTTATCAGTGATGCGCAGTCCTTCAATGAATTGCGATTCTTTCCCCCTCTCCTTCAATGCTTTGGTAATAAATGGCCCACCACCATGAATCATAACCGGATTCATTCCTACATACTTCATTAGAACGATGTCCAGGGCAAAATTCTTCTCCATATGAGAATCACTAATGGTGCTGCCACCGTACTTAATAACCATCGTTTTACCATGAAATTTCTTGATGTAAGGCAATGCCTCTACCAATATACCTGCTTTTTCTATTGCTCTTTCAATCATCTCTAATTACTCCAATTGCCACTTTGTCCCTTTGCTACTTCATCTGTATTCTCTCAATGGAATTAGCTTTCCCGGTAACTGGGTCAAGGTCAAGGATGACTCCGCAAAGTTCAGCTTCACCCTCAGCAGCCTCAAGTTTTATCGGCATCTGATAGAGGAAACGATGCAGTGCGAGCTCCTTTTTCACTCCAATCACCGAGTTCCGCGATCCTGTCATTCCAATATCAGTTATATATGCCGTTCCCTTAGGGAGAACTATCTCATCAGCTGTCTGGACATGGGTGTGCGTTCCAATAACGGCACTGACTTTTCCATCAAGAAACCATCCCATAGCTATCTTTTCGGAAGTGGCTTCAGCGTGGATGTCGATAATAATAAGTGAGGTTTCTTTGCGAAGTCTTTCTACTTCACTCTCCACCTTTCTGAAGGGGCAATCAAGTGGAAGCATAAACACTCTTCCGGCAACATTGATGATGCCAATTTTCTCTCCATCAGCGGTTTCAACTATAACTGAGCCATGTCCTGGAACTCCTGGAGGGTAGTTTGCGGGGCGCAATAATCTCTTTTCTACATCAATAATTTCTGCAATGTCTTTCTTGTCCCAAAAATGGTTGCCCGAGGTAATGACATCAATTCCATCCGAGAAAAGCTCCTTGACGGTCCTTGAAGTAAGTCCCACTCCAGCAGCTACATTCTCACCATTAATAATGGAAAAAGAAATTTTTTTATCCTGTTTTATACGGGGCAAAAATTGCTTAATGGCGCTTCGTCCAGCTCTGCCTATAACATCTCCAATAAACAAAATCTTCATCTTGGTAGAGCTATTTCGCATACTCCATCGCTCTTACTTCTCTGATGAGTGTTACTTTAATCTGTCCGGGATACTCTAATTCCTTTTCAATACGCCTTGATATCTCTACAGCTAAGTTTCCCGCCCCAATATCATCTATCTTTTCAGGTTTAACCATAACACGCACCTCCCGGCCGGCTGAGATAGCATATGCTTTTTCCACTCCGGGAAAAGAAGTGGCAATTTTTTCTAACTTTCCCAGGCGCTGAACATAGGTTTCCAGAATTTCCCTTCTTGCCCCCGGACGAGAGCCTGAGATAGCATCAACCGTTTGAATAATTACGGCGAGTAGCGTTTGGGATTCTCCCTCTCCATGATGATGGAGGATAGCATTAATAATATCAGGGGCTTCATCATACTTCTTAGCAATATCGCCACCAATCGTAATGTGAGTACCTTCAACATCATGATCAACAGCCTTACCAAGATCATGGAGCAGACCCGCTCTCTTTGCCATCTTGACATTCATCCCAAGCTCAGCGGCAATTACTCCTGCAAGATGAGCACTTTCTTTTGAATGTTGAAGAACATTCTGTCCATAGCTTGTCCGATGCTTTAATTTCCCAATTAATTTTATAATTTCCGGGTGTAACCCTGCAATGCCAAGCTCAAACGCTGTCTGTTCACCAACTTCCCTGAGTGCAACCTCCATATCCTGCCGCACTTTTTTCACAATCTCTTCAATGCGAGAAGGATGAATCCTCCCATCAGCAATCAACTTTTCAAGCGCAATTCTGGCGATTTCTCTTCTGACGGGGTCAAATCCTGAAAGAGTCACTGCATCAGGAGTGTCATCAACAATTAAATTGATTCCCGTTGCTCCTTCAAATGCTCTTATGTTTCTTCCTTCACGCCCGATTATTCTACCCTTCATCTCATCGGAAACAGAAACCACGCTAACTGTTGATTCTATTGTCTGGTCAACGGCACACTTCTGAATAGCAAGAGTTACTATCTCTCCTGCTTTTTTCATCGCAGTCTCACGCGCCTCTTGCTCAATTTTCTTTGCCATCACCGCTGCTTCATGCCTCATCCCTTCTTCCATCTTCTTAAGAAGAAGCTCCTTAGCTTCCTCCTGGCTCAGCCTGGCAATTCTTCCCAGTATATCTCTTTCTTCATTCAGAATCCTTTCTACTTCTTTCTTCTTTGATTCAACTTCAGCTTGCCAAGAAGTAATTTCTCTATCCTGAACGGAGAGCTCTTCCTCCTTCTTTTCTAAAAGGCTTGCCTTCCTATCAATGTTGGCATCTTTGTTACGCAGGCGATTCTCAAGATTGAGCAGTTCCTGGCGTCTTCCTCGCGATTCCCTGTCAAGTGCTGCCCTCATTTTTTGGATTTTTTCTCTTACCTCCAGTAAGGCTTCCCTCCTTCTTGATTCTGCCCCTATCTCCGCCTCACTAATCATCTGTCGTGCAAGAGCTTCTGCCCTTCCTATTTTTCTCTCTGCAAGAAACCTCCTTATTAAATAGCCAATAAAGAAAGCAGAAACTCCGACCGGAATCATGATGAAAATAGATATTTCCATATTTGTCATTCTAATTACCTCCGTGCATAAAATTAAAGCTCAAAGAGATTATATAATTAATTCCACTTTATCGTCAAGTTATCCATGATTATTGAACAATCTCACCAGCTCCATTTTTAGCCTGACAGACATAAATTTCAGGCTGAATGCCGGTTTCTTTCTTATATTTTTCCGTAACTATCTTATGGAACTGATTAATTGACTTTTTCTCTACAAAATTTACTGTGCAACCACCAAACCCGGCGCCTGTCATTCTGGCGCCCAATACTCCATCTATTTCCCTGGCAATCTCCACCATTAAATCCAGTTCGTTACAGCTCACTTCATAATCATCTCTCAAGCTTTGATGAGATTCATTCATCAAATCCCCAAACTTTCCCAAATTATCCTCTCCTAAAGCAGCTACTGCCTGAACAACCCTATCATTTTCCCGAACAACATGCCTGCATCTTTTTTTTATATTCCCCGGCAAATGATGTTTATATTTCTCAAAACTATCAATTGTCACATCGCGTAAGGTATCAATCTCAGGCAAAAATTCTCTGAGGTGAGAAACTCCTTCCGCGCATTCCCTCCTCCTATCATTATAATACCCAGATTTAGCCAGTCTCCTATTTACCCGTGTATTGCAGATAACTATTCTCAAATTTTCCATGAAGAGAAGGGGTATCTGTTTATACTCAAGGCTGCGACAATCCAGAAAAAGAGCCCTATCTTTTTCGCCCAGGAGAGAGGTGAACTGATCCATAATGCCACAATTGACTCCGACAAATTCATTCTCTGCCTTCTGGCATAACTTGACCATTTCCAATGGCGAGATAGTGAAACCATTTATTATCTGCAGGCTGACCGCAGTAACTATCTCAGTAGCTGCTGATGAGCTTAAGCCTACACCAATTGGAATATCTCCCTCTAAAACCATACTCATACCTGATAATCTAACTCCCTCCTCTTGCAGAACGCGGATTACTCCCTTGACATAGTTAGCCCAGTGCTCTTTCTCATTGTAAGTTACCTCATCCAGAGAAAATTGGCAGAATGAAGAGAAATTAGAGGAGCAAAGAGAAATCAATCTGTCCTGGCGAGGCAGGAAGGCAGCAATTATTTCCTGATTGATAGCTATAGGCAGGACAAAGCCTTTATTATAATCAGTATGTTCTCCAATAAGGTTGACTCTTCCCGGAGCTCTGGCAAGGAAAACTTTACTCTCTCCAGAGCCAAAAACCTCCTTAAACTTAGTTAGAACAGATTTTATTCTTTCCATTTAAGTCTCATCGTTCTTATTCTACTATTCAAAGCAACTTAAGGCAAAAGTTTT
>BBPG01001308.1_pt2 | contig 11358 bp, 10 predicted proteins | sample 1343651 | NCBI WGS metagenome assembly BBPG01 (sample SAMD00019091, study PRJDB2971) | groundwater metagenome | biome: freshwater biome; feature: mineral spring; material: ground water | place: USA: CA, Sonoma | collected 2012-06 | depth surface m | reverse complement strand
AGAAGTGTAACGGTGCATCCCCCAAAGCCTGCGCCTGTCATTCTGCTTCCATAAACACCGGGAAAGTTTTTTGCAAGCCTTACAAGTATATCAAGTTCTTTACAACTTACCGAATAAAGATCACGAAGCGATGTATGCGATTCATACATAAGTTTGCCAAACCCAACAACATCATTTTTTTTAAGAAATTCAGCAGCCTTCACAGTCCTTTCTATTTCCCTTACAACATGTTCACATCTTGACCATATGTTTCCTAAAAACTTTTTTCTGTATCTGAGCAATACATCAGGGGTTATATCCCTGAGCGCTTTTATTTTTAATCCACTGGCATTAAGCATCCGAACACCCTGTTCACAGTCAGCCCTTCTTCTGTTATACTCTGAATCAACAAGTTGCCGTTTTACTTTGCTATCTACAACAGCAAAACAGAACCCATCCGGTACAGGAACATACTTATATTTAAGACTTCTGCAATCAAGAAATAGTGCATTCTTTTTTTTCCCCAGTGCAGATATAAACTGGTCCATTATTCCACATCTTGTTCCTACAAACTCATTTTCAGCCCTCTGACATAACCTTATTCCTCTGATTGGGACAACATCAAAACCATTTAATTTCATCCACATCATTAAACCCGCAACCTCCATTGCAGCAGATGAACTTAAACCAGAACCTATGGGGATATTTCCGTCAATCTCAGCCTCAATACCAGAAAGGGTCTCACCCTGCTTCTGCAATTCAAAACTAACCCCCAGTATATAGTTTGCCCAATGGAACTGACTTTTTTCTATTTTTTCAATACTCCCTTCATATGTCTGGTCAAATAGCTTTGAATGAAGAATTATCTTCCTGTCGCTTCTTTTTTTCGCTCTTATTCTTATATATCTATCTATTGCCACAGGAAGGACAAATCCGTCGTTATAGTCTGTATGTTCCCCTATAAGATTTACTCTTCCCGGTGCTGCAACATTTATTTCAGGCATTTTAATCTCCTATGTTAACAGAGCACCAGGCACCAGAGCACCAGGCACCAGATATTGGGGCTATTCAATCACTATTGTTATCTTTGTTCCGGGTTTTAATTTGTTTGGATCTCTTATTCTTGCTTTATTTAAATTATACAGTGTCCGCCATCTGTTCCCGTCACCTAAGTGTTCTTTTGCAATTTTCCACAGGGTATCGCCTTTTTTTACAGTGTATTCTTTTTGAAAAACTTTTTCAGCACTTTCTATATACAATCTTTCTTCTATGATATATGTTTCTTCACCTATTTTGATTGCCCGATGATCTTTCGGCACCTCCCCTGCTGGAAGCATTATCTCTTCTACCTCTGCAATAATAAAGTGGGCATTCCTGTCTCTTTGCATACCTCTGATATCTCTTACAGACGCAACCGCATCAAGTTTGCCTCTGCTTATCATTCTTATCCTTTGTTCAGAGATCCCTCTTTCTATTAAAAACCTTTGGACAGATGCTGCTCTTCTTCTACCTAATCTATAATTGTACTCAATGGAGCCTCTTACATCACAGTTGCCTGTTATAAGTATATCTGTTTCCCTGTTGGCTCTTAATACTCTAGCGGCATCTTCTAATATTTTTATATGGTCTTTCCTTAAATCACTTTTGTCAAAATCAAAATATATCTTTACATTTCTAAGTATTTTCTTAACAAGAAGAGATGGTCTTAATTCCCCTGGTTCAGGTGGGGGAAGTTCATCTGCTTTGTAGTCATATATTATTTTATGTACAAAAATATATCCCCTGTTTCCCCAGGGACGTGCCTCGCCCGGCTCCTTGGGCCACCACCAGTATCCGCCCCTTTCATCTCGGACAGGACCTGGCTGTGCATCTGTGGGCCACCATTGAAACTCTTTTTGCAGTTCTCTTAACTGTTCATCTTTACTTAATCTGCCTGAAAAACCCTGAATTGAAAAAACTGTTAAAAACAATATTAAAAATATTTTTGCTTTCATATCTACCTCCTGGTATAATCTTCACTCTTTTTTATATTATCTCATAAAAATATTTAAATTCAATTCTTTGGGTATATTCCCCATTTAGGAATAGGAACGAATATCATAATGCCATTGTTAGGCTCGGGTTTTTTAAAAATTTAATTTTACAAAAATATAAAGATGATGGTATAATAAGCCTATGGTTTTAAGAATGCTGATATTATTGTGTTTTCTTGTTTTTCCTTTTAATCTTTTTTCAAATGCTTATATAATCCCTATCAAGGGCACAATAGACCTTGGACTTTCCTCATTTGTAAAAAGAACAATAGAAGAGGCAAAACAATCAAACGCTTCTGCAATAATACTTGATATAGATACCCATGGTGGAAGGCTTGATGCTGTTGACCAGATAAGTTCTTATATTTCAGGCGCAAAACCAATACCTGTTATTGCATTTGTAAGAGGAAAAGCCTGGTCAGCAGGGGCCCTTATCAGTCTTTCTTGTCAAAAAATATATATGGCTAAAGGCTCAAGCATAGGTTCTGCGGAACCAAGAAGGGTTAGTCTCTTCGGCTCTCCTGAGATTGACGAAAAATCAATATCTGCTGTAAGGGCAAAATTTCGTTCAACTGCAGAAGAAAATGGACATAGTCCTGTTCTGGCTGAAAAAATGGTAGATAAGGATATATTGTTAAAAATGATAGAGTATGAAGGAATTACAAGTGCAGTCAAGGAAGAAGAATATAATATTAAAAAGGAGCGGGTGGGTGAAGGAAAGATAAGGACTGTTCCTGCTCCTGTCGGATTTGGAAGAGGAAAGCTTTTAAATTTAAGTGCCGGTGAAGCAAAAACCCTTAAACTTGCATACAATGTTGTAGATACAGTTGATGATGTAATAAGGGGGGAAGGCTTCTCTGAATATGAGGTGATTAAAAAAACAATGAACTGGGCCGAGGCTATGGTAAGATTCTTTACCGACCCTATGGTTAGTTCTCTTCTTCTTACACTGGGATTTTTAGGGCTGTTGAGTGAATTACGGATGCCCGGGTGGGGAATTTCAGGAACAATTGGTGTAATATTCCTTATACTTTTTTTCTGGGGACATTATCTTGTAGGACTTGCAAACTGGATTGAGATAATACTTTTTACAGTAGGCGTAGGGCTTTTAATTCTTGAAATTTTTATTACACCCGGATTTGGAATTGCAGGTATTTCCGGTATAATACTCGTTGTTACAAGCCTGTTTCTTGCTATGGTAAAGCACCCATTCAAACCAGAGCAGTTTGAAATTACACAGGCATTTTATGTTATAACATATGCACTTGTTGGTTCCATTTTAGTATGGATATTGACTATGAGATTTTTACCAAGAACACATTTTTGGAAACGTCTTATACTTGCTACAGAACAAAAAAAAGAGCTAGGCTATACATCGGAAGCAAACAGACTAAAAAAGTACGTTGGCAGGACAGGTATTGCAGATACATATTTAAGACCCAGCGGAAGAATAAGAATTGAAAACGAACTTATAGATGCAGAAACACAGGGTGAATTTATAGAAAATGGGAATCCTGTTATAGTAGTAAAAATTGAAGGCTCCAGGGTAATAGTTAAAGAGGTATAAACATAGATACACTACCAATAATATTTTTTATTTTATCTATGCTCGTTTTAGGATTTGTTCTATTATTGATAGAATTTTTTATAATCCCAGGTTTGGGTATAGTTGGTATATCAGGACTCGGGCTTCTTGCATATGGATCCTGGCTAAGTTATACAGAACTAAATATATGGGCCGGCAGTGTAGTAAGTGCTGGAAGCTTGCTTGTTATTATACTTGGACTCAAATTATTACCAAAAACCAGTGCATGGAAAAAGTTGAACCTCTCAAAGACTGTGGATTCTAAGTCCGGTTTTAAGTCGTCTCCGGAAGGGATTGAAAATCTTATTGGAAAAAAGGGGAAAACCCTTTCTGCTTTGAGGCCTTCTGGTATTGCAGAGATTGAAGGACAAAGGACAGATGTTCAAGCAGAAGGGATATTTATAGAAAAGGACAAAGAGATAGTTGTTGTTTGTATTGAAGGAAGCACAGCGATAGTGAAGAAAGGTAATGGATAACAGAATATAGGCGACTGAGCGACAGGCGACTGGTGCACTGGTGCACTGGTGCTCTGGTGCTCTAATAATATAGGAGGAAAATATGCAAGTGCCACTAGTATTTATTGTTGTTGTAGCAGTAGTAGTTTTTCTTTTTTTGTTTGTACATCTTATTCCTATAAGGCTGTGGATTGCAGCAGTTGCATCTGGGGTAAAGGTAAGTGTAATCAGTCTTGTTGGTATGAGGTTAAGAGCGGTAAGGCCTGAGATAATTGTTCCGTCTCTGATAAGTAGCCATAAGGCAGGTATTTCGCTTTCATCCGATGCATTAGAAGCACACTATCTTGCAGGAGGAGATGTTGTAAAGGTTGTATATGCACTTATTGCAGCAGATAAGGCGAACCTAGGGCTTACATTTGAAAGAGCCTGTGCAATTGACCTTGCCGGGAGAGATGTCCTTGATGCTGTAAAAACAAGTGTAAATCCGAAGGTAATAGACTGTCCTGCAAAAGACAGTAGAAAAGAAAACATAGACGCAGTTGCTATGGATGGGATTCAATTAAGGGCCAAGGCAAGGGTCACTGTAAGAACGAATATTGAAAGGCTTGTTGGAGGAGCAACAGAAGAAACAATCGTTGCTCGTGTTGGAGAAGGGATAGTATCTACCATAGGTTCTTCGGAAACATATAAAAGGGTTCTTGAAAATCCTGATTCCATATCAAAAACGGTTCTTGCAAAAGGGCTTGATTCAGGAACAGCATTTCAGATACTTTCAATTGATATTGCAGATATAGATGTCGGAGAAAATATTGGCGCACAGTTGCAGGCAAAACAAGCAGAAGCAGACCTACAGGTTGCAAGAGCAAGAGCCGAAACAAGAAGGGCCCTTGCAGTTGCACAGGAACAGGAAATGAAAGCAAAAACACAGGAGATGAAAGCCAAAGTTGTAGAAGCAGAGGCAGAGGTTCCAAAGGCAATTGCATATGCATTCAGAGAGGGAAAACTCGGAGTTATGGATTATTATAACTTAAAAAATATACAGGCAGATACACAAATGAGAGAAAAAATAGCAGGTCCTGAAAAAATAAAGGAAGAATAATGGAAAATGCAGAGAAATGGATATACCTTATTGTTATTGTAATATTTGTTATATCAACAATAGCAAGCCTTCTTAATGCAATCAAAGAAAAAAAGTCTTCTGCTCCCGAGGGACATGAAGGGTGGACACTGAAAGATATTTTTAAAGTCATAGGTCAGGAAGAGGAGGTTGAAATTCCTCCTCAGAAACAGGTGCATAAATCAACCCAACCTGTAAACACCTATCTGCAGGCTAAAGCACAAGGCACTGCCCAGCCTTCGCGCACAGAGGTTATGGCAGGTGGGATAAAAACTGAAGAAAAAAAAGAATACATACCTGTAAAAAAAGATTGTGTAGCACCTGTTCACTTAAAAGACTGGTTAGAGATTGAATCAGTAGAAAGTTTAAGGAAGTATATTATTTTTAACACTATATTGGGCAAGCCAAGGTGTAAAACAGGCAGGCTGTAGGCTATTAGACTGATAGCCACCTACGGTTTAAATAACCTGAAAAGCAATTGAAAACCGATGAAATAAGAAGTATCTATTTAGATTTCTTCAAAAGCAAAGGGCACAGGATAGTTCCATCTTCATCTCTTATACCTTTTGATGACCCGACACTTCTTTTTGCCGGTGCGGGGATGAACCAGTTTAAGGCAGAGTTTACCGGTTTTGTAAAAAACTTTAAAAGAGCCTGTTCCAGCCAGAAGTGTTTAAGAACCAGCGATATAGACAATGTGGGGAAAACCCCCAGACACCATACATTTTTTGAGATGCTCGGTAATTTTTCATTTGGGGATTATTTTAAAAAAGAAGCAATAGAATGGTCATGGGAATTCCTTACACAGAGGATGAATCTTAAACAAGAACTTTTATGGATTTCAACATACAAAGGTGATGACGAGACGGACAGGATATGGAATAAAAACATAGGTGTTCCTTCTTCAAGAATAATTCAGCGCGGAGATAAAGAAAATTTTTGGCCTTCTAATGTAATAAAAGAAGGCCCTGATGGCCCTTGCGGACCCTGTTCTGAAATATATTTTGACCAGGGCACTTCAGAAGAATGCAATAATCCTTCCTGTAATATAGAGTGTTCCTGCGGAAGATATGTTGAGATGTGGAACCTTGTGTTCACGCAATACAACAGATTGTCTAAAGAAGGTAATGGAATCCTTGAAGCCCTTCCGAATAAAAATATAGATACGGGTATGGGACTTGAAAGAATCGCCGCAGTTGTGCAAAGTGTTTCTTCAAACTATGAGATAGATATAATAAAACCTCTTATAGGGATGATAAAAACATATTCAAAAAAAAATGGTAATGGACAGTTTAATGTTTCATCAAAAGTTATTGCTGACCATATAAGGGCGGTTTGTTTTGCAGTAGGAGATGGTGTTATGCCGTCAAACGATGGAAGGGGATATGTAATAAGAATGCTTATTAGAAGGGCAATGAGATTTGCAAACCAGATAGATATTAAAAAACCTTTTCTTTATAGGATGGTGCCTCTTATTGCAGAGATTATGAAACAGCCCTATCCTGAACTCCAGCAGAAAAGAGAAAGTATATCAGGCATAATACTTGCAGAAGAAAAAAGGTTTATTAAGACTCTTGAAGAGGGCAGTGCCCTGTTAAACAACTATATTGAAGATACTGTAAAGGCGGGTGGGAAGGTTTTATCTGGTGAGGTTGTTTTCAAGTTATACGATACATGTGGCTTTCCTGTGGATCTTACAGAGACAATTGCAGAAGAAAAAAATATTCATATAGATTTTGAAGGCTTTAAGTTGTGTATGGAACAACAAAAACAAGCATCAAGAAAGGTAAGCAGTATGGCAGGACAGATATTTGCCCCTTCTCTTCTTTCAGAAAAAATAAAAGATAAAGATATTATATCTTCTTTTGTAGGATATGAGACGCTGTTTTCAGATTCAAAAATTATAGGCATATTAAAAAATCAGGAATGGGTAAGAAAAGAAGAGTCTGAGGCAGAGGTTGAGGTTATATTAGACAGGACCCCTTTTTATGCAGAATCAGGCGGTCAGGCAGGAGATACTGGCTTTTTAAGGGCAGAAAATTCTATAACAGAGGTTTATAATACATATAAAATAGCAGATACAATCTTACACAGGTGTAGGGTCAAACAGGGAAGCATTGGCATAGGACAGTGTGTATCTTCAATTGTGGACAAACAAAGAAGGCTTTCTATTGCAAGAAATCACACTGCAACACATATCCTCCGGTCTATTTTAAGACAGGTTCTTGGAAGCCATGTTGAGCAATCGGGCTCATATGTGGGACCTGACAGGCTTCGTTTTGATTTTACACACTTTGAGGCGATAGATGATGAGGACATAGACCAGATAGAAAAAAAAGTAAATCAGGTTATACTGGAAAATATCCCGTTGGATATAAGAACGACAACATTTGAAGATGCCAAAGAACAGGGTGCCACGACACTTTTTATAGAGAAGTATACTGAAGAGGTACGATTGGTAAGCATACAGGAAGTGTCAAAAGAACTTTGTGCAGGGACACACATAGGGTCAACAGGTCAGACAGGGCTTTTTATAATTTTAAGTGAGACATCTGTTGCAGGCGGTATAAGAAGAATTGAAGCAATTACAGGAGAAGAAGCATATAATTTTGTAAAAGAAAAACAGAAAAAATTATCAGAGATTTCAAAAGTGTTAAATACGCAGGAACAAAGGATTATTCCTGCCATTGAAAAGATTCAAATCTGTCTGAAGGATATTGAAAAAGAAAACCTTCTGCTTAAAACCAGAGGGACGGAAGATATATCAGATATTTTACAGGATTCCTGCAAGATACAGGATACACTTGTGGTAGTTAAAAATATTAAAGATGCCAATGATAAACAGTTAAGAGCCATATTAGACAGGATAAAAAGCAGTGTAAAAAGTGCAAGCATTGTCCTGCTTTCTATAAAAGAAGACAGGGTAATAATTGCAACAGCTGTAAGCAATGACCTTACTTCAAAGATAAATGCCGGAAGACTTGCAAATGAGGTTGCAAAAAAGGTAGGCGGTGCCGGTGGAGGAAAACCAGGTTTGGGTCAGGCTGGGGGAAAAAACATAGAAAAGATAGACGAAGCAATTGCATTTGCAAAAGAATATCTAAAAGCAACAATTATCAGTCAGAGAGAAAAATGAAGGTCATTAAGTTTTCACAAAGAAGATTAGAAGAAATTTATAACAGGTCTATACAAAGAAGAAGGCGGGTAGAGTCTGTTGTATCAAAGATAATAGAAGATGTAAGGCTGAGCGGTGACAGGGCACTTTTAAGATACACAAGAAAGTTTGACAGGGTAAAAATTCATAGTAAGCAGTTACAGGTTTCAGAAAACGAAATAAACGGTTCATACCAGGACTTAAAACCCGATTTTCTTGATGCTCTAAAATTTGCAATAAAAAATGTAAGAAACTTCTATGAGAAAAAACCTCTCAAATCCTGGAAGACAAAGTATCCTGATGGGATGGTGCTCGGAGAGATTATAACTCCGATAGAAAAAGTAGGCATCTATATACCAGGCGGAACAGCACCCCTTATTTCTACTGTTTATATGACAGTGGTTCCGGCACAGATTGCGGGTGTAAAAGAAATTTATCTTACAACCCCTCCGGATAAAGAGGGATATGTAAATCCGTATATACTGGCTGTTGCAAACCTTTTGAAAGTAAAGGCTGTGTTTAAGGTAGGGGGAGCACAGGCTATTGCTGCGCTTGCACTGGGAACAAAAACCATACCCAGAGTAGATAAGATAGTGGGGCCCGGAAATGTTTATGTAACAGAGGCAAAAAGGCAGGTATTTGGTTATGTTGATGTGGATTCTTTAGCAGGACCCAGTGAAGTTGTAATAATTGCAAACCAACACACAAATCCAAAATATATCGTTGCAGATATGAAAGCACAGGCAGAACATTCTATGGGTGTTTCTATACTGATAACCCCTTCAAAAAGCCTTATAAGACAGGTAAAAGATAAAGATGTCCGAGGTTTTATAATAAAGGTTAAAAATTTGGAAGAAGCGGCGGAGATTTCAAACAGGATTGCGCCCGAACATATTCAGATAATGGTAAAAAATCCTTACAATGTTTTAAAAAATATAAGAAACGCAGGTGCAATTTTTATAGGTCAGTATACTCCCACAGCAGTGGGAGACTATGTGGCAGGTCCGTCACATGTTCTTCCAACAGGAGGAACAGCAAGATTTTTCTCAGGACTTTCTGTTCTGGATTTTGTTAAGAAGACCCATATCATTGGTATGACAAAAAAATCACTTGAGAATATAAGATGTGTTGTAGAGAAAATTTCAGAGGCCGAGGGTATGTCAAAACATTTAGAGTCTGTGAATGCAAGACTTTAGATATGAAAAAACAAACTATAAAAATTCATAGAAAAACAAAAGAAACCGATATAACACTAGATTTAAGATTATACGGAAAAGGAAGTGCAAGGACAGATACAGGGATACCGTTTCTTGACCACATGCTTGCACTTTTTTGTAAATTTTCATTTGTAGATATAAACTTAAAATCAGCAGGTGATTTAAGTGTAGATATACACCATACAAATGAAGATATAGGTATTGCGCTGGGCCTGGCAATATCGGATGCCTTAAAAAATAGGAGAAGTATAAAAAGATTTGGTAGTGCAATAGTTCCTATGGATGAGTCTTTGACAGGGGTCAGGGTTGCAGTGGATATAAGCGGAAGGTCTGGTTTTTACTGGACAACACCGAGGGGAGTAAAAAATATATCAATCCCGCAAGGCGCAATACAAACAGCAAAAGGTGCTAAATATTTATTACAGGATGTAAAACATTTCTTCAAGTCCTTTGCAGGTTCATCTCTTATTACTATGCATATAGATGTGTTAAAATCTGAGGACCCCCACCATACAATTGAATCTATATTCAAGGCATGCGGTAAGGCATTTGCAGAAGCCGTAGCCATTGAAAAAAGGGCAGATTTTCCGTCCACAAAAGGAAGAATAATTTAAGTCCACAGTCAACAGTTTACTGGTAAGAAAAATTATGCAGACAATAACACATATTGCGATACTTGGTTCTACCGGCTGTATCGGAACAGATACTCTTGAGGTTATAGATACTCTTGAAGAGGGTTTTAAGGTTGTTGCACTTGCAGCCGGAGAAAACATAAAACTTTTAGAAAAACAGTGCAAGAAATATGTTCCCAGTCTTGTGGTTGTCCAAGATGAAAAGAAAGCAGAAGAGTTAAAAAAAAAACTTACCCCTCTAAAAAAAACAAGTATATTATGGGGAGAAAAAGGACTGATAGAGGCGGTAAAGATACATTCTGAAACAGTTGTTATTGCAACAAGCGGAAGTTACGGTCTTACCGCAATATTAAGTGCCATACAGGAGGGCAAAAGGATTGCAATTGCAAACAAAGAACCCATTGTTATGGCTGGCTCTTTAATTATGGAAATGGCCAATAGATGTGGTTCACAGATAATACCGGTTGATTCGGAACACAGTGCAATATTTCAGTGTCTTTCTGCAGGTAAAAAAACAGAGGTTCATAAGATATATCTTACAGGTTCTGGAGGAGCCTTAAGAGGGTATTCAAAAGATAGGATAGGCTCGGTAGATATTAAAAATGTATTATCACATCCAAAATGGAAAATGGGGAAAAAAATCACCGTTGATTCTGCAACCCTTATGAATAAAGGACTTGAGGTTATTGAGGCAACGCATCTTTTTGATATACCTTCGGATAAAATAGAGGTTCTTATCCATCCGCAAGCTATTGTTCATTCATTTGTAGAGTTTATAGATGGCTCTGTGGTTGCACAGTTGAGTGATACCGATATGAAGATTCCTATCCAGTATGCACTGACATATCCTTTAAGAGAAAAATCTTTTGCAAAATATCTTAATTTAATAAAGATTAAAAATCTTACATTTGAAAAACCTGATAAAAAACTTTTTCCCTGTCTTGCACTGGGATATAAGGCTGCAAAAATAGGAGGCACACTTCCCTGTGTTATGAGTATTGCTAATGAGGTTGCGGTAGAAAAATTTCTTAAAAGGCAAATAAAATTTATTGATATACCAAAGATTATTTTTAATGTTATGAAAAAACACAGGGTAAAAAAAGTAAAAACTGTAGAGGATGTTATTGAAAGCGCAGAGTGGGCAAAAAGAGAAGCAAACTCCATCTCCTCTGGCAACTGGTGACAG
>BBPG01003102.1_pt1 | contig 11387 bp, 11 predicted proteins | sample 1343651 | NCBI WGS metagenome assembly BBPG01 (sample SAMD00019091, study PRJDB2971) | groundwater metagenome | biome: freshwater biome; feature: mineral spring; material: ground water | place: USA: CA, Sonoma | collected 2012-06 | depth surface m | reverse complement strand
AATTACCCACGTGAAACAGCGAGGAACCAAAAGAAGATTGCCGCATGTGTTTTGCCAGGGGTTTCTGCGGAGGAGGTTGTCATGCCAGTTCCTGGCTGATCAACCGCGACCTGCATGTGCCTTATGGACTGGGCTGCGCGTTGCACCGCAAGCGCATGGAATGCGGCCTCTATCTCCAGGCCAGGAGGCTACCGGCAATAAAAAATGAGGTGAACTCCCAATGGATATTTATACCGGGCTGGAAGAGGAGAAGCTCCGGCAGCACGGCCCCCTGGCCCTGCGCCTGCGGCCTCAGGATCTGGACAGCTTTGTGGGGCAGGAGCACCTGGTGGGGGAAGGAAAGCCGCTCAGGCACCTGATTGAAGGCGATCGGCTGTCTTCCCTGCTCTTTTACGGGCCGCCGGGCACCGGCAAAACAACCCTGGCGGAAATTATAGCCTTACGAACCAAGGCTGATTTTGTGCGGGTGAACGCCACCTCCTCCAGTGTGGCGGAACTGCGCAAGGTCATGGACAAAGCCAGGAGCCGGCTTGTTGTCGAGGGTGTGAGGACGGTGCTTTTTATCGATGAAATTCACCGTTTCAACAAGGCTCAGCAGGACACGCTGCTGCTGGCGGTTGAAAAAGGAATTGTCGTTCTGATCGGTACCACCACTGAGAATCCATATTTTAGCGTCAACGCACCCCTGTTGTCCAGGATGCGGATTTTCCCCTTTTACCCGCTGAAGGAAGAAGATATCCGCCTGTTGCTGGAGAGGGCGCTTGCTTCTGGTACGGAGGTTGGGCCGGGGGGACTGGTTTTGACTGAAGAAGCCAAGCTGCATCTGGTGCAGATGGCCAACGGTGACGTGCGCGCGGCGCTTAATGCCCTGGAGCTGGCCGCGGTTATGGCTCCCGTTGGTGCGGCGGGCGAGCGGGTGGTGGACGGGAAGCTTGCGGAGGAGGCTGTCTTGCGCCGGGCTGTTGTTTACGACCGGGACGGCGACACCCATTATGACGTGATTTCGGCCTTTATCAAGTCGATCAGGGGCTCTGATCCGGACGCGGCGCTTTTCTGGCTGGCCAGGATGCTTGAAGCCGGGGAGGACCCGCTGTTTATCGCCAGGCGGCTGGTTATCTCCGCCAGTGAAGATATCGGGAACGCTGATCCGCACGGTTTGCTGGTGGCGGTGGCTGCCGCTAGGGCCCTCAGGATGATTGGGATGCCGGAGGGACGCATTACCCTGGCGCAGGCGACCTGCTACCTCGCGACTGCGCCGAAGAGCAATGCCGCTTACCTGGCTATTGAGGAAGCGTTGGAGGCAGTGAAGAAAAGGCCGGGCGCCGGGGTGCCGGTCCACTTGCGTGATGCCGCTTATCCGGTAGCGGGCAAGCTCGGGCACGGTGCCGGTTATCAGTACCCGCACGATTTTCCGGAAAATTTTGTTGCTCAGGGATACCTGCCGGAAGGCATGCCCAGGCCCCATTTTTACCGCCCGGGGAGCAACGGCTATGAACGCACCATTTCCGAGCGGATGGCGCGCTGGGAGACTTTGCGGAAGGGAAAAACCAAAGCTGAGAGTTGATAGCACTGTTGGCAATAATAACGGGAATGGGGTTTCCATTCAGATACGGTAATCCAGGTCGGTTGGGTGGTCAGGTGTCAAGCTGCAGCAAACCACAGTGGAAGAGGGGTCAGGGTCTTGTCGAAGATGGTGTCGGCTGTCTGCGTGACGATCCGCCTGTAGTTGCCGCAGTCCCAACGGCCGTCCACTCGTCGCCATCCCTTACGTGAGCCGCACGCAGTACGGACACACAAACCCATCAGATCACCGCAACCAGTCAAGGTAGTTCCGGCATTCGTCATCTTCAGCGAACCAGGTGACAAGTTCCTCCCAGTTGCGCGGGTAGTGTACCCCAGCCCTCAATGCTTCCATATTCCCCTGCCACCATAACCGTATCTGAATGGAAACCCCACTAAGTTCAAAACTTAAACATAGGGGAGGTGCAATCCACCTTATACAAGGCCAAAAAATTGTCTTGACATCGTTGGCCACCTTACCGTTCTCGCTTCAAAATACAAGATTCTTCCTAATAGCGCCAGAATAAGCAGGAAAATTATCGCTGGATGTTGAAAAATTTAACTTGAGGAATTCATTGTCGGCATCCGGTTTGCTATATGCTTCTGCGATGATATAAGGGGGCGATTTTGTGAAGGTTTTGGTCATAACGGTTGGCGGATCCTTTGAACCGGTAGTCTCTGCCGTAAGGTTGCATAAACCGGATTATGTTTTTTTTCTTTGTTCCAACGACAGGAAGAGTCCTGCTCATACTCCGGGCAGCTATCATACGGTTGATGAAGAGGGTTCGCCCTGTATAGACAGAAAAGGGTGTAAACATCCGTCTATCATCGTTCAGGCGAAGTTGAAAAGAAGCCAGTACGAAAAAGTACTTGTTGATAAAATGGATAATCTGGAAGACTGTTATAACGCTAGCAATGTCACATTCAAAAAAATCCGTGAACGATTCCCGGAAGCGCAAATATGCGCGGATTATTCGGGCGGTACGAAGACAATGTCAGCTGGACTTGTTGTTGCCGCTCTTGATGATGAATCCCCCAATTTGTTCTTTATGGGAGGTGAGCGGTCTGACCTGATCGGCGTGACAGATGGCAGTCAAAGGGTTGTCCGCTGTGACCGGCGTCCATTTGACTGGCTCAGGCGGCAGCGTGTTCTGGAAACGCTTTTTGCTAAGCATGACTACAACGGTTGCCTTAGTCTGCTTGAGGGAATAGATACAGTTTCTGGTACTGATGAGGATTATATTGTTCAGGTATACCTTTCTGTAGCCAAAGCTTTTCTGGCCTGGGATCGTTTTGATCATAGCAAAGCGTACGGGCATCTGAAACCGTATGCACGCTGGTTCGGTAGCGAGCAGGGTTTTCTGGCCCGGATTATCAAGACCAATGCCGTGCTTGGCGGAGAAAATGCCATCAAGCCAGGATTTTCCCCGGTACATGATCTTTTACTGAATGCGGAGAGACGCATGAGGCAGGGTAACTATGACGATGCGGTGGGACGAATATACCGTGCTCTGGAGTTATTCGCTCAACTTAACCTGGCTTTCCGCAACCCGTCGGTTCTCACCGATAATGTACACGTTGAGCAGCTCCCTGAAGGGATTCGGGAGAAGTATGTCGCGCTTAAGGGCCGTCAAGATAAACTGCAGATTCCGCTGACCAGAGCCTATGAGCTTCTTTGTGACCTGAACCACCCCGTGGGGCTTGTTGCCATGGAACGTAAGCCTGAAATGTTACAGTTGCTGCGGATCCGCAATGAGTCCATCCTCGCCCACGGCTTTACTCCTATCGAGGAGCAGAATGCAGTGGAATTTCTTAATTTTGTAAAAAGACTGGTAAAAGACGGCGAACAGGCTATGAAAATCAACATTGGTCTGGACCAGGCGCTCCAGTTTCCATCGGCCATTCCCGACGGTGTCTGGTCACAAAAACGTGAGAAAGAGGAATAATATGAGGCGGGTTAATGACCTCCATGAAAGGCTCAAGGCTACTTTGGTCGGTATCTTAAATAGCACGGAAGAGGCAAATTGGGTCCTTTGCGGCGTAGAAGCGGAAAAGCTTCGTATGCTTTACCGGGGGAAACCGCGTCCATTGGCGCTTGTAAGCTTCGACGTGGACAGAATCAAAGATTTTGTATTTTCTTCGGTAAAACTGCTGGAAATAAGCGGAGCCAGTGAAATGGTTAAAGATTTGACCTGCCCGCCGCAAAATGGGGTAGAAGCGCCGCATTGTTCTGTGTACCGGATACTTGAAGACCAGCACTTGTCCAGCGACAACGTTGTGTTTGCCGGCGGCGGTACGGGAATGCTGGTTGTTCCTGCCGACATGGCGGAAATATTGGCCAAGGAAATAAGTGACAGGTTTGCCGGAGCGGTTAAAACAGGTAGTTGCACCACTATCTGGCGTGCATTCCACCCACATGAGCTGATACTTGGTCCCGATATTGCGGCTGGAGATTCATTTTTCCCAGGTGTAAAGCTCCCCGTAGGAGCATCGGGCTTTGGAAGCGTAATGCGTCTGATGGCTGACGAACTGAGGGAGAAAAAAGAAGAAAAAATGGTGCCGGCCATTTTTTCGTTGCCGGGATATGTTGCACGTTGCGCATCCTGCGGAATAAGACCCGCCTTAAAACGCGACAAGCTTTCCTGGGATGATGAACTGCTCTGTGAAAGTTGCTTTACCCAACGGAAAAGAGGCCGCGATACAAAAACTGACCTGTCAGGTCAACTGCTGGAGATGGCACAGAGCATAAACGACATTTTGCGTGAAGATGCAGAACGTGGCTATGTGGGCGTAATTCATGCCGATGCTGATCAGATGGGACGCAAACTTATGCAGATGCAAACCTTAGACGACATGGCAATATTTAGCAGCACGGTGACTAGGGTCATAGAAGATATCAGGGTACATTTAGTCTCCAAACACGAATTGTCGCGGCAGTACCAGGCCCCCATAGTCGGTGGCGATGACATTTTGCTCATTGTCCCCGCGCATAAGACACCGGTTATTGTGGCGGATTTGCTGACAGCCGTAAGGCAGGACTTCACCTATTGGTCTTCGCTGCTAGCACCGGACAAAGAGAAACTGTCTGAGATATTTAAAAGCATTACCATGAGCGTGGGATTTGTTATTGTGCCCTCACACTACCAGATACGCTTCTCGGTGGACTACGCTGAAAATCTGCTGGCGCAGGCTAAAAAAGGGTCGCACGAAGGCGCAGGAGAACATGTGGATTTTGCTGTTATTTCAGACGGTACACCTCTGCACGCCGAAATAAGCACGTTACGGCAACAGTTTTACACCCGCAGATCGGAAAAGTGGTGTCTGAGCCTAACTGCACGGCCGCTTAAAGCCTCCCGCTTCCGAGCCCTGCTTGAAAAAATAGAAGTCTTAAAATCAGCCATGGCCAAAAATCAGCTGAAATTATTGGAGAATCTGCTTTTTGGCGAAACCCCTGAAGCTGCCCGTATAAATATACTCTACCAGTGGGTGAGAATGGATAGCTGGTGGGAGGACATCTTTGGCCGGGATCATAAGAAGATGGAAGAGTGGCTTAAGGAGTTTCTGCTGAAAGAAGGGGATGCCCGGAACGGGATTCGGTCTTACAACTCAGCCATTACTGAATTGGTTGAGTTATATGATTTTGTGGAGGTGGGCACATGAAAACATACATACTCAGATTAAACCTGCATGGTTCACTGCTGGTAGGGGGACAGGCCTCTTCGTTTCTTGTTGATGCATCCACTGCCCGCCTGCCCTCGGGGGCACCCTTTATACCGGCTTCCGCTGTCAAGGGGGCGCTTAGGATTGAATTTGAGCGCCTGGCCAGATGCATTGATCCTGATGTGTGCTACCCTGATGTTGCCGGGGGATGCTCGGAAAAAGAATGTCTCGCCTGTTCTGTTTTTGGCTCACCGAGAAGCGAAGGAAAGTTGCGCTTCTACGATGCTTTCCTGGATGAAAGCCTCCTGCCGGTATTTCAAGAAAAAAAGACCGCAGGGAAGGGCTACTGCGTTCGGACCGGCGTTACCATATCCCGAAAACGCAAGACGGCGGAGGATAAGCTTCTTTATGATGCAGAGGTGCTCATTCCTTTTTTGCCTGCTTGTGGCTTTCTGACCCGTGTGGAAGCGAGGCGCGAGCTTACTTTAGATGAGGAAAGATTCTTCAAAGCCGCAGTAACAACACTCAGGGGCATTGGCCGGAGCAAAAGCAGAGGCTTGGGCCGGCTTGAAGCAGTTATAACCGATGAAGAGTGTACTACACGGCCGGCAGTTCCGGAAACCGTCCGCCAGGAGCCGGCGACATGCCTACGCCTTACCTTGGTACCAAAAGAAAATATCCTGGTGGGTGGTCTGAAAACCAAAAACAATTTCCTGGACGGGTTAGACTATATTACCGGTGCCAATGTCCGTGGTGCAGTGGCTGCCGGATTTGCCGCCGCGCTGCCGGGAAAATGGCAGGACGGTGAGTTCAGGCGCACCTTTTTGTCTGAACCAGCCCTCTTTTCCGATTTTTATCCGGCCGTTGCCGACTGCGCCTCGCTGCCGATTCCCTTTTCAGCCAGAACTTGCAAGTCCTCTCCGGACCTGCAAAAAAAGGAAAACTCTCACGGTACTCGTGACATTCTAATAGCTTCCACCTTGGTCAAACTGCTGCGGCAGAGCGGTGTTACGGTAGTATTGGAAGACAGTTGCCATTGCAAGATGCCGTTGCGCGTTCTCAGCGGCTACCGCTCGGTCAACGGTTCGTCTCTGGAAACCAGCCTGGGCAGCACCCTCAACACCAAGACCGCCATCAACCGTAAACGCTGGCAGAGCGCTGAGGCGAAGCTCTACACTTTGCAGCTGTTGCTTGCAGGCCGTGAAGACGATGAAGAAACACGCCCCTGTTTTAAAGGTACTGTTACAGGAATATCCCCTGCCTTGAGCCAGTTCCTGGTGAACATGAACGGAAAAGAGCTGTTGATCGGCGGCGCGCGCAGCAGGGGATTCGGCCGTGTACAGGTGAAGTTGTCAACTCCTGAGAATGCTCCTTCGCCCGCCAAACTGAAAAAGTCATTGGAGGAATTTTCGTCACTGATTAAAAGCAACCTGCAAAAACAGGGGATTTTCTCAATGAGAGGATTTAACTTGGCAGACTTGGTCTTTTTCTCGCTGACCCTGCATTCCGACTTATCACTGCCTGCGGGAGACCTTAAGACAGAACTGCTGTGGGAGGTATCCCGTAAACTGGGAGTTGATGGCCTTAATCTGGAAAAGGCTATCATGCGGACTGGTTTCAGGGGCGGCTACAACAGCGCCCTGGGCATACGCAAGGAATTGGTGCCGGTTGTCCTGGCCGGCAGCGCATTTGTCTTTTCCATGCCCAACGCTTCTCTCAGTGATGACGTTTTTCAAGCAGCGGCCGGCCTGGAACAAACCGGTCTTGGCTGTCTGCGGGAAGAAGGCTTTGGCCGAGCCGGTTTTTGTGACCCTTTCCATATTAAGAAAATCTCTCAAGAATAGGGGTGAAGATTATGTTAAGCGAGAAAGAAGTACAGACACTGGTTGAGCGGCACAATACGCTGGAAAATCTGAAAGATCCCCTGGTGGAACTTGTCGAGAGGTTCTGTAATGCCCGTCAAACTAGCTATAACGGCCAGGCGGCCCCCCCGGAAGGAAAGCTCGGAAATAGACAGTTTCAAGACCTGGCTGGTAAAGCAAATGCCACCAAATCTGTCAATGAAATAAAAAATTTTATCCGGTACCAAATTGCACGAGATGGGGGATGGCGCCAAGACAATTTCGGCGAAGAACTGCTCGCGCAGCTGACGAAGGTGGCTGAGCTGGCAAGAAACGATCCGGAACTTCACATCCAATTGGTCAGACTGTACTTTGGCTACCTGAACCGCCATATCCGCTACCTCCGTAAAATTGCCAAGGCCGGTCAAGGAGGGGAAAGGTAGTATGTACGATACTTTTCAGCGGCGGGTAATCTTCAAAGGTATTGTCCGCACCCTCACCGGTCTGCATATCGGGGTCGGCCGCGGCACTGGCTTGGGAGGGACCGACATGTCCGTGGTAAAGGATTTTTTGGGCCGCCCATTTATCCCGGGCTCTTCCTTCAAGGGGGTCCTGCGTTCCAATATTGAGTCATTTTTGCGCGCCCTCCCCGAAAAAGGTGCAGAACTGGCCTGCGAGGCGGCCACAAAAAGCTGTATCAGTAAGGATCTAAAGAAAAAACTAATGAACAGCAAGGATCCGGACAATGAACTTTGGAATAAAAGTTGTGAGGTCTGCCGCCTGTTCGGCTCTAACTGGATAGCTTCAAAAGTCAGCGTAGCCGATATGCCGGTGGCCGACGATTTTTTCAGGCCGGAATGGATTGCGGTCCGAGACGGGGTGGTCATTGACAGAGAGACAGAAACAGCGGCAGGTAAGTTAAAATATGATTTTGAAGCTGTGCCGGCCCAAACCTGCTTTGCTTTTGAACTGCTGGTGGAAAACCCGGAAGATTACCAGCTTGGGCTGCTGCTTTTAGGACTTGATTTCTTCAACCAGGGACTGGCCCGGCTTGGCGGCATTACTTCTCGCGGACTGGGCAGGGTGGAAATTACCATTGACAGTGTCGCGGAACATACCTTCGATTCCATCATGTCCGCACTGGCTCCTGCCAAGAAAGCGGAAGCCAGCCAGCCATCCCCTCCTGCCGACCCCCCGGAGGACCCTGAGCAAGTAGTCCTGCACTTTATTGAGCCGGGAAAATCTTATGACGAGCACGCTCTGGTCCGGGCTTTGCAGCAAAACGACTGGACTAAAGATAAGATTAAAAGCCAGGGCTTCGAAAACTTCCGCGACCTGTTCCAGAAAATGACCGGAAAAGGCCTGTTGTTGTTCAGCAGCAACTGCTATACGCACGCCCGGTTGCCTGAAACGGAAACACGGGATGCTGCCGGGCCAACCCAGTCTGCTGACTTGCAGGACAAGCCGGCAGGCTGGCGCAAAACACTTTATCACTTCCTAAGCGAAAAAATCAGGGGAGGAAGTGCTGTTGTTTAAGAAAATATACAACCGCGCCCGCGTCGAATTTATTGTCGAGCCGGTAACCCCGGTCTTAATCAAGTCCGGAGGTGTGTCTCTTGACCCTAACCGGCCCGACATGGAATCGGTGCGGGTCAAAACCGTTTTCGGTGAAGTTCCCTATCTTCCCGGCAGCAGTCTGAAAGGTGTTATCCGCAGCCATGCCGAGCGTATCCTGCGTACCCTTGGTTATCACTGCTGTGAGGTTGGTGTCTGTAAATCGGATCAGAAGGAGCACTGTTTTGCCTGCCGCCTTTTTGGGTCCACATCTGTTGCCAGCCGAATGCGTATCACCGATGCCTACCCTTGGACGATCATCGCTTCCCAGGAACAGGTAAAGGGTATTGTGGAGAATATCGAGAAATATGTTTCCACGGAAAGCCGTACCAGTGTGCGTATTGACCGTCGCAAGGGCACCGCAGCAGGCACCGCCCTCTTTGAGTCGGAAGTAGTGACCGGAGGCTCATTTTTTGGAGAATTTACCCTTACCAACTACCAGCTTTGGCAGTTGGCTCTTATTGCGCTGGTAATCCGTGACATAGATGTCGGATTTCAGCGTATCGGCTCGGCCAAATCCAGAGGCTTCGGCCGGGTAAAAGCCAGAATCAACAGCTTTGAAATCCACCAGTACGGCCCACTGTCCTGCAGCGGCCGCCAGTTGTGCGGTATCGGGATCCTTGACGAGCAGACCCGTTCAAATTATGGTTTGATTAGGGACGACTCCGTTGCTACAGACAGCATCCCCTTTGCTGTGCCGGAACAAATCATACTAGGAATGATGGAAGTTGTAAAATCCAGCGGCGAAGCCGCCGCGGAATGGACTAAGCTAATTGAACTCATACTGCAAAGCCGCCACTGGCAGCGCTTGATACGGAAGGATGGCTGATATGAGGTCAATTACGCTGGACGAAGCCTTGGCGGCTATCCACGAAAATGTAAGTTTCTGCGCCATTATTGAAGATTGGGATAACGGCTTGTTTTTTCACGCTACCTTACCAGGCAGGGAACTGTTATCCATCCTGTTTGGATTAAAGGCGAAATACGGGGCTGGGTTCCGTTTCCGTTACTTTAATGAACTGCTGGATGTCCAATGGGCTACCGGTTATGGGCTGCTTTTGGAAGGCCCTGTTAACGAAAAACAGCTGACAGAAATTCTTTTGGAGACGGATATCGGCCGTCACCCCGGTATGCGTGCTTTCGGCAACCCCCGGGATACCCGCATTCTGACGCAAGTTATCACTGCTAACGAACACCCTGTTTATACCCGCTATGTAAAACTTCTGACGGGTGGTGAATAAAATGCCTTTTGTTTACGACGACCTGGAGTATTTTATGGTCCGAGAAATTCCAGTAAAACGGAAACGCCTGGCGGAGGAACAGATGTATCACCTTGTGACGGGCTTAAACGGTTATCTCGGGCTGTCAATAAAGCTGATGGAAAACCCTCACGCCAGCCCGCTCCATATTGGTTCCGGTGAGCTTGAACTGGACAATGATGGTGTTTACCAAGCGGTATCACGCAACAAAAGTAACCCTGTTATCCCAGGTTCCGGCATTAAGGGCGCGGTTCGTACCTTTGCCGAAGCACTAGGCCCCTGCTGCTTGGAAGGTAACTGCAGGAACGATTTGCTGCTCTGTCCTTGTTGCACCTTATTCGGCACCCTTGGCTTTCAAGGACGGGTTGCTTTTACCGAAGCTGTTTCAACAGCAGAGCTAAAGACAGCCAAGCTGCCTCTTCCCGTCCGCTGGGGGGGCAAGAATCAGGGCGGTCGCCGTTTTTACTGGCACGATAACTGCGAGTCTTGGGTGCATTCTGATATTGGCTCGGTAGAAAGGCTGGAAGTTATTTTACCCCCTGCCGAGTTTTTGACAACCTGTTATTTTCAAAATCTTCGTGATGAGGAGCTTGGCTTTCTCTTCTTAGCGATAGGCGTGCCCCCGGATAACAAATTTTCCCTTAAACTGGGCGGAGGAAAAAACAGGGGACTGGGCAGCGTAACAATTTCCACCCAGGAAATCATCTTGTCCGGTAACAACCGGCATGCATCCCTGACTCTGCCTCCCGCCCTCCATGACAACAGTAACCTTATAAAAAACACAACTGCTGCCTACCTGACGTCTCTGACCCCCTCCGAATTAAGCCAAGTTCAGGAAAATCTAGTCGCCTTTCAAAAAGAGTCATTCAGAAAGCTTTCGCCCCAAGAATTAAAGCAGCGCTTTATGGACCGGGCGGAAAGACAGGAGGGGCGAAAGCGTTAATGAACGATGCTGACAAAAACAGGCTTCTGGATGCCATGGAAACGATTCGACTAGAGCTTTTAGGCCAGGCACAAAGGGAGAACCTAAAGATTGACGGCAACTTGCTTAAGAAGCTGACCACTTTCTTTTACCGTCACCGTTATGACCACGACCCCCTTGCCCAACTTCTGGCACTGCTCTCCGTCAACCCCGGCAAAAGAGGCAGGCAGTTCGACTCCAACTGGGCTTTGATTAGAAAATTCTTCTATGAAAACCGGGTTAAGCTGAAGAGATTTTCACCAGATGAGCTTTCGTATATCCTCGGTTGGCTCTCCAGACAGGACTGGGGCAGAAAAGACAGGCAGTTTCCCAAATCATCCTGATTTGCCATCAATAGCCATCGCCGATTGTTTTAATACACGGCTGCCACTGTGCGGCCGGAAGAAAAGGGGTGGTATTATTGCTATGATTGTGATAACGAATCAAGACTTCATTTTCCCTTACGCCCGCTTTGCCTTCCAGTTGGAGGCA
>BBPG01003260.1_pt2 | contig 11480 bp, 15 predicted proteins | sample 1343651 | NCBI WGS metagenome assembly BBPG01 (sample SAMD00019091, study PRJDB2971) | groundwater metagenome | biome: freshwater biome; feature: mineral spring; material: ground water | place: USA: CA, Sonoma | collected 2012-06 | depth surface m | reverse complement strand
CGCCTTGTCAAGCATCTTCCCAAAAGCCTTAATAAATCTCTCGGTGTCTTCTAAAGTGCCAATAGTTATCCTAATTGCCAATTTCCCATCTGGGGCTGGCTTTGGTCTAACCAGAATTCCCTTTTCTTTTAATCCCTCAATAATTTTTTCTGGATTTTTGATTTTCAAAAGCAAAAAATTTGCCTGACTTGGATAAAAGAAAACTCCTTTTTCTCTTAAAAATTCTTCCAATTTTGGCTTTGAAATTTCCATCACTTCTTTTATATAATCCTCGACATATTTTGGATTCTTCAAAGCGGCTAAAATTGCCATTTTGGCAAACATATTGACGTCATAAGGACCGCGAATCTTTTTCAATTCTTGAATATTTTTTTCTTGAGAAATAACATAACCTGCCCTCAGAGATGATAAGCCATAGGCCTTGGCAAAGGTCCTGACAATAAAAAGATTATCATATTTATCAATCAAATCCTTAGTTGTCACTCCACAAAAATCAAAACAAGCCTCATCGTCTAAAACAGCGGTTTCTTTTTCTTTTGTCTTTTTAATAATTTTTTCTATGTCCTCAATTGGTGTTAAAACTCCAAGAGGATTATTCGGATTACAAATTATCACTAATTTTACCTTTTCATCTTCAAGTAAATTTAAAACTTCCTCCAAAGGAAACGAGCCATTCTCTACTCCATAAGCTGGCTCTAAAATTTCTGCTCCCTGAATTCCGGCTGATTGATAATGCATGGCAAAAGAGGGAAAAGGAATGATGGCTTTATCGCCTTTATCAAGATGAGCTCGACAAATGATATCAATTCCCTGATCAGCTCCATTGGTGACCATGACCTGACCTGATTTCACTTTAGCATACTGAGCAATTCTTTCTTCTAAATCTCCGTACTCTGGATAAACTTGGGCTTTGTCTGAATCAATAAAATTTTTTAAAGCCTCTTTTACTTTAGAACCTGGGCCAATTGTTCTTTCATTAAAATCCAAAAGCAAATAATCTTTAGCCGACCTTCCTTCCAAAGGAGGTTTATAATGACCCATTTTTTTAATTCTATTTTTTATAGACATCGTGAGTCCCAATATCTAAAAATAAAACTTCCTCACCTTTGAGGAAAATGAATTTTATCCTATAGTGATAATTTACTGAGAAAGCCCAACATTCCTTTTCTTTTCCGGAAAGTTTATGAGTTTCCAGCCTCGGATCGAAAGGATTTTCTCTAAAAATTGCCTCTTTTTGTTTTGCCCTCTCTTTTATCTCAGAGGAAAGTTTTTTATACCTTTTCTCAAAGCGAGGCGAGATTTTGATTTTCATAAATTAATCCAAATCGGCTAAGGATTTAATTTCTTTACATCTTCCTTTCCTATACTCTCTTAATCCTTCCTCAACCAATTTATCCAATTCTGCTGCCTCTCTCCCTTTCAAATAATAGGTTGGTACTGCCTTTTCATACAATTTTTGATATTCCTTCAATGGCAAAATCACAATTCCTTCCTTAATTGCCTTTCGGGAAATCACTATTGAATTTTTATCACTTTTATTAGCCATCTCAATTTTAAAATAGCTCAAATTAATCTTAATGTCAAATCAGTCCTTTTGTACTCGGTAATTCTTTAAGTATTCTCTTTTCCCTTGAGCAGGCAACTTTCATCGCCTTGCCAAAGGCTTTAAAAATTGATTCGGCTTTGTGATGGCCGTCTTCACCACATAGTGCCCTAATGTGTAAAGTTGCTTCTAAGTGTCTAACAAATCCCCAAAAAAATTCTTTTATTAAATCAGATTCTAAGTCCCCAATTTTATCCTTTTTAAATTTACAATCGAAATTCAAAAAAGCTCGGCCGGAAATATCTACAGCTACCACCGAAAGAGCTTCATCTAAAGGAAAAACAAAGTAACCTGCCCTATTAATCCCCTTTTTGTCGCCTAAGGCCTGTTTAAAGGTCTCTCCCAAACAAATCCCAATATCTTCAACTGTGTGATGTTGATCAATCTCAATATCTCCGCTAGCTTTTAAATCCAAATCAAAAAGTCCGTGTTTAGCGAAATTATTTAAGAGATGATTCAAAAAAGGAATTGGAGTTGAGACATTAGCCTTTCCCTTGCCATCGATATTTAATTCTATTTTTACATCAGTCTCTTTCGTTTTTCTCCGGAGAGAAGCTTTTCTTGGCATATTTTTAGGTGACTATTTTACTGATCGGATATTCAATTATCCCTTGACAGCCCATTCTTTTTAATTTTGGAATTAACTCCCGGACTTCTTTTTCTTTACAGTTAATTATCACATCATACCAATTTTCGCCAGCAATTTTTTTAATGGTTGGTGATTTTAATTTTGGTAAAGCTTTTAAAGCTCTATTTAATTTCAGGCCAGGAACATGCATCATTAAATTTACAACCTCCTCACCCTTTACCGCTCCTTGAAGCAAAAGCGCTATATCTTTAATTTTTTCTTTTTTCCATTTATCTTGCCAGGCTTTCTTATTAGTAATCAATTTTGTTGAGCTTATTAAAAGTGTGTCTAAAATTCTCAAATTATGAGCTCTAAGCGAGACTCCGGTTTCAGTTATGTCACAAATGGCGTCAGTAAATCTCGGCGGTTTCACTTCAGTCGTTCCCCAAGAAAATTCAACTTTTGCTTTAACTTTGTTTTTTCTTAAATAATCTTTTGTTAAATTAACAGCTTCGGTTGCAATAGTTTTTCCCTCAAGGTCTTGTACTGATTTTATACTTGAATCTTCTGGAACTGCTAAAACCCATTTTACTTTCTTGATTTCTTGTTTAGCATATTTTAAATCACAAACTTCAATTACTTTTGCTTTTGATTCTAAAATCCAATCATCACCTGAGATTCCTAAATCCAGTTTACCTTTTTCAACATATTTTGGAATTTCCTGAGGTCTTAATAAAAAACATTCCATTTCTGGATCATCGATTTTTAAAAAATATCTCCTTTCTGGGACTTCAATATCAAAACCAGCTGCCTTAAACATTTTTAAAGTGTAGTCTTGAAGTGAGCCTTTAGGAATGCCTAATTTTAGTTTTTTATCGTTCATTTTAAACTACGACCTTGTTTAAAGGAAATTCGACAATGGCAGTGCAACCAATTTTTTTAAGTTTCGGAATAATTTCTCTGATTGCTTTTTTGTCAACCACCGTTAAAACATCAAACCAATTTTCTCCTCTTAACTGGGTTACGGTTGGCTTTTTCAAAGCCGGCAAAACCTTAAAAACCTCTTCCATCATCTCATTTGAGGCATGAAGCATTAACCCTGCGTATTCCTGAGCCAATCTTGCCCCTTTGAGTAAAATTGCCAAATTTTCAATCTTTTCCCTTTTCCATTTGTTCTTTAAAGATTTTTCATTGGCAACAAGGACTACTGAATCTTTCATTAAAACTACTAAAATTTTTAGATTATAAAATCCTAAAGTAGCTCCGGTATTAGTAAATTCAACAAGGGCATCAGCAAAAGAAGGTACTTTGGTTTCATTCGTTCCATCAGAGAATTCAATAATTGCTGGAATTTTATTTTTTCTTAAAAACTCTTTAGTAATTTCTGGAACTCTGGTAACGATTTTTTTACCTTTGAGATCTTTTAATGATTTTATGTGGGATTTTTGCGGAACAGCTAAAACTAATCTTGTTTCAGTGCCAGTGTATATTGAACCAAGATTAGATATCTCAATTAATTTAGTTTTAGTTTCTACAATAGTAGCCCGACCTACGATTCCTCCATCTAAAATTCCCTTCTCAATAAGGGGACAAATTTCTTTTGCTCTAGCAAAAAAGCAATCAATTTCTGAATCATCAATATAAACTGCTGAGGATTTTTCATCGATTTTAAAATCATAACCTGCTTTCTGAAAAAGTTCTTTCAATGGTTCTTTAAATGTCCAACCCGGAATTCCAAATTTTATTTTATTTAGCTTTTTCATATATTTTTTGAAAAAAACAGGTTTTGTGGCCTGTGTGGCAGACATTACCTTTTTGGTCGACCTTTATTAAAAGAGTGTCGTTGTCGCAATCTAACCAAATTTCTTTAACTAATTGTAGATTACCCGAGGTTTCGCCTTTTGTCCAGAGTTTTTTTCTTACTCTTGAAAAATAAGTAACTTTACCTTCTGCCAAAGTTTTTTTCAAGGCCTCTTTATTCATAAATCCGAGCATTAAAACTTTATTTGTTTTATAATCCTGAGTAATCACTGGAATTAGTCCCTTTATCTTGGCGAAGTCTATTTTCTTTAAAGTATTCTCAATTTTCATTGTAAAAAAATAAATTTTAAAAGCTCTTTTTTAATCTCTTTTGCATTTTTTAAAGCACCTTCAACTTCTTTCCAGGAATATTCAGGAACTTCTCCGGGATAGCGTGTTTCTATGTAATAAGGATTAAGGTTATAACAATTTTCTTTTAGTTCTTTTGATAATTTACCTTCACATTCTGAAGTGTAGCCAAAAAGCTTTGGCAAATTATGAATTTTAAATTCCTCTTCAATATCTTTATCATAATAGACTAAAAATCCCTTTAAATATTTTTCAACCGCTTGATGTAAGTGAAAACAGCAACTAGCGGGAAAAGATTTCTTTTTAAATAATAATTCCGCCACTTTTAGATCCTCTTCTGCTCTTTTGAACCATTCTTTAGATAACACTTTGAAATTATTTTTTGGCATATAAGAGATTACCTTTTTTTAAGATTAACTTAATAAAAAAGTCACCCAATTTCTTTCTTTTCTCTAATTCTTTTGGGGTTAAAACTAAAATATCAGTTGGTAATTTGCAGCCTTCCAAACTCTTTTCAGCTTCGATCATCCTCTGGTGACGATTCTTTTTAGCTTTCTTTATAATTAATAAATCAATATCGCTTCCTCTTTCTGGCTTACCCCAGGCAAAAGAGCCAAAAAGATAGATCTTTTCAGCTAAGTATTTTTCTTTCAGGTTTTTAATAATTTTTGTAATTTCCTCTTGATAAGTTTTTTTGTTCATCTTAATTATAAGTTTACATTAATTCCTTTTTCTTTTAAATATTTTTTTAATTCCGAAATTTTAATTTCTCCGAAGTGAAATGTTCCAGCAGCTAAAGCAGCATCGGCTTTGCCTTTTTGAAATACCTCGAGAAAATGTTCTTTTTTCCCTGCTCCACCAGAAGCAATCACTGGTAAATTTGTGGCTTCTTTTAATTTTCTTAAAAGTTCCAAATCATAACCTTCTTTGGTTCCATCTTTGTCTTTTGAAGTGGGCAATAGTTCTCCTGCTCCTCTCTTTTTAACCTCCTTTGCCCATTTAATTGCGTCTAATTTTGTCACTTTTGTTCCACCTAAAATACAAACTCTCCATCTTCTACCTTGTTTTTTAGCATCAATAGCCACCACAATTTTTTCTGTGCCGAATTTCTTTACGGCCTGATTTAAAAAATCAGGATTTTTGACAATGGCGGTATTTAAAGAAACTTTATCTGCCCCAGCTTTTAATAAATTCTCAATATCAGATAAAGCAGCAATACCCCCACCAACCGTTAAGGGAATTTTAATTACTTTAGAAACTTTTTTAACTAAATCAAAAAATGGTTTTCGCTTTTCTTGAGAAGCCGAGATATCCAACATCGCCAATTCATCCGCTCCTTCTTTTGAATATTTTTTAGCTAATTTTATTGGGTCTCCGGCAAATCTTAGTTTCTCAAATTTCACTCCCTTAACCACTTTCCATTTACCCTGCCATCGGCAGCAGTCAAGGCAGGGAACAATTTTCTTGGGCGCCGTAGATTTTAAATCATTTAATGAAATTTTATTTTCGTAAATTGCCTTGCCAACAATTACTCCGATTAGCCCAATTTTTGAAAGTTTTTTTAGATCTTGAATATTTTTTACTCCGCCAGCAGCGATGATTTTTAATTTCGGGAATTTTGAGACAAGGTTTTTATATAAAGAAAAATTCGGGCCACGAAGAGTTCCGTCTCTTTCGATATCGGTACAGATTATCGTTCTTACTCCTAATCTAATTAAATTCTTCAAAAAGGAGTTTAGCTCTTTTTTGGCTTCTTTTTGCCAGCCCCGATAGCAGATTCTGCTTTTTTTCATGTCAAGAGAAACAATAATTTTCTCCGGTCCAAATTTTTTAAAAATCTTTTTAAATCTCTCAAGCTCTTTTAAAACTAAACTTCCAAAAATTACTCTTTCAATTCCTAAATTCAGAAGCTTTCTTATATCTTTTTCGTTTTGAATTCCTCCTCCAAACTCAATTTCTAAATTTGTATTTTGAGCAATTTTTTTAATTGTTTTCCAATTTTTAACCTTCCCTATTCTTGCTCCGTCGAGGTCAACGAGATGCAGTTTCTTTACGCCGGCAGCCTGAAAAGCTAAAGCCACCTTAAGAGGATTGCTGCTATAAATCTTTTCTTTTCCGTAATCTCCTCTAACTAACCTTACGCATTTGCTCGAAATAATATCAATGGCTGGAACTACCTCCATGAGGTAAATTCTACCACATTTTTTGATTTTGTTAAGCTTTTAAATTAAAATAAATTAGAGTCTTAAATTTATGAAGATTTATCTTGTTCCAACTACTGCCACCAAACATTTGGTAAAAAACCTCTTAGCAGCAGAAAAAAACCTTAAAATTGTTTTTCCTGATTTAAGCCGAGACAAAAAGAGATATTTCCCCGATGGAGAAATTTATATAGGCATTAAAAAAGCTGCTAAGTTGAGAGGACAAAGGGTTATTGTTTTACATTCTGGGGCGCCGAAACCAAATGAGGGTTTAATGGAATTGGAACTGATTTTGCAAATTTTGAGAGACAATAATGTGAAGCCGGAAGTCTTTTTTACTTACTTTCCTTACGGAATGCAGGACGAAGTTTTTGAAAGGGGAGAAACCAATGTGGCTGAAAACTTAATTGAGAAACTAGTCAATTATTACAGGGTTAAAAAGATTTATGTTATTGACCCTCATTTTGGCGGCAGAAAATGGATAAAAAAATATCCAATTACTTCTATCTCGGCAGTCCCCTTTTTAATTGAGAGAGTTAAAAGAGATTTCGGTAAGGATGTTTTATTTCTATCTCCCGATACGGGGGGAAAAAGACGAACAGGAATTCCGGGAATAAAAAAAGAAAGATTAAATTCTTTTAATGTAAAAATGTTTTCCTGGAAACTGAATCTTAAAGGAAAAATTATTGGGGTAGTCGACGACATGATAAAAACCGGCGGCACCCTTTTAAAATTTTATGAAATTGTCAAAAAATCTAGAGCGAGAATAGTTCTCGTTCTCGTTACCCACGGAGTAATGCTTTCTGGTATTCAAAAAATCAAGAAAAAATATTCAAAACTTTATTTAACGAATTCTGTTGAACAGAAAGAATCAAATGTAGATATAACTGATTTAATTTTAAAAACTATTACTAAAATATGTGGAGTGACCCCTATTTGTCAACACGGAATTGGAAAATTAGAGGTGGATTCCAAAAGAGAATTATTTGATTGTTAAGGTTAATAATGACTGATTCGATCTTTGAAAAATTGTTTAAACTTTCTCCGGTAAAAGAGATATCAGGTATCGTCTCGGGCTTGAAAAGTTTGTCAGAGAGCAAATTAAAAACTTTGTTTTTGTGAAATTTTTTAAAAACCCTAATTTGGAACCTGACATTTCTATTTCCCTGGAAACCTGACATTTCTAAATCCTCTTTACATAATTCGGACTACTATTGACTAATAGTTTTGCTTGGTGTATTCTTAAACTATATGGGGATAGAATTGCCTTCAGTTAAAAATAAACTGGAGGCGTATCTTAAAAAAATAAACCCTCTTAAAACGAAACTTTCTAGTAAGGTAAAAAGAATATTAAGGTTTAATAAGGGTTCTGCAAAAGACTCCTTCTTTTATTTTGGAATATTTTCAGTTATTTTGTTTATCTTTTTGTCTTTTGGTGTGAGTTTCATTCTACAGAAAACTGAAAAGTTTTCTGATAAACTTGTTTTTAATAAATCTCTTTCAGAGATGAAGAATGAATTTTCATCTCTTCCAGAGATGAAGAATGAAACTGAAGTTTTTAGAAATTACCACAGCGATAATTTTCTAAGCAGGTTTTCCTGGCAAAGAGAAAGAACAGGAACCCTTGATTTGAATATAATTCAAGAAAATACTTTAAGAGGAGCTTCTTCGCCAACTGTTTTGTCTTTTCAAACTTTAGCTGCTTTAATTGATGAGGTAGAACCAGGAAAAACAGATACGAAAATTAAAGAGTATATTGTTAAACAAGGTGATAATTTATGGAGTATTGCACGGAAGTTTAACATCACAGAAGACACTATTCGTTGGGCTAACAATATTAATGGTTCAAAGATTCAAATTGACCAAAAACTTGTTATTTTGTCGGTTTCAGGTGTAATTCACTATGTAAAATCTGGCGATACGATTTCTGAAATTGTTAAAACCTACAAGGGAGAGGTAAAAGAAATAGTTGCTTTTAATAGTCTTGCTAATGAAAACGATATTTATATTGGAGATATTCTTATTATTCCTGATGGCGTAATGCCGTTGTCTATTCAACCAAAATCTGCTCTTGTTAGTTTACCTTTAGCTGACAGCCAATTTATTGTTCCGGTTTCTTCACCTTATATAATTACCCGGGGACTTCATTGGTACAATGCTATAGATTTCTCTCACCCAGGAAATGCCTGCGGTAGACCAGTCTTTGCAGTAGCCGGCGGCACAATCCAAAAAACCGGCTCAGCTTGGATTAGCGGCAATTATGTCAGAATTTTACATCTTAACGGCGTGGTAACTTTTTACGGACACCTTTCAGTTATTGCTGTAAAAACAGGCGAGGCAGTTAATGTAGGAGACATAATAGGATATATAGGAAATACTGGCTACACAATAGGGCCGACAGGATGTCATCTTCATTTTGAAGTAAGGGGCGCTAGAAACCCATTTCTTCAATAATTTCTAAAATAAATTTTCATCTTTTTCAAACGAACAACAGAAACCGAAACTAAAAAATACAGGGGTTAATCCCTGTATTTTTTAACTGTGTAATTTTTAATCTTCTCTGATGCGATAGATTATGGCTTCAGCCAGGTGTTCGTATAAAATATTTTCTGATTCATCTAAATCAGCAATGGTTCTGGCTACTTTTAAAACCCGATGATAACCTCGACTAGACAGCTTGCCAGAATCAACATATTTTTTCAAAAGAGTTCCTGATTTACTGCTGACTTGGCAGTATTTTTTAATTTGGGGAATCTCCATTTCTGAGTTTGTTTTATCCTGAGCAAGTCTTTGTCTTTGGATTTCCCTTGCTTTATCTACTTTTTCTCTAATTTTTATTGAACAATTTTCTTTGTCTGGACTGGCTAATTTTTCATATTTTATTTGAGGCACATCAATAAAAAGATCAATTCTGTCCATTAAGGGGCCGGAAAGTTTTCTTCTATACATTCTAATTTGAGAATTAGTGCATTTGCATTCTTTTTCCGGGTTCCCATAATATCCGCAGGGGCAGGGATTAGAAGCTGCTACGAGCGTAAAGCGAGCTGGGAAAGTAATTGAGTGTTTGGCGCGTAATACAGTAATTTTACCTTCTTCAATTGGCTGGCGCAAAGATTCTAAAACATCGCGATGGAATTCAGGGAATTCATCCAAAAATAAAACTCCGCGATGAGAAAGAGTAATTTCGCCAGGTAAAGGAGGATTTCCCCCGCCAATTAAAGCTGCTTCGGAAGAAGTGTGATGGGGAGAGCGGAATGGTCTTAGATTAATTAAAGGAAATTTCTCCCTTGATAAGAGACCGGCTATGCTGTAAATTTTTGTCACTTCCAAGGACTCTTCAAAACTTAAAAGCGGCAGAATTGAAGGAATGGCTTTGGCTAAAAGTGTTTTTCCGGCTCCCGGCGGTCCCATCATTAAGAGATGGTGGGAACCAGCAGCCGCAATTTCTAAAGCCCTTTTTGAAGATTCTTGGCCTTTAATGTAACCTAAATCAATTGGATATTGAGGTGTTTTTAAGAAATTTTCAATTGAAACTTTAAAAGACGCTATTTCTTTTTTCCCTTGCAAATATTCAATAGCTTCTCTTAAATTTTCCACCCCAACAACTTTTATTCCTTTAATTAAACAAGCTTCAGCAGCATTGGCTTTTGGTAAAATTATTTCATTAAAACCTTTGTCTTTAGCAGTTATTGCCAAAGAAAGAACTCCTTTTATTGGTCTTAATTTTCCGTCCAGGGCCAATTCTCCTAATAAAATTTTATTTTGAGAATTAAATTTTATCTGTTCAGAGGCCAGTAAAAAAGCTAAAGCAATTGGCAAGTCGTAAAGAGAACCTTCTTTTTTCAGGTCAGCCGGAGCCAAAGAAACCAGAACTCGAATAGGTTGATGAAAGGGAGATTGGAAACCAGAACTGTGAATTGCGGTTCCTACTCTTTCTTTTGCTTCCTGGACAGCTTTATCAGGCAGGCCGACGATTTCAAAATGCCTCAATCCATATGAGGCATTAATTTCTATTTCAACAATTTGGGAGTCTAAACCAACAATAGTTACCGAAAACACTTTTGAAAGCATGGTTTATTTGCACTGGATGCAGGTTTTAGCTTCAGGGCAGACTTCTAATCTTTTTTTATCTATTGCTTTTAAGCATTTTTCACACTTTCCATAACTTCCTTTTTTTATTTTTTCCAAAGCCAAATTAATATCTCTTAATCTGGTTTCCAAACTATATTCAATTGGAAGTTTAGTGGTATATTCTTCTACTTCTTCAGCAGTATCTTCCATTATTTGTCCGCCCGAGCCACCGTTAAATTTAGGGAATTTCGTGTCCCAATCCCCTTTTAGTTTTTTATCTTCTTGAGCGAATCTTTGAAGTTCTTGTTCAAGCGATACTTTTACTGTTTTTAATTTTTGCTCAATTTTTTTTAAGAAAATTTTAGACAACACAATTAATAAAGCTGTTTAATAAATATCTCATTCTTCAACATCAGGTGGTAATACTTCTGTTGGCGCAAGAGGCGGAAGCACAGGTTCTTCTTCTATAACAGGAAGTATGAGCTCATCTTCAACAACAGGCAGTGTTTCTTCTTTTGGTACAAGTGGTACAGGAGACGGGGGTAGAGGTTTTTCTCTTATTCTGAAATACCAATAAAAGAAACTAATAATTCCGCCGGCAATTAATAAGACCACAAAAAGAACAAGAATACGCATTACCCATGTTTCTTTGAAAGAAGGTTTTTCTGGCAAGGTTTCAGTAATTTCTATTAGTTTTTGCGGGGCAGGGGGAATTTTTACCTTTTCTTTTTTTATTCTTTCCCAGGGCGGTAACATTCTTTCTTCTGTTGATTCTTCTATAAATTCAGGAATAGGGACTGTTTTGGGAGCAGGTTTTTTTTCTTCTAATTCTTTTTCTTTTGGAAGCTCTGTTTTTTCTTCTTTTTCTTTTATCTCTTTTTTCTCTGACTCTTTTTCTATTTTTTTCCCCTCTATTTCTTCTTTGAGC
>BBPG01001440.1_pt2 | contig 11571 bp, 13 predicted proteins | sample 1343651 | NCBI WGS metagenome assembly BBPG01 (sample SAMD00019091, study PRJDB2971) | groundwater metagenome | biome: freshwater biome; feature: mineral spring; material: ground water | place: USA: CA, Sonoma | collected 2012-06 | depth surface m | reverse complement strand
AAAAAGGACGAAAATCATAACCCAATAAGAGAGGGATTGTTTCTCCCGTACTTGAGAAATCCTCTTTGGTGAAAGGCGATCCCTCTACACATTGCAGTTCGTATACGTCCATAAACTTATCATCAATTTTCAATAGATTATAGCCCTTATGGGGTGGGTTGGAGCGAACGGCTAAGGAATTGTCGGACTTGTCTTCGGCCAGCCACATGAAATGTTGAGCATCGGCTGTATAGGTATCAAATAAAGGGTCATACTTCATAAACTGATAAAGTTCCCGGAGCTTAACCGAACTGTCCGGATTTGTCACGATTTGATCGTATCTTCTTTGGTCGGTCAGGTCACGAATCAAATAAATTTCCTGGTCTTCTATGATTTCATTCAATTTGTCCCGGTAACTGCTTATATGCAGGGCAATCAAAACAATGAAGCTAAACAGTACCAAAGCGGCGGTTATCTGTATAAACAGAACAAAGTTCCGTATTTTTTGATCTTTTATATCTTCCCAGGCGTATCTGAGCTGTTCCAAATCCTCACCCCCTTATCTGCGTGATGATTTCCTGCTTCAAGCGTAAAGCCAAGGCAATCGACCCAGTAACGGTTCCCGCTGCCAAACAAAGCAGATAACCCACAACAACTGCAGACAGATGAACGCTTTCACCAATAAAGGGAAACCAGCCTGCTTTTATGATTATTATTGCCAATGCCAAACCGATACCATAGCCGATGGTGACAATCAGAAGATAATCACGGAGCAGCATCCCGCGAAGGCTGGGTGTTCCGGCACCCGACATGATTCTTACGGCCAATTCCTTATATCTGCCCTCAAGCCAGTAATATGTCGTACTGAAAACATTTAATAAAACCAAAATAATCGTTAAAGCAAACGCTATGATTAAGATCTGTGTGTTGCGAATGGATTGGATAAGATGCTGGGGCGTTGAAGCTGTGGCTGCTTCGGCTCTTATATTGATTCCCGGATTGATTTTTTGGGCATATGTCGTAAATCCATCAAAGGAATCCATGCTTTTTTCCTTTGCGTCTATGGAATAAATGCCGTTAAGAGGCGTGTCAAGATTTTTACCTATTGCGGCAGCCATGTTCACATAGTATAATGCGCCGGAAGTATCGCCCCACCCTCCGTATTGTCTGGCAGTTTGGGTTTTAAAGATACCGATGACCTTGTATTCATTACCTTCATGCAGAAAATAAAGCTCCCCATCTCTCTTAATGCATCTGTCACGGATTCTTTCATCGATAAGTGCCACTGCTGCCTGCTGCTCAAAGTCATCCTTAGAGAAACTGCGTCCCTCTATGATCTCTGGCTTAAATGCGGTATCGCCGGAAAGGAAAACAGCCTTTCCGTTTGCAATGGGGTAACTCCTATAAACAATCAAATTCCCGCCCTGTAAAGAGTAGTACTCAAGCAAGTCCCTTGTGTGAACTAAGAACCCACCATCGTTACTTTGATGAATTTCCACCTTAACAGAGTTGTCGGAAAGGAAATCAGGATCCACAGCTTCCATAATAAAAAATTGGGCTACCGTGGTAAAACAGAGAGCAACCATTGCCGCCACGGCAGCAAACACAGCTATGAGCAAAGATGCTCTATGCAGAATCTGTCTAATATGAATCACCCCTCCCTTATAATGTTTAGTTGAGGGCAGGCACAGTACCTACCCTCAACTTCGGGACTTATAGTGTGTTTTTAGAAATACCGGTTCCATCCGTAATACGTATAGGCTGTTTGCAATGGATTATTAAATCTGCTGGTGAATGCTGTTTTCATGACAGGATCGCTTGTGCTGAATGCTTCAAGGCTGTGTACTTGTCCACTGTCATAGTTGCCTTCAATAAGTCTGACGTAGCACTGTCTGATGTGACTGTTTGCTCGAGCTCCCCATACCGGGTTGCTTCCTGTATTCCGATTTGCATAGAAGCTGGCTCTGACAGAGTTCGTCAAACCCGACTCGAAAACGACATGATTAGCCGTAGTGAATGCAAAAACCGGGACAGAAGCAATAATCAGGAACACGGCTACAGCAAGAAGCGTTGCTACGCTCTTCTTGAATTTGCGCATATTGGCACCTCCTTCCTTTGTAAATTAGAGCAATTGAAGCAACATCATTTGCAATCTTTGCCCTACAGGTTATAATTAAAACTGGAGGGTAAAGATTTAGCTTCCTCTCGAAAGGCTTTTCCAGACCAAGAGGTTGATGTTACTTTACTCTCTTTTAATTAGGCTGAGTACTTGTCCTACAAGGAGAAAGATATAAACCTGAATATTTCACCCTGAAAACAACTTTGTGTTAGAAAAACCTGGCTTGCTCATCTTTCCTACTGTTTAAATCCTGTAAATCAACTCAAACAAGTCCGCTTTAATAAATTACGGTTTTGCTGTAAATCGTGCCCGACTCATGTCCGCCGTCGCCAGATACATAATAATACGTCTCTACTCTGTAAGTCCCCCTAGTAACCTGATGTGTTTCTAATATGGTTGCCGACGAAGATGTTGAAGATCTAGACCAGCTTCTCACGTTTGACCACGATCCGTTAGAAAACCGTTGCAAAGTAGATGTGAGAAAAATGTTTCTCCCGGCAGGTGTTCTTTGCACATACCCATATACAGTGGCTGTCCCGCTTGCTGAAATGGTCAGCGAGGTGCTTGCTTGGTTGATGTAAACATACTGAATGGACACCATTGGCTCCGGCCTTATACTTGCTTCTCCTGCAGCTAACGCCGCGGGCGTTAATGCGATGAAGAGAAACAAAGCGCTCAATGCTACGGATATAAACATCTTCTTTAACATGTTGAAGCCTCCCCTTAATTTTTTGTTTTCACTAAATAAAACAAATCAGGAGAGGTTTTTGTGACAGGAAAAAACGGTTTTTAAAAATATTTTTCTGCACATTATGAACTCAAGCTTCAACGCTTTCAGCAACCTTAAACACAAGGCTTTATTAAGTGTCGTCTACCGACTGCTTGGGTGGAGCCGCCAGCATAAGTATCCTGGATTCCCGCCTACTCATAACGAGGATTCAGAAGAAACCCAGTAAAATCTGGGGGGTTTGAAGCTTTGCCTGCCTTTAGGATCATCGTTACGAGAGAAACACGTAACGAGCTAACTTTCTAGTATTTATGCGGGTTTACTCTAAATGTGACACATTTAGAAATTTGCCAGTGACTGGCAGGGATAATTTTAACATTAAAAAACCAATAACTGCTCCAACTGTATTTAGTATTACATCATCAATATCAGTTGATCTGTAAGTATACCCAATTAATAAAGAGATCAAATATTGAAGAAATTCAACGCTAATTGATCCTACGAATCCCCATAAAAAAACTATACTTAATTTAGATACTCTTTGCCACAACAATGGAAGAAAACTTCCCAGCGGTACAAATAGAATTATATTTGCAATTAACGTTCTGATTACAGATTTAATATTTCTTTGATCAATTATTTCTTTTATTGTTGTAAAAGGAATAAAATTATTTGTTACATAATTAAGTTCTCTCCGATATATTAGTAGCTCTTTTTGAACGGGTAGAGGGAAAAGGGTAATTGAGAGTACCCCAATAAAATAAATAAAAAATAAAAAAATAATTATTTGCTTATGTATAGAGATCTTTTTCTTTATCCCAGTTATCAGTATAACGATATAAACCGGTATCGCAACAATATGTAATAATATGGCATCTATCACTGTATTACTCTCCTCCTGTAAATTTTGCTCTCAGAATTATTTAAATTTAAAGCATGCAGAAGATATTTTACTTAACTATCCTGGTAGTTTAATATCTTCTGCATGCAGTGTGCCAATTTTGTAAATAGCATTATGGAATTTACGTTCTTCTGATAGTGCAGCATGTCGCATTTGTCTAATAGCTATTAATTACTAAACATGTGGACATTATCACTGTTTACAACGACACCATCACGTGCCTTAATAAACCAATAAAAGTAGTTGCCAGAACCTACGCTGCTCCACGTATTTGATTTATAGCCGTTTCTTGGAAAAACCGAATTACCTATATAAGTTGAACCAATAAGATTTTGCCTGTGCAATTCGACTGTAAATGTAGTCGCATGGTGTGGTTGTTGTGGAGTTGTGGTATGAGCAGTCATCGATATCCCCACATTATTTCCTGAATAGGAACGGGTTGGCCCTCGATGCTCACCCAAAAACGACAGCGTTGAATGATAGCTACTTGCTAATACTATGCCAGGTAATAGCATTTGCACGACAACCATTAAAACTGCGATTTTAACGTTTGCCTTTTTGTTATCTATTTGCATTGTTGACACCTCCTTCCTTCAATATTAGAGTATACTGAAGGTGGCATTGCAAAACCATACTTGTCCGCATATAATAAAGATGAAGGTATGGTTTTGACTGACTACTTGCGTTTTGAATGGTGCAATTTGCATTTCGCTCTCTCTGCTCATTGGAATACCATATTTTTGACCGGCTATAAAAATCCGGACAAACCTGCCGGGGTTAATGATTGCTTGGAGGCTAAGGTGGGGGTGGGGGAGAGCCGGTGTACAATTGCCCCATAATCCAGCGCTCCCCGTCCCATCCAACTACTTGGTACATTTCGATCACGCTCCCGTCGCCGGCCCGGGTTGTGATCCACGTCCGATAGTGATTCGGAAACTCTTGCACCATTACTAGATTAATATCGGCAAGGTCGCGACCACCAAAAAGTCGAAGTGCTTCTTGAATGTCCAGAGCATCTGGCGTTCTCCCAGCCACATCGCCCAACAGTTGCGGATCGTTTGCGTTTAGCGCAGCTACAAACTCAAATACATACGACTGGGCAGCGGCCTTTCCGGGATTCGGCTCCAAGAAGGGAAGGTCATGGCGAACATACCGCACTACCGCCCAAGCTATGACGCCTACAATCATCAAGACAATAACTGTTCCTGGCATTGCTCGCGCCGACCGGTATCCTTGAATCAATCGTTACACCTCCGCTAAAATTGTGAAAAAACCATATGCGGGAACCACCTTGCGTTTGGAAATGCTAAACTGAGACTGGCAAAACTGCGCTCGAAGGTGTTAACTGTTCGATAAGTAAGGTATATTTCTGATGCGGTTTTGCGCGTTACAATCATAGTGTGATCCATTGATCCATTATTTTCAAAATCAACCTGCAACACTTCTCCTTCCCACAAAGCCCGAGGTTGGCTAAGCAAGGTAGTGCGCCTGCTATGTGTAAAGGCAAACTCAAACCAATGTCTTACGCCAACCCAAGACCAAGTCTGGTTTAGCCAGTTATACCACCAGTGCCTTGTATCCCTATACCACCCAGGCACGTCAGTCCATCCGCCCGCCCTCATCGCCTGACTGATAAAATTTGTACAATCTGCACTGAATGAACGATAGGCTGGATTCGGGGTCTGCCAGAACCTGATGGCATAGTCTCTAGCAGCCGCCCGATTGAATGTTGATTGGATGCCAACACTGTGCGTTGAACTTAGGCCATCCAAATCTGAGTTTCTTGCTTCGATGTCTTTGTTTCCTTCACGTTGCGTTGAGGCAATTGCAGCAAGTGTTTTACGCATGGTGTCCTCAGTAGCGCCTGTAGGCTCGTTTACCGGAGCCTGTCCGTTATTGTTCAAGAGCTGCTGAGACACCAGCTCCCATCCTGCTTCGCCGTTGACAAACACAAAACGCCTTTGCACTACCCACGCCGTAAAGTCCGGTTCATCGCCACGAATTTTTGCATAGTACAGTTTGCTAAACTCCTCAACATCCAACGTTGCTATATCGCTCATAATGTCGGCATGCAGGAGTGCTAGCTTTGTAAAGCTACTGGTATATGCTTCCCCCCAATCGCGGAGCACGCGGTGCCGAGCATTAAGTTCAGCCAACGCCACTTGCTCGGCAGAGAACACCGCCATTGATTCGTATGCTACACCATTATCCAACCGTCTAACGCTTTTTAGTGGCATGTCCTCTATGCCAACCATTTCAACCGCCCGCCGCGAGACGAAGTTCTCGGCAAATGAAAGCAAATCGCCGATTAATGCCTCTGTTTCAAGGCTTACATTGGGTTGTGTAAATGTAGTATTTCCTTGCTTAGCAGCAGCAGGCGCCACCAAGACTGACAGCAGAAGGACCATCGTCAGCAGAATCGGTAAGATACGATACCTCTTCTTTAACATGTTAAAACCCCCTTAATTTTTGTTCTCACTAATATAACAAATCAGGAAAGTCTTTTGTGACAGGAAATAATAGTTTTAAAAAATATTTTTCCAAATACTTATCTCCCGCCGGCGGGTTCAATGTTATCCGCTATCTTGAACACGGTAGCTCTATCAAGCGTTGACGATACCATATACATATATTCGCCGTCATGCCAAAGCAGGTTTTGAACGCCCTGATTGGAGTAGTATTTTGCGGGAAAACCCTTAAATTCCAGTTCCTCAAGTTCGACACCTTCTGTATTGATGTTCATGGAAACATTCTCAATGCGCTGCTGGCTGTAGGATATAAAGTCATTTTCCTTTTCATATTCCACCAGAACAAGGCCGGCTGTTTTTTTATTGACCAGTTCAAAGCCTTCCGGTATATAGGCCGGTTCATATATGACAAATTCATCGGCCGCATCCCGAGGCGACTGACTTTCTTCATTGAAGTAAATATGTGTAAATTTTTCGTACACCTCGGTTATGAATTCAAGCACTGCGGCACGCACAGCCGGCACGCTCATTGCGGACGCAATCAGGATGATGATTGCGGCAATCAAGGCAACCGCCCGCCTGCGCCACACTACCCACCCCCTGGCCGTATAACCTTTTTTGCTTCTACGGATAAGCTTTTGCATCTTTTTCTCAAAGTCACGTGAAAATTCGTGATCTATTTCATTGTCCGCAGGCAAGGCTTCCATTTCGTAGCGGTCGGCTCTTATAACAGCGCTTTTTAGCCCGGCTTCAGTAAAACTATAGGACATCGGCGTTCATCTCCTTTTTCAAAGATTCCTCAAGTTTACGCTTTGCGCGTTCCAGCCGTTTTCTGACTGTCGCTTCGGAAATATCCAGTGTCTGCGCTATCTCCGCATTTGACAGTTCCTGAACATATTTCAAAGTCAGCACTTCTTTGTATATAACAGGCAACTTCATTACAGCCTTTGTGAGATAATCCAAATCCTCTGACCGGCTGAATGTTTCATCAGAAATGCAAAATTCCATTTGTTCAAGAGGAATCGTTGTGTTTCTTTTTCTTCTGTTGTACATATTGATAGCATTGTTTCTAACAATAGTAACAATGTAGCTTTTGGTTTTGTGACAATGAACATCTTCTATTTTATCGAGATTTTCGATTATTTTTAAAAAAGCCTGATGGATAGCATCTTCCGCAAGATATTCATCTCTTAATATCTGGTTGGTAATATAAAACATAAGTTTCCTGTATGCTGTATAAAGAATTTCGAATTTATTTTTATCCTGCTCAGTATCAATTACAGCCAGGTAGATTGGCAGCATCATAAAACCTCCAACAAAATATACGCATACCTAAAAAGCAGATTATTACTTTACTCTTTGGTCTTAAATCTGCCGTCTTCGGGCTTTTTAGCTGTTCAGAAATACCCCATTTTTTTGAAGCTTCATAAACAGAAATATAATCCATAATTGTATTTACCCCCGAACACACAATACAATAATTAGCAATTTATATTATATGCGTTAACGGGCAAACACTGCGTTATAATCCTCTGATTTCACGTCAGCGAATGGTTTTTCCTCAATGATTGCGACGGCATACTGCATGGAACTATAGGTCTTACCAGTGCCGGGCGTTCCATAAAGGATGAGATTTTTAGCCATTCTATAGCTGTCGGATTGCCCAACAGCCGTATTAGCTGGAGCGGTAACTCCACCTGACACGACTGATGTCCCTTCGCTTTGCAGAAAACTGAGATAGTATTTTATACCACTCTTTAAATCATCTCTTTGGACAGATGATTCAATGTCAAAAACAGCTTCCATCTTTGAGTAATCGCCGCCGCTGGCTTGGAAATACCCATCGAGGCCTCCGTTCTTAATTGCGGTATCAAGTTCGTCGTAAAAGGCAACAGCTAACACGGCTCGTCCGTTTTTCAGCTTGGTTTTGCCAATAGCGGATGAGATGGTGTTCGCGGAATTAGGCGAACCGCCATCGTTTATATACCATTGCTTAAAAGCCACCCGCTGTTTTTGCTCATCAACAGCCGAAGTTGTGTTTGAACCGGCCGGCGCTTTATTGTCTTTCTGCGTCCACGCAGTATAAGATATTTCAGGAAATGTAAGGTCGGGAGACTGTTCGCCAATTTTCGCCTTGAGTGTATCAAGAAAAGCCACATACTCATTTCCGGTACAGTTACCGTTCGGAGCGGTTATTCCATACTTAGCAGAGACGTATGCGCGGGAGTTACCATCAAGCGGCATAAAGATGTTGGGGCTAATCCAGTACAGCCCCATAGTGATATACGCCAGACCGTTGCCACTAACAGCAATAGCCTTTTCGAAGGCAGTTTTAAACTCGTCGGTAAAGTTGTTCGTCTCTGCGACCTTTATTGCCAAAATAAACAACTCCCAAACCTCGTTAACGCCTGCAAAGAATGACTTCCTGTTATCAAGAGTGGGAATACCGGCAAACTGCGTCGGAGCGGAAAGTTTGATATCGAACGTGTCGGCGATAACTTTTGCCAGTACGGTGCGGTTCGCATCCGTTGTACCACGATTCATAACGCCAATCACGGAGAACGGATCAATCTGGTGATGCCGAGGTTCCCACCAGTCCTCCCGCTCGAAATGCAGATATTTCATCAGCGGCTGCTCCGACGAAACCTTCTTCATCAGAGCAAAGAGGTCGTCCCGCTTATCACTGTATGCGAGTAATTTTTCGGCGAGTGCCTCGTAAAACGGCACCCATTGATATGCGTTTTCCATGATTGTCATCCTCCCTTGTTATCGCCCTTTAGCTTATATTTTCGAGAGCCGCGCGTGGACGAGCGGCAGAAGTATCTTGTCGACTTCTTTGCGAAACTCCTCGTCCTCCAGATATTTCTCGCAGAATTCCTGATTCTTTGTCATGCGGCTCAACACCACATCCATAATATTGTTGTCGTAGATGATTTTGAAGAGGTCGAGCGGATTCTTGGAACGTAGCACTATTTCCTCATTGCCTGCCATATCCTGTACGAACTGCTCCAGTACCTTATCCATCTCGGTGAAGTTCGTCCCGAGCCGTTCGTTCAACTTCTGGATAATCGCCGAGAGGTTCTCCTTCTCGTCTTCGAGCGGAAGCCCCGTGCCGGAGGTCTTGCCGTACAAAACGCCGTCCTCTTCCACCATCGAGATAGAGCCTTCGTATGACCGCTGGAGGCGGTAATACTGGAGCGACACGTCGCTGTCGAGGTTCGGTGTCCGCTCGCCCGTATCCTTCGGCAGCTTGCGAATCAGGCACTTGGCATAAGCGTAGAACTTGTGCAGGCTCTCGTCGTTCAGGTTGATGATGTGTGTCAGGAACGAGTACAGCCGGATGAACTTCATCAGCGCGCTGCGGAAGTCCAGTTTGTCCTGCTCCGCGGTCAGGTCGTTCTTGAAGCGGTCGACGACGGGGTCAATGTAGGCATTCAGCCGTCCGAGGTCGATGTTGCCCTGACTCTTCGATTCTTTGAAAAACACCTTGGCGAAGGCGTCGATTTCGCTGTCTCTGAACAGCATAAAGCTGTCAAGAAAGTTTTTAATCTCGTATATGGTGTTCGGGTCAGTCGTTTCGGCGACGCCCGTTTCCTGATAGTAGTCCTGAAACGCCTTCTCGATGTCCTCGACGGAGTTGACGAAGTCCAACACGAATGTCTCGATTTTGCCGGGGCTGGTGCGATTGATGCGGGAAAGTGTCTGAACCGCCTTCACGCCGGACAGCTTCTTATCGACATACATCGTATGGAGAAGGGGCTGATCAAAGCCGGTCTGATACTTTTCGGCAACGAGTAAAAGTTGATACTCTACCGACTCGAATTTTTCTACTGTTTCGGTGTCGGGGAACTTATTGATATTCGATTCCGTATACTCCACCAATTCGCCTGTGATGTTGTCTTTCACAACACCGGAGAACGCCACCAATATGCCCAAGTCCGTATAGCCCAGTTTCGTGATGTATTTGACGAACTCGAAGTAGTAGCGCACAGTCAGTGGTTCCTTAGGCATGCTGCTTTTCCCCATGCCTAATCGATTATAGGCGAATAATACGCTCTCGTGTCCAAATTTCCCCCATAATTTATACCAACCTTCGATTGGCCCCCCAGCACCATTAATCAATATGATAGCCGGGCTTCTAGTACCCATAACTACATATTCAAAATCATTTCCATTTACAAATAGTGTCTTCTTCTCTATTAGTATCATTCCCTTCATGCAAAATTACTTGGTCCTTCCTGAAAAAACTAACCGCATGATTCCAATAAGCAATTTGAAACTCAACACCATATCCTTCGTGCTCCCCACATTCAGGACAAATGTTGACTTGGTCGCTGAATCGTACCATGCGTGAACGCCGGTAACACCGATATGGCCTTGTAACCGCGGCAGGTTTCTCAACAGGAAGAAAAATCCCTCAAAGCGAACTTGCATCATGCCAAGACCATAATATAGACCCTGTCGATAACGATGGTCGAAACGAGCCATCTGGTCTAAAGATTGCTTGCTGATCAAACTCTGACTCTGAAAGCGATCTAGAAATTTCAAAAGATCATTGGCCGTGGTTGACAAACCGCCACCTGAGAAATCGCAGCTCAGACTGGTATACCGGTGCACATCGATGCCGTTAATGTATAATGGAGCCAATGCCATAGGATCAAATCCTTCACTGTAAAAACATAAATCTGTCTCCTGCATCTCACAGGGTGAAAAGATATGGGTTTCAAGTGCTTGATGAAACGGCACTGCAAATACAGTTTCAACTATCAGTCCAAGCAGGACATATCCGGTATCTGAATAAAAGAACTTTTCTTCTGGTCTAGCAATGGCCTTTTGCCGGTCACGAGTATAATCCAGTAGGTCTGTAGGTTTCCAAAAGGTGTCTGGATTTCTAATTAGGTCATCGGTGAATACGGATCCATCAAAAGTCTTGCTTTCAAAATAGTCGTTAATCCCTGACATGTGCCCGAGCAGATGCACGATCGTGATCTCTTCCTGAAAGTCATGACCATCATACACAAAAAGCTTATCCAACATCTCCGGTGTTAAGATATCTTTAAGGCGAGTTTCTAAAGTGAGCTTCCCTTGTTCTATGGCTATAAAAATCAATGTCGCAGTCATCAGCTTGCCAACACTCGCACTATGAAACCGTTGATTCGCCGTCGTGCTCGAATAAGAATAACGGAGATCAAGTGCCGGTAGGTTCATTGCAAACTGCAATGTCTTTGTCTTTTTAGCTGTTTTGATCAGTATTTTTTCAATTTGTTCCTTCAATCCGCGAACATCTTTATTTACTTGTTGTGTCACTATTACATCCTCCATCCTGCTTGTGTTTTTTAATCGAAAGCCGATTTCCTCAACCTCCGGAAAACCAAAA
>BBPG01000401.1_pt2 | contig 11597 bp, 15 predicted proteins | sample 1343651 | NCBI WGS metagenome assembly BBPG01 (sample SAMD00019091, study PRJDB2971) | groundwater metagenome | biome: freshwater biome; feature: mineral spring; material: ground water | place: USA: CA, Sonoma | collected 2012-06 | depth surface m | reverse complement strand
GTGTCCGAGCAAAGAAGTTCCCTTGGCGCAGCGCAGAACAGGCTGGAGCATACCATCAGAAACCTGGATACATCCAAAGAAAACCTGCAAGCCTCAGAAGCAAGGATCAGAGACGTCGATATGGCAGCCGAAATGATGGAATTCACCAAGAATAACATCTTGCAGCAAGCCGCCACCGCTATGCTGGCTCAAGCCAATATGGCACCGCAAGCCGTATTGCAACTGCTCGGTTAAAACAAAAATGCAACAAATAGAGGTTCGGGAGAAAGATCCCGAACCTCTATTTGTTGCTAAAAAAAGTGTTGCTAAAAAAAACCGGAGTCGTGCTTTGAGAGGGGATACGTCAGCAAAAAAGCTATTGATTGAGAAGCGACAAGCGTGGCAGCTCATCCTTTTTAAGCGCCGCCTCACGGTTTGCCTGCCGGATGGCGTCGTAGATCTCCTGGCGGTTCACAGCCACCTCTTTTGGTGCTTCGATCCCTATTTTCACGGAGTCACCTTTAATTTCTAAAACCTTAACAGTAATATTATCGCCGATGATTAAGTCTTGACCGGTTTTGCGGGTCAGGATAAGCATGGTGAGTCCTCCTAGCCGCAGCTTCTTTGTTGCTCGGGAGGAAAAAGGAAATGCTTAGTCGTGTAAGCGGATTGGTGCAGAACAATCTGCGAGGCCAAACCTTGCGTCGCGTTAACAACCAAAGGTGCCAATAAATTTGCTGTAGCATCCGCTGGGTGTTTCGGCACGGTAACAAGCAAATATATTTCAGCTTCTTTTTCCTCTAAAGCAATATTCGCCAGCAGATCTCTTTTAACCTGCACAAGATAATCAGGAAAAAAGCAGGCAGGCTTAGTAAGGATAAAGGCAGGTCCATCCGGTGCCAGCAAGGAAAAAAAGCAGGGGTTATCGGGGACAGGTTCCAGGAGATATTCGGAAACTTCCTCAAAGCCCAAAAGCCCCGGAACCATTTTTAGTGATACGGCTTGTTTTGTCATAGATTGCACCATCCTTTTCTAAGCAAAAATATCAGCGTAAAAAGTCGAGCAAGCTAGGCTGCATTATTCTGGCGCCCGAGGAAAGGGAGGCCTTGTAAATTGTCTCCATCACCGCAAAATTCATCATCGTTTCAGTAAAATCGATATCTTCCAGTTGGGAGCGCAGGTGTGTAAAATTTATTCTCTGGGTTGCGAAGCTTTCGGCGGAAAGTTCCAGAGCGTTGCTGATCGCTCCAAGCCCAGCCCGCTTGTTTAACACACGGTCGCCGGCTTGTTGCAAATTGTGGATGGAGTTGGCTGCGGCGGAGGTGTCATTGTTAAACATCGCTTGAGCCAATTTTTCCATTCCGGCTAACAGGCCGGAGGAAAAAAAGAGCTCATCGGCGGTAAGATTGCTGCGTACAGTCACATTTGGCGCGACTTCCCAGTTAATGCTACCTTGGTCGCCGGCATAGCTGACTCCGGCAGCGCCTGCACCTGCGGCATAATCACGCTCAAGAGGCTTGGTGGTCGTCAAGTGGCCGGAAAAAATATAGCGTCCTGCATAATTGGTATTGCCAAACTGGACTAGTGTGTTAATCAGTTCATCTACTTCCCGTCCGATCGCTTCGCGCGCTTGTGGCGAGAGTGTTTCGCTCGCGCCGCGAACGGCTAACTCCTGTGCCCGCTGCAATACTTCTGTAATGTGGTGCAGGGCGTCTTCCGTAGTGTTTAGCCAGGAGCGGGAGGCCTCAATATTGCGGCTATGCTGTTTCACTTGTTGCAGTGCGGAATTGTAGCCCATGATCCGAGCAACTTTTAGCGGCTCGTCGGAGGGTTTGGAGACGCTTTTACCTGATGAGAGCATCCCTTGAAAGCGGCTCATATTTTGGAGATTGTTTTGAATATTACTGATGACACTGTTTTTTACCATTTGGTGTGTAATACGCAAGAGAATTCACCTCCTAAAGAGATAATCCCCTCTCCCTCTGAGGGAGAGGGAGAGGGTTTAAATGAGGAGCATTACCTCATCATTCTGTTGATCAGTGTATCATAAATTTCATCAAAGGCAGTGATTGTCCGGGCGGAAGCTTGGTATGCCAATTGGAACTGGATCATCTTAGCCATTTCCTCATCAAGGGAAACTCCGGCAATGGAATCCTGCCTGTGTCTCAGCATGCCAATGAGGGATGCTTGGTTTTCCGCCAGCCGCTCGCTTTCCCGGGTGTCCACTCCCAGTCGTGCGATATTATCCCGATGGAAATTGGTAAAAGTTGTTAGCCCATGCGGGTCTAGCGTTGCCCGCAGCCGCACGTCCGGCTCCAAAGGGTTGATGCTGATTGCCGCACTTCTTAGGCGGGCAATCAGCAAAGCATTTCTCCCATCGCCTGGAGCCGGTTGGCTCAGCCCCGGCACGGCTGCCAGGGAGGCGGCTACCAGTCCGGAATCGTTTTTAATCAGTTCATTTACCTGCAGTGTTTCCATGCTGGTACCGGTGAAGAAAGCATTGCCGCCCGTTCCGTAAAGGTCCATGCCTGCGGTGTGCAGATCATTAAGCGAATTTGTGATGCCCCAGACCATACTTGAGAAGTCTTCCATATAGCGACGGAGCTGAATATCGCGTGTTTCCGCTAAGCCGGCCAACTGGCCATTACTCATTATTAGCGGCTGACTATCCCGTTCCCAGACAGGACGCGGCGAGAGGGTCCAGTCACCGTCAAGCGCTCCGGCAATGGTAGTAACGCGGAAATTGATACTATTGTCAACTAAAGCTCGTCCGGCAATAAAGATGCTGATCGAGGAGTTGTCATTTAGGACTGTGTCGAACTCAATAATTTCGGTCAATTCTTTTAATAGGTTGTCACGGCGATCCAGCAAATCAGCAGGGCTGTTGCGCTGGGCTGTCAGGCTGACAATTTGTCGATTAAGGCCAGCCAACTGCTCTGCCAGAGTATTGATTTCTTCTGTCTTTGCCGTAAGCTGCTCGGCCATCTGGCTGCGCACAGATTTTAGTTGTTCGTTTGTATGTCTCGCGGCATTTGTAAAAGCGTTGCCGTTTTCCACCAGCGCTGCTCGCACAGAGGAGCTCTCCGGATTGAGGCTCAGTTCCTGCCAGCTATTATAAAAAGTGTTTAGTACGTTGCTAAAGCCTGTTTCTGAAGGCTCCATGAAAACGCCTTCAACTTGACTAAGAAAAGAGTGGCGAGTTTCCCACTTTGCAAGGGTTTGTGCTTCTTGACGGATCTGTGTATCAAGAAAGCGGTCTCTGATTCGTGCAATTTCAGCTACAGCTACGCCGCTACCCAGCATGCCTGCGCCGTTTGCATAGGGCATAGGATTAGTAGGTGTCAGCAGAGCGCGCTGACGGCTATAACCTGGAGTATTGGCATTAGCGATATTATGGGCCGTGACTGTCAGGGATTTTTGCTGTGCCTGTAAGCCTAGGCGTGCAATATTTAAGCCTGAGAAAGTTGACACTGCTTTAACCTCCTTTGTAAATCAGGCCAGTACGCTGACCATGGCGTAGGACAAGTTCTGAGCTGCGTTTACTCTGCCGGTTTTTGTATAACCGTCTGTGCGCTGCTCTCTTCCTGCCAGATGGCGGAAACAATTTATGTAAGCTAATTGGTGCTTCAGATAGAGGGTGTTGGTTTCGTTTTCTGTTTTTAGCTCCCGCAGGGCGTGCTGCAAGTTTTGGCGTAATGCAAACAGTTTTTCCGCCGGCGCGCCCGGGGTAGCCGCAAGCTCTCTTAACGATTTACCGTGGGAAGAGAGCTCACGTTTTTCTTCTAGCCGCCGTAACTGGTGTTGAAACTCCGACTTTTCCTGCTGGCAGCGTTGCAGCAATTCCAGCTCGTTACTAGCAATGGCGTCTCTTTCACGCCGGACTATTTCTGTCAGCGTAGTGACGGTTGCCAGTTGTCTCTGCAAGGTTATGATTAGTTCTTCCACGGGAAATCCTCCGTTTGTTGATTTCTGCTTAATTTATCGGCAGCTTCCAAGAAAGCTTAATGGCCTATAGAAAAGAAGTACAGGAAAACTCCAGGCGTTACGCCCCCTTGGAGCGATATTTTTTTACTGTGAGAGATTAAAAGCTTGTAGCCATGTGTCGCGCAAATCGACCAGCAATTTTTCAACTTCTGCCAAAGGCGCCGCTTCTTTTTTTAGATTGGCAGTCACAAGGCGTTGATGCATATAGTCGTAAAGCAGGTAAAGGTTATCGGCCATCTCTCCTTGGTTTGGATTGAGGGCATTCATCAGTTCAAAAAGAATATCCTGTGTCTTGACGTTGTTAATATGGCTTTGTTCAAGCTTGTTTTCCGCCAAGCTTATTTGTGCCAGTTTAGTAAATTTAATCGCGCCGTTGTAGAGCATGATGATTAGCTTTAGGCCAGACGCAGTTTCTACTTGGTTGTGCAAATATGTGCGGTAAGGGTTTGCCAGCATCTTTGAGCCTCCTTTTCTAACGCTTTGTGTCCAGCAGCAGGCCAATCATTTCTTGGATTTGCGCGGCCAGCCTAAGTAAACGCTCCGGGGGTATTTCACGAATCAGCTCATCAGTCTCTTTGTCGATAACCTGCACCATTACTCTGTCAGATTCGTCATGGATTTTAAAGCGCAGACTGAAACTAAATGCGTCTAAAGCACTGTTTACTTTGCTGACGGCAGTATCTATTTCCGTAGCCGAATGAGACGAAGGATGAGCTTCCGTGTTAGGGCTAGGGGTTCCTTTAATGCTTTCTTCTTTTTCTCGTGTTTTGCCCGGATGGCTGAGTTCATTTGTAACGTTTCTAAGCCCGTCCGGTGTAATCGCAGACAGGGAATTTGCTGCTCCGATTTTCACCGTTTCACCTCCTCATCTTCGCTCAGGCGAAAATTGCATACTACTCATTTTGCCTAATATTTTCGGCAAAAACTAAAAAAACTTAATACTCCTGCAAAAATATAGTAAAGTTTTTCAATCTGGGGCCGATCAAGAATATAGAAATAGAAAGAACTGCTGTCTCGTGAAGTGGGGGATGAGCTGTGAAGGTACAAGGGGTGGATCCTGTCATTATGAGCAGGATTCAGGAAAAAGTAAAAAAACAGTTGGTGCAAGATAGCCGACAGGTTGAGTTTGCCAAAGATCGCCAAAACAGCCAAGAGCAAGAACGGCAAGCACCGGATCGAGAAGAATTGGCTGCGATGGTGCAGAAGCTAAACAAAATGGCAGACTCTTTGGGTATTAATTTGCTCTTTGTCTTGATTGAGGATGATGCTCCTCGGTTGTTTGCGCTCAACAGAACAACGCAGGAGCTGATTCATCAGCTCTCTCCCGCAAAAGCCCGGGAAATGTTGACAGAAATGAAAAGCTTTGTAGGTATGTTGGTAGATCAACTTTCATGAGGGGGATGGAGCGTGGCGGCTACGGTGACGGAATTGCTTGAGCAGTTGAGCGCTAATTATCAGCAGCAGTATCTGCTCTACCAAAAGGTATATCAAATAGCGCAAGCGGAAGGCGCGCTGATTGAAACCAAGGAAATGTTGCAATTAATTGAATTACTCCATTGTGCAGAGGAAATTATGCGGCGCATCCATGATTTGGAGGAGCCGCAAAAAAAGAACAGAGAGTTACTCCGTAAGGCTTTGCCTGGCAATAGCATTTCACTCGATCTGCTTGCTTGTTTGACAGAGAGCCGGGTTTTCCTCCGCTACAAAAAAGTGCTGGCGCAATTGGCTGAAATTTTGGCAGAGATAGAACAACTAAAAAATAAAAATATCGTTCAGCTAACACAAATGAGGCTGGCAAAAAATCGGCTATAAACAGAGCTCTGTTGACTGTGAGCAATCCGCTGTTTATTTGTCGTGTCTTTTTTTCGCGGAAAAACTACATATTATGTTAAGCATTTCTACTTTTATGCCATTTTATTCAATTTATGTTAAACTTATGTTAAGCATTTCTACTTTTATGCCATTTTATTCAATTTATGTTAAACTTATGTTAAACATTTCTACTTTTATGCCATTTTATTCAATCTTTGCAGGAATTTTTCCATTTTTAGCGAATGGTTTCAGCGAATGGTTACGATGTGACGATATGTCAGCAATTACACGGTTAGGCATCTCGAAAGGTAAGACTGCTAAAAGGCAAGGAGGCGATGATGATTAACGGGTTATGGACAGATAAAGTTTCTCTCGTGTTGCAGAAAAGCCTTGACGCAGCGGGAGAACGGCAGCGTGTCATGGCTCATAATATTGCCAATCTTAACACGCCGCTTTTCAAAAGAAAAGAAGTTCGCTTCGAAGAAGAATTGCGCCAGGCGTTGCTGGGTCCGTCCCGCCTGCCCCTTGCCGCCACTCACCCCCGCCACATGGGCAAAGCTCCCAGTCTGCAAGATGTGAGCCATGAGCTTAAAACTGATTTGCAGTTAAGCATGCGGCCTGACGGCAACAATGTGGATCTAGAACGTGAAATGGCTATGCTTGCCGCAAACCAGTTGAACTATAACGCCTTCGTCCAGTTATTAAGCGGTCGGCAGGCTTCATTGCGTTATGTGATCCATGAAGGGAGAAGGTAAGCATGCAGATTTTTAAGGCGATGCAGATTTCCTCATCCGGGTTGACGGCTGAACGCTTTCGCTTGGATTTGATTGCCAATAATATTGCCAACGCTCATAGCACTCGGACTGAACAGGGTGGCCCTTACCGGCGCAGATCAGCCGTTTTCGCAGAGAAAATGGATGCCGCCCGCCGCAACCTACAGGGCGTGCGGGTGATGGCAGTAAGCGAAGACCAGACACCGCCACGGTTAGTTTACGAACCGGGACACCCAGATGCAGATGCGGCTGGCTATGTGGCTTACCCAAATGTAAATGTGATTCAGGAAATGGTAGATATGATTACGGCCACCAGGGCTTACGAGGCTAACGTTACAGCTTTAAATGCAACAAAGAGCATGTTTCTAAAGGCGTTGGAAATTGGCAGAGGATAGGTGAGTCAAAATGAGAATTCAGGGGAACAACCCCTTTATCCCGACGCAATGGCAAAAAATTCAGCCGGAAATACAAAGCAGGCAGACGGAGGGCTTTGCGGCTGCGTTAAAAAGCGCCCTAAGCGATGTGAATAAGCTGCAGCTTCAGGCAGATGAATCTGTTAAAAAGTTGGCTATGGGTCAGGGAGAAGATATCCACCAGGTGATGATTGCGGTTGAGCAAGCTAAGCTTGCCATGCAGCTGACGGTGCAGGTGCGCAATAAAGTTGTTGAGGCTTATCAGGAAATTTCACGGATGCAGATTTAGTGACCAGCCAATTTGCAAGTGACAGCTGTCAACTGGCCACGGGTCATCGTTTGCCCAGGACAGGCAGAAAGGGGCAATGAGTTTTGGCGGAAGAAAGCCGGGCCGCATTCTCGATGTTTACGCTACAAGAGCGTTGGCAGCAAATCAGCAAACAAAAGAAGCTAGCTGTGATCATTTTGCTTGTAGCAGGTTTTGTTTCGCTTTTTTATTTGGGGCAGGCACTTTCCCGTCCAAGGATGGCGCCTTTGTTTTCGGGATTGGAGCCGGCTGATGCCGGGCGGATTACTGCTCGGTTGCAGGAGCTGAATGTGCCTTATCAGTTGGCAGATGAGGGTAGAACCATTCTGGTCGGGCAGGATCAAGTATATGAGATGAGAATTCAGTTGGCCAGCGCAGGAGCGCTGGTCGGGGGCAGCGCTGGATTTGAACTTTTTGATCGGACACAGCTTGGGGCTACCGATTTTAATAGACGCCTGGATTATCTGCGAGCGCTCCAAGAAGAGCTCCGACGGACCATTGTTCAGTTGGAAGAAGTTGAGCAAGCCCGGGTACACTTAGCCCTCCCCGAACCAAGCGTCTTTGTTCGGGATACGGCAGAGCCGACTGCGTCGATTGTGCTACGGCTTAGACCTCTTTCTCGCCTGCAGCCTGAGCAGATCCGCGGGATTGTTTATCTGGTAGTGGGCAGCGTGGAAAACATGACTGCGGAAAATGTGACTGTGATTGACACACAGGGAAATATTCTTAGCGATTTAACCACGGAGTTGTCTTCCTCCGGCCAGTTAGCCGAGGCTTCTTTGCGGCAGTTGGAGGTGAGGCGTTCCTTCGAGAAAGAAATGGAACAGCGCGTCCAGCGCGTCCTGGAGCGGGTTCTAGGTGCGGGTCAGGCGGTCGCTATGTTGACGGCGGAACTTGATTTTGATTCCCGTGAATCAAGCATCATCACTTTTGCGCCCGAAGGAGTGCCTCGGAGCAGAACCGTTGCGAGGGAAATATTTGAGGGGACAGGAACCATGCCTGGGGAAGCAGGTACGGACAGTAATATCCCCGGTTATCCTTTTGCAGTCGGCGGCGGCGATTCTCGTTATGAGCGGGATGATGAAACTATTAATTACGAAATCAGCGAAACAACGGAGCGGCAGATTCAAGCGCCGGGGCGCTTGATCCGCTTGCACGCTGCCGTTGTTGTTAATGATAACGGAGGCGTGCTGACAAATGAGCAGCTCGCGCAGATTAACGAGCTGGTCGAGGCTGCCATTGGTTATCAGGTAGCGCGTGGGGACAGCATCAGTGTGCAGGGAATGAATTTTGATACTTCACAACTAGAGGAAGCCAAGCGAGAGATGGACGAGGCTTTGCGCAATGAGCAAAGGGGACAACTTATCTATCTGGGCGTAGCCATTTTGCTCTTGGTTTTGTTTTTCGTGCTCGTATTGCGGGCTAGAGGAGCACGCCGCGAACGAGAGTTAGAAGCTCAGCTTGCCACAGTGCCGCACATGCCCTTTTTAGAAGAAGCGCCGGCAATCGGCGAGCTGCCAAGGGAAGAGGAACTTTTGCACAAACGTGTCCGCCAACTGGCGGAGAAGGAACCTGAAGCGGCAGCATATTTGATCCGGGCTTGGCTGGCTGAAGAATAGGGGAGATAGTTTTTGGCACGCAATAAATCCAATGGTCTAAAAAAATCGGCTATTTTGCTGATGGCACTGGGGCCGTCAGTCTCGTCTAGAATTCTCAGGCAGTTTACTGAGGCCGATATCGAGCGTATCTCCCTGGAGATTGCCAATACCAACAAGGTGGAAGTGAATACCATGGAGGAAGTGCTGGAAGAATTTTTATTGCTTAGCCAAGCGCAACGCTATATATTGGACGGCGGATTAGATTATGCGCGTAACCTTTTGGAGCAGACACTAGGTATTCAGAGAGCGACTGAAATTATTAAAAAGCTAAAAGAAGCTTCGCAAATTAAACCATTTATGTTTGTCAGGAAGGCTGACCCTAAGCAGTTAACAAACTTGATTGGCCAAGAGCATCCGCAAACTATTGCCTTAATACTGTCCTATCTTGACCCGCTGCAAGCTTCTCAGGTTTTGGGCAGTCTGCCTGATGAACAGCAACCTGAGATAGCTCGGCGAATTGCGCTGATGGATCGGACTTCGCCTGAGGTCTTAAAAGAAGTGGAGGGAGTGCTGCAAGAGCGTCTTTCTTCCGTAGTGCAGCAAGATTTTGCTACCGCAGGCGGGATTCAGTCGCTGGTGGACATTTTAAACAATGTGGATCGTGGCACAGAAAAACTAATTTTGGAAGAGCTGGAGAAAGATGATCCCAAGCTTGTCGATGAAATACGTAAGTTGATGTTTATCTTCGAAGATGTAACCGCCTTGGACAACGCTTCCATTCAGCGGATTATTCGTGAGGTTGACCAGAAGGACTTGGCTTTGGCGCTTAAAGGCTCCAGCGAGGAGGTTAAGGAACGCATTTTCCGCAATGTTTCCAAGCGGGCAGCAGAAATGTTAAAGGAGGATGTGGAGTCTATGGGGCCAGTTCGCTTGCGTGAGGTGGAAGAAGCACAACAGCGGATTGTAAGTGTTGTTCGTAAGCTCGATGAGACTGGTGAGATAATTATTTCACGGGGTGGTGAAGATGCCATTATTCTCTAGGCTGCTTAAAGCAGAGCAAGTAGCAGTCACCGAAAAGATCTGCCGCCTTACTTACCATGAAGCAACTTTGTCTGCCGGCGCGGGAGGGAGCGAGGCACCAGGCGATGCAAATCCTGTCACTTGTGTCATGGTGGAGGCAGAGGAGCGCGCCTCTGAAATGCTGGCGGCTGCGGCAAGACAGAGTGCGGAAATCTTGACATCTGCCGGTATCGAGTGCGAAGAGCTCCTTCATCAGTCAAAAATGAAGATGCTTGTTTTGGAAGAGGAAGCACGTAAACGCGGCTATGACAAAGGTTATCTGGAAGGCTTGGGGGCAGGGCAAACTGTGGGAATCGGTTTGCAGCGCGAAGCTGAAGCCATGCTCCGGGAAGCTGTCGAGTTTCGCGAGAGGGTTTTGGAGCGGGTGGAGCCGCAAGTGGTGGAATTAGCTGTCTGTGTGGCGGAGAAATTGGTGGGGAGACAGCTGACTATTGAACCGGAAACCGTAGTCACTATTGTCCGGGAAGCCTTGCGCCTGCTTAATGAGTCCGGCGAAATTCTGATCCGCCTTCATCCTGGTGATTTACTGCTCTGCCAGGCAAGGCTACCTGACTTGCAGGCAGAAGTGCGCGAGAATAGTTCGCTTAATCTTTTTGCCGACCCGCAACTGCCGGCAGGCAGTTGCCGTGTGGAAACAAACGGTGCCTTGATTGAATGTATGCTCGATGAGCGCTTTGTTGCGCTGCGTGCAGCATTAGCGGATGTGGCTAATCATGGATAAAGAACTATGCCGTCTGCAGCAGCAGGAAGACGAAAATACTTCTTCGCTCTGCTCCCACCCTAGCCCTCACCCTAGCCCTCTCCCAGAGGGAGAGGGGAATTGTGGGGGAGGGAGAGGGGAGTTGCCGGATGGATTGGATTTATTGCCATATCTGCGTGCGACTAAAGCTTTTCCCCGTGCTAAAATTATCGGTCGCGTGACCCAGGTGGTCGGTCTGACCATCGAGGTGCGAGGTTTGCAGGCTTTTGTGGGTGAAGTATGTCAGATTTTCGTCGACAGCGGAGCTGCGCCTGTGGCGGCTGAGGTGGTAGGGTTTAAAAACGGTCATGTGTTGATGATGCCTTTGGCTGACTTGCGTGGCATTGCTCCAGGTTGTCAAGTTTTGCCTACCGGTAGCGCGTTTAAGGTGCGTGTGGGACCGGCTCTTTTAGGACAAGTGTTGGACGGGATGGGCATTCCACTAGATGGCAGCGCGCCGAGTGGTCTGAGGTGCAGTTACCCTGTCGATAATGATCCTCCTAATCCGCTGACGCGGCAACGGATTAGGGAAGTATTGCCTACCGGTATTCGCGCCATAGATATGTTTCTGACCTGCGGGCAGGGTCAAAGGATTGGCATTTTTGCCGGCAGTGGTGTCGGTAAATCGACCATGCTGGGTATGATTGCCAAGCAGAGTGAGGCAGACGTAAATGTAATCGCGCTTGTAGGCGAGCGAGGCAGAGAAGTGGTAGACTTTATCGAGCGTGACTTGGGTCAGAAGGGGCTCGAGCGTTCTGTGGTGGTGGCCGTCACATCAGATCGACCTTCCTTGCTGCGTATAAAAGGAGCGCTGGTGGCCACGACTATCGCGGAGTATTTCCGTGATCAAGGTAAAAAAGTGATGCTGATGATGGACTCGGTGACAAGGTTGGCTATGGCTCAACGGGAAGT
>BBPG01001683.1_pt1 | contig 11758 bp, 11 predicted proteins | sample 1343651 | NCBI WGS metagenome assembly BBPG01 (sample SAMD00019091, study PRJDB2971) | groundwater metagenome | biome: freshwater biome; feature: mineral spring; material: ground water | place: USA: CA, Sonoma | collected 2012-06 | depth surface m | reverse complement strand
GGGAGAGGTTCAGAAAGATTAACCAGGATTTAACATAAACCGCCTTGACCTTTCGGGGGGCGTGATAAAATTGGAACAACCTGGCAACGTTTTCCAAATATAGGGCGAAAAGGCTGGGGGCATATTACCTGTGGTGGCGGTTGCCGGAAAAATTAAAGGGAGTTGAATGAACTTGAAAAAAGCGTTACGAAAGCTCTCAGTGGCGCTAACGGTAGTCATGGTGATGTCGGTCTTTGCGATCCCCGCTGCTGCCGGGCAGGAGAACGGCAGAGGACGGAGAAATATTCCAACACAGGAGATATGACCTCCCTGTGAAAAACCGGTTGAAGCCTTAATCAACCTAAAAAGGGTTTGCCAAGAAAATAACTCCTAACGATGACAGACAGATTGCTGCGCATGAAACAATTCCGAACCACACCACCCGCCGGAGGCCCGTAGGAGCCGCAGCATTGTTTCAAAGAGCCTTGAACGAAACGAGCGGAACGGACCCTGGTTAGAGACATAGAACGTGATGGCTCACTCCGTGACGTTGCCATAGTATACACTCTCCTGCACTGCGGCCTGCGTGTACTCAGAGCTGGCCGCGCTCAACCAGGACGACCTAGTAATGTCCGTGCGCGGCGGTTCCCTCACCGTCCGCCATGACAAGGGCACCGTGGCAAGAGCCGTGCCCTTGTCGTCCGAAGCGCGGTTTCACCTGGCGAAATGCCTGGACGCGAGGACCGATTCCAACCCGGCTCTGTTTGTTTCCAACCAAAGGAGCCGCATGAGTGCCCGCGCCGTCCAGCACATGCTGGCCGTCTACGGCGTCCATCCGCACAAGCTGCGCCACACTACCTTCTGCCGCGAGTTGGTCGGCAAGGGGATTGAGATCGCCACGGTAGCCGAGCTTGCGGGCCATGCTGGCGTGAACACCACGCGCCGGTACGCGAAGCCTACGGTGCGGGAGCGTGAAGCGGCGATTGAGAAAGCGTTTTCGTGAGCGCGAATGATCAAGGGTCTTAAAATCCTGAAGTTGCGCAAAATTAACCTATTTTTAACAAAAGAGGGCAAAATATTTCTTTTTTCTTACATGAATCTGTCAGAAGGGGAGGAATAAGGAAGGGGGAAGTACAAGAATACAAACAGCCAAAGCAGAGTAAGACAATAAATGCCCGCCGATTTTTGACAGGCATCATTCCTTGGCCGAAATTGCTGCAGCCGTCGCGGGAGGAGATGCCTGTATTTGGTTTTGGCGTCATGTAGTGCGGCATTTGCGGCAGGGCCGACAGCATGGGGCCGTGCGCAAGATGCTGTAACGGCTGCTGCACAAAGGAGGCAGAACGATGGGCGATACCAGGTTCCTTGTATCAATGGACACCGATCAAATTCAAGGCTATGTCTTTGCCACAAACAAGATTCGGGAGGTGCGCGGTGCAAGTGCGCTCCTAGCTGAGTTAAATGAAGAAGGACGTGTAAGTGCGGCGGCAAAGGCGGAAAACGGCACCCTTGTCTACGCCGGCGGAGGAGCGGTGAAGGCAGAGTTCGGAACCCGTCAAGCTGCGGAAGACTTCATCATTAAGGAACAGTTGGCCTACCGCCAACAGACCGTCACGGCGGGGATAACTGGTGTTTACGTTGCAACCACTACACAACAATTGGAAACCGACTTTGCTGGTGTGAATTCGGACTCCGAACGCCTACTGAGACAGGCGAAAGAAAGCAAAAAACATGCTGTGCCGTCAGCTTCGCACCCCTATGCGCAACTCTGCCCATCCTGTGGCGTTTTGCCTGCGGCTGTACTCAGCAAATTTGAGCCGGGCACAATGCGTTGTGCGGCGTGTGCTGTTAAAGAGCAGGCTAGCGACAGGGCCCGTCTTTTGCAGCAATTCAAGGAATGGGATAAATTGCCTGAAAACTGGCGTGGAGTTGCTGCGCGACTTCGGCCATCCGAAGATGTGGATGCTATTGGGGAACGTTCGCGAAACTATATTGGCCTCATAGTCTGCGACGGCAACCTGCTGGGAGAAAAGTTGAAGGAATTCAAAAAGAAAGACGACTTCCAAAAGTTCAGCCAATTGGTCAAGGAAACAACCAAGCGCGAGATTTTCCGCGCTGTTGCCGAACATTGCCCACCTGAAGAAAAAGCCCGCTTTGAATTTATCCTCTTGGGTGGGGACGACCTAGTGCTCATAGTCCCAGGGAATGTAGCTGTGTCCATTGCCCGCGAGTTCTGTCAGGGGTTCTACCAAGCTATGCGGAATGCAGCAACCAACCACGCCAGTGCGGATATTGCCAATGTTAATCAGACAGGCATAAATTTTGAAGTTTCCATGTCCGCCGGGGTTGCCATTGCACACAGCCACTACCCCTTGCGCGCCCTGCACCGCGTTGCTGAAGACCTGCTTAAGTCGGCAAAAAAACTCAGCACCAAATATAAACAGCAGGGCGAAAACGCTAGCGCGCTTGACTTTATGGTAATCTCGACGCCTTCTACAAACCCCGTGGGTACGGTAAGGCAAGAAGAGTTGACACGGAAAGAGGGCGTACCGTTTCACCTTTATTATCGTCCTTACCGCGTCGCTGCGAAAGGCATCTCCGACGATCATGCCGGCTTGCTCCTGACACACATAGCTTCCTTCAGGAGAGAAGGCTTCCCGCGCCGTGTCCTTAACCAGATGTGGCACGCCCTGCGTCAAGAAAAATTCCAGTCCATCTACGAATATTTGCTGCTGCGCTCGCGGCTCGGCGGGAAAGCAAAAATTTGCCTGCAGAACTTTGAAATGGCCTTCGGTTTGTGCGGCAGCTCGCCTTGGCTGCTCAGCGTCAGCGGCGAGGAGTATTTTTCGCCGCTGGCAGACCTGATTGAACTCTACGATTTTGCGGATGGGTGGTAACAGGATGCATTTTATAGAAATAGACCTTCGTCTTTTAGCGCAGTCTCCGCTGTACATTGGCACGGGCCATGGTTTTGGGGGTATTCTTGATGGCACAGTGGTTAAGGATGCCTATCGAGTCGGCGACCAACTGCGCCCCCGGGTCTGTCTGCCCGGCTCGACCTTAAAAGGACGATTGCGCCACTACTTTCAGCATGCCCGGCAACTGTTGCCACATTTGAGCCGCCCACATAACGAGCGAACATGCCGCCAACAGCTGTCGGCGCAATGTTGCGCGGAATGCCGGGTTTTTGGCTCAAAACTGCGCCAGGGGCAGTTTCGTTTCCCTGACGCTCCGCTCTTGCCAGAATTGACAACACTTGACGGCAACGCCTTGACGGTGCTGCAAATAACCCAGCGTACCGGCACCCGTCTCAGCCGCTCAAGGCGAGTGGTAAAGGAAAAACATCTTTACACTATCGAAGCCGCTACGGAGGTGCTGGCTTTCAAGACTACCATAAACGGCGAGATGGGGCTTGCTACACTCAATACAGATGCCTTGAACGCCCCTGAAGTGGTCCTTATGTTGCTGGCCTGCCGACTAATGGAGCGGATTGGCGGATTTAAAACCGTCGGCTTGGGCAAAGTTAAGACCACAGTGGAACAAGTCAGGGTCAATGGACAGGCTAGCCTGAACGGGCAGGAGGATGTTGATGGCCGCCTGCGTAGCCTCTGGTTGGAAGGAAGTGAAAATCCATGAGGACACTCATCCTGAAAACAGCCAGTCCTGTCTCTGTCTCAGCGAGCCCGCTTGCCGGAAACGTGAACCGCACGTTGGAGTACCTGCCCGGCACGGCGGTGCGGGGAGCATTGGCGGCGAATTATCTGCGCTCTGGCGCGGCAAGTCACCCCGATTTTCAGGCCCTCTTCGCAAGCAATGAAGTCCGCTACGGCAACCTTTATCCATATCGTGGCGTGCCTGCGCAACCCGTGCCGCTGACAGCCTATAGTTGCAAGCGCCACCCAGGCTTTGGTGCCGACAATGATGCCCCGCACGGTGTATTTGATTTGATGATTGACCTCCTGCTCTGGCAAGAGACGAAAGGGAAAGCGCAGGTACCTGAGATGTGCGGGTATGAGAGTGCTTGTTCGATGCCGTTGGACAGCTTTAGCGGGTTTTGCCTCTTCAATGAGAGGGACTGCCGTTACGAATCTGTAAAGGCCACCAGTCGGCAGCGTGGCCACACCGAGCTCAGAGACGAGACGCAGGCTGCCCTGGTTGGCTCGCTGTATTTTGTCGAAATGCTTAATGAGGGGCAGCGGTTTGCCGGACAAATTGCCGGCAACCAACCCTTGCTGGATAAAATTGCCTGCCTTTTGGAAGAACCGCTGCGATTGGGGATGGGTCAAACGCGCGGATTGGGCAAGTGCAGCAAAGAAGACTTCTTCAGCGCTCCTCTCCGCCAGTTGGAACCAATAGGACCGCAAAATGGTCTGGCGGGTCGGCTGTGCCGCCTCAACGCCGCCATCCAGCAGAGGGGTGCCGAGCAAACAGCAGACAAGCTTTATTTCACGTTAACCTGCCATTCCGACCTGATCGTGCGTGACCGGTTCCTGCGCTATCTTTCATACTTGCCTCTGGACGCAATACAGCAGAGCCTCCCAGGCGCGGATACCGCCATGTCTAGTTTCCGGCCAGTCGGCACCATCGCGCGAACGAGGTTGCTGCCGGGCTGGAGCAGCGCCTGGAAGCTGCCAAAGGAGTGTGCCGTTGCCATTGCAAAAGGCTCTGTGTTCGTATATGGGGCGAAAAGGTCAAGCCTTGGCTGCTTTGGCGGTGACAATAAAGTCGAGAACGCCCTGGCCAAGTTGCTTGAGAGGCTTGAGCAGGACGGTCTGGGAGAAAGGCGAAACGAGGGTTTTGGGATCGTTGTCGCCTGCGACCCTTTCCATTACCATCGTTCCTCAGACGAGCAGTTGGCTGAAACCGAAAAGGCACGGCTGTGAGAAAAGGAGGCATGTCCATGCCTTTGCCTGAAGAATTGTTGAAAACCGTACATCTGAGCGCTCGCCTGCACGACGAGAGAAACACCCTCCGCGATGAGGCCAAGGAGATGCTGGGCTTTGCCTGCCTGAAAGAGCTGACCCGAGCGCAACTGAACGGCCTGGTGCGGTTCGTGCTGCAAGCGGATGACAAAGAGCAGGTGAGCAGTTTCCTTAAAAAACAGATGCAACGCAGAGCTGCTCAGGCCACAGGCCTCAACTCTCCCCTGCCTGGGAGAAACCAGACGCTGGCAGAGCATCTTGAACAGTATTTTGCGGAAACGCTTTGGCAAAAGGCATGTGAGGCGGCAAAGACGGCTTATCAAAGCACTTGTTTGGCGCTTGGCAAAAAGCAGCCGGAAGAAGCGCCGCCAGATTTTGCTCAGGAGGCCTGGCGGCGGCTGGCTCGGGAATTCGCAGGTTATATAGCGGGGTGGCACCGTATTAAGACAACATAGGGAGGAAGGCATAGATGTTCACATCGCGATTGCTTAATCGTTACTTCATCACAGGGGAAGTGGCCTTAAAAACGCCGCTACACATCGGCAGCGGCAAGGGGGATGTCGAAACGGATTCCGCCGTGGTGCGCTACCTGAACGGCAATCCTTACGTCCCGGGCTCGTCTTTTAAAGGAGTTTTGCGCAGCACGATAGAACGCTTGGCAGGGGCATTGGGCTATCGCACGTGTTGCCTGGACGAAAGTAGCGGCTCCAAATGTCCAACTGTAGACGAGGAAGTCCAAAAGGGTTACCTGGAAATGCAGGAACGTGGTGAACGCGAGGAGAAGTTGCTGGAATTTCTGGATAAGCATCTTTGCGATACCTGTAAGGCCTTCGGCTCCCCTTTTGCCGGCTCCAAGGTGTTTGTGGATGATCTCGGCTTGAAGCCGGATGTTCATTTAGACAAGCGAGAAATCCGGGATGGTGTCGGGATTGACCGCGACACCGGCACGGCCAAGGGAAGAGTCAAGTTCGATTACGAAACCGTTCCGGCAGATGCTCGCTTCCAGATGAATATCGTGGCAGAAAACGCCACGTCCCAGGATCTGTCGCTGCTGGCCATTGCGCTCTGCGAGATGCAGCGGGAGGGGAACCTGCGCCTTGGCGGCATAACATCGCGAGGTCTGGGGTGGGGACAGTTGGTTGATGTTCAGGTGAGAAAGATCGACTTCAACGGTCCTCCGGCGGTGGTACGGGAGGCCTTGCTCGGGGATTGGCGAACGCTCCCAGCTGAAGGAGGCGCAGATTTCGTCAAGGAGCATCTGAAAACTAAGGAGGCACCCAAGCCATGCTAAAAGCGCTGAGATGCGAATGCCGCATTGCGTTCACTTTAACTCCGAAAGGCCCGATACTGATTAAACGGGATGTCAAGAAGGAGGAAGAGAATGAGCTTCTCAGGCTGTTCGGTGGCCGGCCCCCGGCGATGATGTTTGTGCGCACCCTGCGCGAAGGCAAACTGGTGCCCTATATTCCCGGAAGTTCGCTAAAGGGTGTGATGCGCAGTTACGCCGAGCGCATTGCCCGCACCCTACACGTTCAACAAGGCTGCTGCGACCCCTTCTGTGCCCCGGAGCCGGCCCAGCCCATTACAGACCCGAACACTTCTTGCTCGGAAAAGTTCGTGCACCGGCGAGACGGCAAGCGGCAAGGCAGAGTGATTCGGGGTTTAGATGAGAATCTCATCGGTGAGGTGGTCTATCGGGATGCCTGCCCGATCTGTAAGCTCTTTGGCTGCAGCTTCCTGCAGAGCAGGCTGCTTGTCTCCGACGGCTACACCGCTGCCTATGACAACGCCCGAGGCGACCGACTATACGGGCAGAGCAACTACGTAAAGCTACCCCGCCGACACAGCGTCGCCATCGACCGCTATACCGGCGGGGCAAAGGGAGGGGCGCTTTTCGATTTCGAAGTCGAAGAACAGGCAACCTTCGCTTTTACCCTCATTCTTCAGAATTTCGAACTGTGGCAGTTGGGCTTGCTCGCCTTCCTGTTCCGTGATTTCAGCGAGCAGTTTATCCCTATTGGGGCTGGCAAGTCCCGGGGGCTGGGACGTGTGGAGGGGAAAGTGGCAGAGGTCAAAATCGGCTACTTTGGTTCCGTTGGCAGCCTCAAGACAGGGCATATCCCAGGCGTAGACAAGCTGTTGGGCCAAAATGGCTACGGATTTGTTGCAGACGACGTGGTGCTGTTGCCCGACTGCCCTCCTCTCCATGCAGACGGCCCGTTGCGTCATACCTATACCTTCGATGCCGAAGGATCTCAGCGACTATTTGCTGCTGTTGCGCCGCGTTGGTGCAAACCTGATAACCGCGACGGCTATGACGGCTATATTGACTGCTACACCCCGCCTGAAAAGATGAAGATCGCATTCTTTAACACCATATCGCAAGGAAGTGGGCCAAGCGGGCAGCCTGGCAGGGAAGGAGGCGATGCAGTTTATGGCTAAGGCTGGATCCCTGCGCGGGGATGCTGCTGCCCTACGTAACGCGCTGGAGGAGCTGAATGAAGTAAAGGCGCTCCGCTATGTGCTGCTGGAGCGGGTGGACCGGATCAGGCTGGCGCTGTTTTCTTTTACACTAGGCACGAACCGGTTAGCGGAAAATCCCGACGAAAACTTTACTGAGTGGGAGGAGGGGCGCGCCTTCGGTCCGCTGGCGGAACTGCGCTGGAGCAAGCTGGGTGAAGGAAACTATCACATTTGCTGCCTGAGCGATGGATACGGCGTTTTCCCGTCTGGCATGTCTGGATCAGAGGTGGAGTTGTCGCAACACTGCCGCGCCGAGCAGGAGCATTACCTGTGGGGCGTCTTCGAGGACGACTCTAAGGCGTGGTATGACGAACGCATCCCGCAGTTCCTGGCCTATCCGCTCGAAGTGCCTCGAGGACGAGGACGCATGCGGGTGGTTCTGCGGACCGTCGAATACCTCCGTCTTACGGTTGCCAAGGATGGAACCAACAGTGAGGACCGTTTCGTCCGCTGGCAGGATTTAGCTTTGAAGGAGGCATAAAATGACAAAGTTCATTAACCCCTATAACTTTGTGCCCGCCGACCCTGCCCGGATCGACGCACAGCGGCAAGAGCCGGTGGGATTTCAGCACCGCTTCGCAGATAACCGCATGTCAGGGCGGCTTCATTGCACGCTTACGACGAAGACCTGCGTCTTTGTGCCCGACAGCGCGTCCGGCGGGCAGAACCAGCAAAAGCGGTTCCATCGGCAAAGTGGGCAAAGTGATGGACTGCTCACCATCCCTGGCTCATCGCTTAAAGGAGTCCTGCGCACCGTGGCCGAGGCTATTTCGAACTCCTGTTTCACGGTCTTTGCCGAGGAGGGCTATAAATATAGGCTGTTAAATCCTAGTTTAGAGGAAAAGTTATGCCGCGGGGCCTGGACTTCCCCGGCCAGCGGCACCAAATATGAATTAAAGAGCAACCGGGACGGCCGTCCCGCAATCACCTTCAGCCATACCCCACTGCTCGATGCGAAATTGAGGAGTGAACAGTGTCAACTCAACCGCTCGGCTGAGGGCTCGGGGCTGTGTGTCTGCTGCCGTTTGTTCGGGACAACGCCCAAGGGCGAGGATGAACAAACGGCTGGGGCGTTTGCCGGCAAGGTGCAAATCAGCGATGCCGCCGTATGCGGCGTTAAACAAGAAGGCAGCGATGCCGCCGTATGCGGCGTTAAACAAGAAGGCGCTGAAGAAGGCGCTGAGGACATAGAAGTCAGCCCTCAGAACTATCCAGACCTGTTGTCCCAGCTGGTCGAGACCGCTTATATGCGTCGGTTCCATCTGAACAGCCCTAAGCCGCATCACGAGCCGTTCTACGTAGAAAACCGGCACGTGCGCGGCCGCAAGTTTTACCACCATCATGCCCGTGATCAGTTGTCCCGTGATCAGTTGTCCCGTGAGCGGCAGGACATTGAGATAGAGGCAGTCCAGAAAGATGTCGTCTTTTCCTTCACAGTGGACTTTCAGAACCTGACTGAAGCGGAGCTGGGGTTGATCTGTCTGACGCTGGAACTGGAGGGGCGCTGCCACAAAATCGGCCAGGCCAAGCCGATCGGCTTGGGGAGTGTGCAAATCAAGATTAAAAGCGCTGAACAGCTTAACCCTGCCCAACGGTTTCGCAACTTCGGCGGCGCTCTTGTACCCATCTCCGACGAGCAGATAGCACAGTGGGTGAAACAGTGGGTGCAACAATGCCGCGCCGATGCGGCGGTGTTCTTCGCGGACGGTTGGAACGCCCTATGGGCCGTCTACGACCCCCAGGCGGCAGACTTGAACCCAAAGTATCCCAGCCGCGATTGGTTCAAAGGGCATGGCGGAGTTCTTCTTCCCCGCCCGTCGAGACTATCGGATAACCGCTTCGACGATGCCCCACCCCCGGGGAGCCGGGGCAGAGGAGGAGCAAGATGAATGCGAAACGGCTGGTCATCACTACGGTTGGCACCTCGCTCATAGACAAGATGAAAATGCCCGGTGAACTTGATATTCGAGGACTTCAAAAAAAGCTACCAAATGTGTTAAGTGATGCACAAAATCCAAAAAACTCTACTTTGTCCAAATTTATCGAACAGGAATGTGGAACGATAGCGGCAGATGCCGCATTGAAACGTTTTGTCAATGGCAACTTGCTAGTGGACAAGGCGGCGGTTCGCCTGAAAAAACTTAACCCTGACAATGACCGTTACGCCGCACCTGCCGAAATCGCCAGCCTGTGGGCGCTCAACGCGCGGTTCCTCAAGCAAGGCCAACCAGGGATGAGCAAGAAAAATGGCGACCGGGTGGTCTTGCTTTATTCGCAAACGCCCGAGGGCGTCTTTTGCGCCTGTTGCTTACAAATTTATCTGAGTTGTCACAGCGGCTTGGCGCACTGCGATTGGACCACCGATGTGAAGCGCATCGAAGGCTTGCAGGCGGAAGGTCAGGATGCGTATAACAACTGGGACAAGGCGGTCAAGAGTCTAGCGACACTTTTACGAGAACAGTTGAAGAGGGCCGATAACGAAAAATACCAGGTTTGGCTCAACATCACTGGCGGCTACAAGGGCATCACGCCTTTCTCCAGCCTGCTGGGGCTGCTTAACGGAATCCCCGTTGTCTATCTTTACGAAACATCCGAAGGGCTTATTCACCTGCCGCAAATACCCCTGCAATTGGATGCAGAATCATACGCGCTCAACTCACACCTCATTCACATCGTTCTTAACGGCGGTGGGACGCCTGAAGATGTCGGCTTGCCGAAAAATTTGCACGCCTGCATTGAGCAGAGCGGTGGCAGTTGGAAACCCACCATTTGGGGCGAATTGCTGGAAGCGTTAAGCGAACGGGAGGGACGCGTCGGCGGCGCAAGGATAATGGCGCAAAACTATTGGACAAACCAAGCCTTGCGCAGTGAAGTTCTGGGGCGTGCCAGGCATGTGGCGGAGTATTTGCGCGTCGAATGCAAAACCCCCCACATGGTCTCACACGGCCGCGAGCACCTAGGGCGTTTGCTGGAGTTTGTGGACGAGATTTTTATTCCGATCCTTAATCATGAGAAATCTTGTAGCGATGGTCAACGCACTTTCACCTGCGCGGATCTTTACGCTTTCGTCTCCTGTGTCTGGCTGCATGACATCGGACATATCTCCGGGCGTTTGTGTAAGTATGGTTACAAAAAGGTCATAGTCACCCCCGCCGTCATACGCGACCTGCACCACCTGCTCGGCGAACAACGGATCCTGGACGAAGGGCGTTCACGCTTTGCTTTTGCCAGCCAGGACAGCGTCAATGTTGTTGCAAAGGTAAGCGCCTACCATCGATATGCCATGCCTATGCATTGTAGTGATGACCCGTATGAGTACGAAAAAAACTATTACGACGTCCCGAGGATCAGCATTACAGAGCCTCCGCCCGTGCAGATGTGCTTTCAGCATAACGGAGAAGCGTTGCCGGTCAAGATCCGATTCCTGGCAGCCCTTGCCCGTGTCGTTGATGCCTGCGATGTCCAGAAGCGGCGGGCGGGCGCGCCGTTTTACCAGCAGTGGCGGCAGATGGTCCGCGAGCAGGATATTGAAGCCGAACAGGAGCGTCTGAACCTCTATAAAACGGATTTCGCAAACATCAAAGATCTCTGCAATAATGATAGTGCTAGTGAGGTTCTTGACCGTATCCTGAATGACCTGCAAGCCCGCATTGATTTCACCCAGACACATGAGGTGCACTTTGAAAAGCATAACCAGGTTGAACGAGTTTGGTGGCAGCAAAGAGAAGAGTTTGTGGATCAAGAAGGCAATTACCATTTCAGCATTGTTATCCAGCAGACGAAGTTAGAAGACGCACGACAGACGAGGCGGGAGGATAAGCCGCCGGCGACGGCGGGGTTGGCGCAGACATACTTTAAAGAATCAGGCAACGAATGCCAAAGGCTCATGAAGGAGATCAAGAGGTATTTGCCAAACTCGCTCGCTCCAAGCCTTACCTGCAAAATTAAAGCCATCCAAGAAGAGATCGAGTTGTTTGTTGGCTATCTGTCCAGCAAATATGCCAACGACAAGCTGAATGATCTTGAGGAAGCCAAGTACAGCAGCCTTATCGTCCGTCTCGTCGCCTTCGATATTGTCAAGGAATACGCCAAAGTGCACGCTATCCTTAATGAGAACAAGCTTTTCCTTGACGCTATCGAGTTGCGTTGGGGAGAAAACCGCTGTAATCCAACGCAAATCAGCCTACAGGCAAAACACGGAAACGGTAAGCTGGCCGGAGGGTAATGCCCGTCAAAACGCGGACGACAAGGAAACGGGTGGTGAAGTTGCTGCTATGATGACAAGTAAGAGTTTCTTTCTTTCTTACGCCCGCTTTGCCTTCCAGTTGGAGGCA
>BBPG01000378.1_pt2 | contig 11788 bp, 9 predicted proteins | sample 1343651 | NCBI WGS metagenome assembly BBPG01 (sample SAMD00019091, study PRJDB2971) | groundwater metagenome | biome: freshwater biome; feature: mineral spring; material: ground water | place: USA: CA, Sonoma | collected 2012-06 | depth surface m | reverse complement strand
GGCAGCAGGGAATGAATTTTAGCAGGAAGGATTTAGCTGACACTTCACGAATAATAAAGTGAGCAAACTGTCGGAGGTGTGACTGTGGCTAACCCTAAGCTGCAAGGGGAGAGCATGGATGTGTTGTTTCGCGCCATCTTGCTCTTGGAAAAAGAGGAAGAATGTTACCGGTTTTTCGAAGATATTGCCACTATTAGTGAACTGAAGGCGTTAGCTCAGCGATTCCAGGTTGCGAGGATGCTGCATAACGGAAAAACATATCAACAGATTGAAGGAGAGACGGGAGCCAGTACTGCTACCATCAGTCGGGTCAAACGATATTTACAATATGGTGCGGGCGGCTATAGCCTGGTTCTTTCCCGGCTTGACCAAAAAAGATGAGAAACACTTCATGTCCCCGTTTTTGGTGGTAGTGCCATCGGAGAAATAAGGGAGAGAGGATAAGTTGCAAAGAAAGATGTGCTTCGCAAATCAAATAAAAAAAAAGCAGTGCGCAGCTGCTTTTTTTCTGCTTAACATTAGGAGGCTGCTGCAATGAAACAATTGACAGATTTGAATGAGGCGCAGCGAAAGGCTGTGGAGTGTGTAGACGGACCGCTTTTAATTTTAGCTGGTGCCGGCAGCGGGAAAACAAGGGTAATTACTCACCGCATTGCCTATCTGATTAAGGAAAAAATGGTGGCTCCATGGGAGATTCTGGCGTTAACTTTTACTAATAAAGCAGCCGCGGAAATGCGTAGCCGGATTGAAGAGTTGGTGGGAAAAATCCCTGGGATGTGGGCTTCCACTTTTCACGCCGCCGCCGTCCGCCTAATCCGGGAAAATGCGGGACTTCTTGGCCTTACCTCCTCTTTTGCTATTTATGATGATGGTGATCAACAGACGGTAGTTAAGAATGTGATGAAGGAGATGCTTTTGGACGACTCTCGCTTCAAGCCGCGAAGTGTACTGGCGGTAATCGGCAGAGCAAAAAATGAAATGATTGACCAGCACCGTTACGCAGAGGAAGCCGATAATTTCTATACGCGGACTATCGCTCGTATTTATAAGAATTACCAGGAGCGGCTACGCTTGAGCAACGCGCTGGACTTTGACGATTTGCTGCTTTATTTAGTCAGACTCTTGACCGATTACCCTGCTGTGCTGGCGCATTACCAGAAAAAATTCCGCTATATTCTGGTAGATGAATACCAAGATACTAATCGCGTACAATATAAAATTGTCAGCATGCTGGCCGGTTCTCATAGGAATCTTTGTGTGGTAGGCGATGATGACCAGTCTATCTATCAGTTTCGTGGCGCCGATCTTCGCAATATCCTTGATTTTGAACGTGAATGGCCTGACGCAACAGTAGTCAAGCTGGAAGAAAACTACCGCTCTACTGGACATATTTTGACAGCAGCAAATCAGATGGTTAAAAATAATGCGGGGCGCAAAGAGAAAAATCTTTGGACACGACAAGGTGCGGGCGATCCGATCAATGTTTTTGCAGCCCAAGATGAGTACCAAGAAGCCCGTTTTATTGCCGGGGAAATCCGTGCTCTTTCCGCCAATTATGATCAGTTTGCCGTTCTTTACCGCACGAATGCCCAGTCCCGCGCCATCGAAGAGGTTTTGGTGCGAGAAAATATTGCTTATCAGATGATTGGCGGTGTTCGCTTCTGGGAGAGGAAAGAAATAAAAGATATTTTGGCATATCTACGGCTACTGGATAACCCGGCTGATGATGTGAGCCTGCTACGTATCATCAATGTACCACGCCGCGGTATTGGTGCGGCTAGCCTGGAAAGATTGCGCTTACTGGCTCAGGAAAAGCAGTTTTCGCTTTTCCAATCACTGAGATTTGCCGCAGATGCCGAGCTTGGCTCCGGCCCTCTGAAAAAAGTGCAGGATTTTGCGCTACTCATAGAAAAGTTGATGCAAATGAGCGAAAAAAGTGTGGATGAGTTGGTTGAGCAGGTACTAATCAGCAGCGGTTACCTGGATGAGTTGAAGGCCGAAGGGACGGATGCGGCGCAGAGCCGCGTGGAAAATCTGCGGGAATTCATCACCGTAGCGCAGGAATTCATGAAAGGTTCCAGTGAGAAAACGTTAACCGCATTTTTAACACATACTGCGTTAATCAGTGATTTGGACGCATTTAGCGATGAGTTTGGGCGGCAGGTTGTATTGATGACGCTGCATGCCGCCAAGGGTCTGGAGTTTCCGGTAGTCTTTTTGACTGGCATGGAAGAAGAGCTTTTTCCTCATGTGCGCTCCTCTGAAACGGCAGATGGCATAAAAGAAGAAAGACGGCTCTGTTATGTTGGCATTACCCGGGCACAGAGGATCCTTTTCTTGACATACGCAAAAAGACGAAATATTTTTGGACAGGCGATGCAAAATTTGCCGTCACGCTTTTTGGCGGAGATTCCCGTGACTGTGTTGGCTGAGGATTTAAAAGCTCCCGCGCCGGTAGCGCCTGTTATTCCCGGCCAAGCTGGGAATTTGGCTGCAGGAGACAAGGTGGAACATGGCAAATGGGGCGTGGGCATAGTCCAAGCTGTAGATAACTTAAGCGATGGCGATATGGTGCTAACCATTCATTTTCCGGCATTAGGCTTAAAAAAGCAGATTGCTCGTTACGCTCCGCTCCGCAAAGTAGAGTGAGGTGCAAATCATGGAGAAGGATGCTGCCCGGAAGCGGTTAAGGCAGCTACGGGAAAAAATTGATGAACAAAATTATCATTACTATGTGATGGATAAGCCGTTAATCAGTGATGCTGATTTTGATGCCCTCGTCTGTGAATTAGCTGAAATTGAGCGTGAATTCCCTGATTTAATCAGCCCGGACTCTCCAACGCAGCGTGTCGGTGGCCAGCCGCGGGAAGGTTTTGCCACGGTTGTTCACCGTCTTCCTATGCTCTCCCTGGAGAACGCTCTAAATATCGGCGAATTGCGCAATTTTGTCAGTCGTGCCATGAAGCTTGTGCCTGAAGCGCAACTGGAATTTGTGGTGGAGCTGAAAGTGGACGGTTTGGCAGTATCATTGCAGTACGAAGCAGGCTTGTTTGTGCGGGGCGCCACCCGCGGTGACGGAGAAGTGGGGGAAGATATCACCCATAACCTGCGTACGGTGAAAAGCATTCCCTTGAGGTTGAGAAAACCAGTGACACTGGAAGCAAGAGGGGAAGTTTATTTGCCCCGTTCGTCATTTCTGGCGCTAAACGAGGAACGAAGTCTTCAGAACCAGCCGCTCTTTGCTAATCCCAGAAACGCTGCCGCCGGCAGTCTGCGCCAGTTGGATCCTCAAGTGGCGTCTTCCCGAAATTTGGAGGTGGTGGTTTATGGGTTAGGTTATTCACCCGAACTGCAGCCCCATTCCCATTCTGCGGCGCTTAACTCCCTGAAAGATTTGGGGCTGCGGGTAAGTTCTCAGACTGTGGTCTTGCGGCAATTAGAAGAGGTGGTGTCCTATTGCGAGAGTTGGCGTGTCAAACGTGCTGCACTACCATATGAGATTGACGGTTTGGTGATAAAAATAAACGATTTGTCATTACAGAAGCGCTTGGGAAATACGGCCAAGAGCCCTCGTTGGGCCATTGCCTATAAATTTCCGGCAGTACAGGCACAGACCAAAGTGCTGGGCATAACCGTTCAGGTAGGCAGAATAGGTACGCTTACGCCGATAGCGGAGTTAGAACCCGTGTTGCTTGCCGGAACTGTGGTGAAGCGGGCCAGTCTGCATAATGAAGATATTCTCCGGGAAAAGGATGTGCGTAGCGGAGATTATGTGATTGTCCGGAAAGCGGGCGAGATTATTCCCGAAGTTGTGGCAGTAGTAAAATCTAGGCGCACCGGAGCGGAAGTACCTTTTATCATGCCTGAATTTTGCCCTGTTTGCGGAGCGCAAGCCGGCCGTCTTCCGGGGGAGGTAGCTTTGCGTTGTTTAAACCCGTTTTGCCCGGCTCAGGTGGCGGAAAGAATCGTCCACTTTGCTTCCCGCAGTGCCATGGATATTAAGCATCTGGGGCCGGCTTTGACAGAGCAGCTGCTATCTGCCGGCTTGATTGCGGATATAGCCGATATTTATGCATTAGCTGGCAAAAAAGCGGAACTGCTGGCCTTGGAGCGGAAAGCGGAAAAGTCGGTGGAAGATTTGTTGTCCGCGATAGAGAAAAGCAAGGAACAACCGCTTTGGCGCTTGCTTTACGGGCTGGGTATTCGCTTTGTCGGTGAGCGTACAGCCAGACTGTTGTCGGCGCATTTTGGCAGTATGGACAAGTTGATTTCCGCCTCCCCAGCGGAACTGGAAGCGGTAGAGGAAGTGGGGGCAAAAATCTCGGCAAGTATCAGCGAGTTTTTCGCGCTTGATTCCAGCAAAGAACTGGTGGCCAGGTTGCGCAGTGCCGGTTTGAAGATGGCCGAGGAGAAGGAAAATAGTACCGAAAAGCCGCTTTACGGCAAAACATTTGTCTTGACCGGCACGTTAGCTGCCTGTAGCCGTGAGGAAGCGACGGCGTTGATTTTGGCGGCCGGCGGGCGGGTGAGTAGTAGCGTGAGCAAAAATACGCATTATCTGGTGGCGGGAGAGAAGCCGGGAAGTAAGCTACAAAAAGCGGAGAAGCTCCGAGTTTCTATCTTGGAAGAACAGGCTTTGATCGCTTTGCTGGCAAAAGGGAAGTAAGAAAGTGGAGGCAGGGGTGAAATCATCATTACCTTGGTAACCGTGGTAGAACTTACCCGCTGGCGCTTGAAGCAGTCTGCCAGTCGGCGCAGCAATTAAATTACGCAAGGGAGGTCATGCGAATGAAGCTAACAGGCAAGGAAGTGGCTCATGTTGCCAGCCTGGCACGACTCGCAATGTCCGAGGATGAAACGGAAAAGTTTACCAGTCAGCTAAATGCGATTTTGGAATTTGCTGACAAGCTGAACCTGCTTGAGACTAAAGATATTCTGCCCACAGCCCACGTTTTGCCGCTAAAGAATGTATTTCGAGAAGATCGTATTTGTCCGGGGCTGGAGCGCAAAGAAGCTTTACTGAACGCCCCTGAAGAGGAAGAAGGCATGTTCCGTGTGCCGCGTGTAATTGAATAGGGGGGAAGCTAGTTGCTGGAAGAATGTACAGTTGCGGAAGCCTTGAAACTGCTGGGAAAGAAAGAGATCAGCGCTTTAGAGTTGACAGAAGCTGCTCTGCACCGCGTTGAGGCTGTGGACGAAAGAATAAAAGCTTTTGTGACGGTAACAAGAAATGAAGCACTGGCAACGGCAGCACTTGTGGATGCCAAGCGCTTAAGCGGCGAAGAAATGCCTCCTCTTGCCGGTATTCCCATGGCTTTAAAAGATAATATGTGTACAAAAGGCGTGCTGACTACCTGTTCATCAAAAATTTTAGATAATTTCAAACCGCCTTATGATGCCACAGTAGTCGAACTTTTGCGTGATGCAGGCACTGTGCTACTTGGAAAAACCAATCTTGACGAGTTTGCCATGGGCTCATCCACGGAAAACTCTGCACTTTTTACCACACGCAATCCGTGGGATGTGGAAAGGGTGCCGGGCGGATCGAGCGGTGGCTCAGCCGCGGCTGTGGCTGCCGATGAAGTATGTTTTGCTTTGGGGTCGGATACAGGTGGTTCAATCCGTCAGCCCGCTGCTTTTTGCGGTGTGGTGGGGCTAAAGCCGACTTACGGTCGGGTTTCGCGTTATGGTCTGATTGCTTTTGCATCATCACTTGATCAGATAGGCCCTTTTACAAAAGACATCTGGGACTGTGCGCTAGTGATGAACGCAATAGCCGGATACGATTCGCGTGATACTACTTCAGTGCCGCTTGCGTCACCAGATTATACTGCGCAGCTGTTAGGCGGAGTCAAAGGTTTGAGAATTGGCGTACCGAAAGAATATTTTGCTGCAGGAATTGATCGGGATGTGCGGAATGCGGTACAGAAGGCATTAAATGTCTTAGTAGCGCTGGGGGCTGAAGCGGAGGAAATTTCATTGCCTCATACCGATTATGGGATTCCTGTTTATTACTTAATTGCGCCGGCGGAAGCTTCCAGCAATCTTGCCCGCTATGACGGTGTACAATACGGCTACAGGGCGGAAGCAGATAACCTACTTGAGATGTATAAAAAAACACGTAGCCAAGGCTTTGGCAGCGAAGTAAAGCGCAGGATTATGCTGGGCACCTACGCCCTTAGTTCCGGGTACTATGACGCCTATTACCTTAAAGCGTTAAAAGTGCGGACGTTAATCAAGCAGGACTTCGATGAAGCATTTAAAAAATTTGAACTAATTCTGACACCGACTGCGCCCTCTACCGCCTTTCCGGTAGGTACGGTGGAAGACCCGCTCACGATGTATCTTAATGATATCTGCACCATACCGGTGAGTCTGGCTGGTCTACCCGCGCTTTCCATGCCGTGCGGGTTTGTAAACAACCTGCCTGTAGGGCTGCAATTAATTGGTAAGCCATTTGCCGAGGCGACAATTTTGCAGGCCGCCTACGCTTATGAACAACATAGCGGCCTTGCTAAGAAAAAACCGGTTTTAAGCGGGAAAGGAGTGCCGAAAGATGAGTAAATATGCAACGGTAATAGGTTTGGAGGTCCATATAGAGCTTGCCACGGCATCTAAAATTTTTTGTTCCTGCCCTACTGAATTTGGTAAAGAGCCTAATACGCATGTTTGTCCGGTATGCTTAGGATTACCAGGCTCGCTGCCTGTCCTTAATAGACGGGTAGTGGAGTTCGCCATCAAAGCAGGCTTGGCCCTAAATTGTGAAATTCCTCGCTTCGCCAAATTTGACCGGAAAAATTATTTTTATCCCGATTTACCCAAGGCGTACCAGATTTCGCAATACGATTTGCCGCTTGCGGTTAGCGGCTACTTGGAATTTGCATTAAACGGGGAAACAAAGCGGGTGGGGATTACACGTGTTCACATTGAAGAAGACGCGGGCAAACTGGTGCACGGTGATTTCGCCGACTATTCTTTGGCGGATTATAACCGAACCGGAGTGCCGCTTATCGAAATTGTTTCCGAACCAGATCTTCGCTCGCCGGAAGAAGCAAAGGCATATTTGGAAAAGCTTAAAAGTGTGATACAATACACCGGTATTTCAGATGTAAAAATGGAAGAGGGTTCTCTGCGCTGCGATGCTAACGTTTCTATCATGCCGGCAGGCAGTAAGGAGTTTGGCACAAGGTCTGAAATTAAGAATATGAATTCCTTTAAGGCTGTACAGCGCGGGCTGGTTTACGAGGTGGATCGTCAAAAAGAAGTGCTGGAAGCAGGAGGCAAGGTGGTGCAGGAAACGCGCCGCTGGGATGAGCATAAAGGCATAACTTTTTCAATGCGTTCCAAAGAGGAAGCCCACGATTACCGCTATTTCCCCGACCCTGATTTGGTGCCTATTATTGTGGAGCATGACTGGGTGGAGGAAATCCGGCAGAGCCTGCCGGAAATGCCGGATGCCCGTCGCACGCGCTATGTGAGTGAATGGGGATTGCCGGAGTATGATGCCGCGGTAATCACCGCATCTAAAACTATGTCTGATTTTTTTGAAGCTACGTTGGCGGAATATCACGATGCCAAAGCTGTAGCAAACAGTTTGATGGGGGAAATTCTGAAATACCTCAATGCGCATGGCATTGAAATTCACCAGACAAGGTTGACTCCATCACACTTGGCGGAACTGCTCAAGCTCCAGACTGACGGCACCATTAGCGGTAAAATTGCTAAAACAGTTTTTGAAGAAATGTTTAGCAGCGGCAAGAAACCGGCGGAAATTGTTAAAGAGCAGGGGCTTGTCCAAATTTCAGATAAGGATGCCATTGCTGCCATCGTCGAACAAGTCATCACGGATAACCCCAAGTCGGTTGAGGATTTTAAGGCAGGAACGGAAAAGGCGATTGGTTTCTTGGTGGGGCAGGTTATGAAAATTTCCAAAGGAAGAGCAAATCCGGAAATGGTTAATCAGCTTTTGCGGGAAAAACTACGCTAAACTAGGCAAAAAAGTGCTATAACTAAACATAGCAATAAGGTGTCTCAAAGGAGCATTTGAGGCATCTTTTTTTGGGTGATCCAGCCTCGCCCAGGGTGCTCTGTTCGCACGTTTTCGCAGCCGTATTGATTCTGATGGCGAAGTTCAAAAAGTTAGTGTTGGGAGAAGTAAAATCAAAAAATAGCGAATGTTAGGGATAATTAAAATTATTAGGCAGGAAATCTTCAAAGGTTAAAGAATTGCTAATAAATGATAACTATTCGCTATTTTAACTGATGAGACGAATTTGCCTGCGTTAATTAAAGGAAGATTTTAGAATTTTAAAATGGGAGAGTGCAGGAATAATGTTAGGAAAAACGAATTTACGAATTTATATGAAAAAATAAAACATCGCAGAGAACATTATTCCACATATTTCCCCTTGTGTTAAGTTGGTAATTTGGTTATGTTATTGTTTGTGTGCCTGTAGTGGCTATGCAACCGGAAAGTATTATTTGTGGAGTGTGTTCTGATGAAACAAGAGAAAATTAGGGAAATTATGAAGATAATGGAGAAGGAGAGGGCAAAACTTTGTTTGCTGGTGAGCAAGTACGGTTTAGAGAGTCAGCAGGTGATAGAGCAGAGTAGATTGATCGACGCTCTGCTGCTTGAGCTGATGGCGCTTGAGAAACAGACTGATACGCAGGAGAACTTGTAGAAAAGCAAAAAACATCCTCGCGAGAGGATGTTTATGTCTTTTTTTGGTTGCGGGGGCAGGACTTGAACCTGCGACCTTCGGGTTATGAGCCCGACGAGCTACCAACTGCTCCACCCCGCGCCGACAAAAATAATTCTACCATGAGATAGGTGTGTTTGTCAAATAAAAATTGATCCTCTGTTTAGAGCAGGATTTTCATTATACCGTAAGAATATAGATGAGCAATGCAAAATTGCCAAAAAGCAGGGAAAAAGCTTTAAATCTGAAGTTTTTTAATGGAGGGGAAAGGATGCGCGAAGTTGACGTAGCAGTTATTGAGGCGACTGTAGCCGAGCTGAGCATGGAAGCTAATTATAACCTCGGGGATGATGTGTATCAAGCATTTAAAATGGCCTTCTCAGCGGAAACATCGCCTGTGGGCAAAAGAGTTTTGGCACAGTTGATTGAAAATGCAGAGATCGCGAGGGAAGAGCAGGTCCCTCTCTGTCAAGACACTGGCTACGCCGTCATTTTTGTTGAATTGGGGCAGGATGTGCGCTTGGTGGGCGGTGACCTTTATGTTGCCATTAATGAAGGGGTACGGAAGGGCTATGTCGACGGATATTTACGCAAATCCATTGTCAGTGATCCGCTTAGACGGTTAAATACGATGGATAATACGCCGGCTGTTATCCATCTTGAGTTAGTGCCTGGCGACCGGGTGAAACTGACCATCGCTCCCAAGGGTGGGGGCAGTGAAAATATGAGCGCCATCAAAATGCTAAATCCTGCCGATTCTACCAAGGGGGTTGTGGATTTTGTGGTGGAGGCGATCAGTAAAGCCGGCTCAAACCCTTGTCCGCCTGTTGTAATTGGCATAGGAATAGGCGGCACCTTTGAAAAAGTTGCTTATCTTGCCAAAAAAGCGCTTCTGCGGGAAATCGGTTCAGTTAATGCCGACCCGTTCTATGCCGAGTTGGAGAGAGAAATTTTGACGAAGGTTAATAAGCTCGGTATCGGCCCGCAAGGTTACGGCGGACGCACCACCGCACTTGCAGCCTTCATTGAGACTTACCCTGCCCATATTGCCAGTTTGCCGGCCGCAGTCAATCTTAACTGTCATGCCGCCCGGCATAAAGAAAGAGTTATTTAACACGCTTGAAAAAAGGGAGGCATTTTAAATGTCGGTCAGAAAAATCTCGGCTCCGCTTTCGGATGAGGACGTGCTAATGTTGCACGCCGGCGATAATGTGCTGATTAGCGGCGTAATTTATACGGGCCGTGATGCGGCTCATGAAAAGTTGTTTAAGCTTGTGGAGGAGGGTGAGCTTTTGCCTGTGGATTTTAGCGGCCAAATGATTTACTATGTGAGCCCCTCACCGGCAAAGCCGGGCAAGGTGATTGGTTCTGCAGGGCCTACCACAAGCGGTCGGATGGATGTCTATACGCCCGCATTGCTGGCACAGGGACTAAAGGCTTGCATCGGCAAGGGCGGCCGCAGTCAAGCTGTAAAAGACGCTTTGGTGAAATACAAAGCTGTCTATTTAGCTGCTACGGGTGGCGCCGCAGCGCTGCTTGCCAAGACTGTTTGTCAAGCGGAAGTGTTGGTTTATGCCGAGCTGGGTGCGGAAGCTATCTACCGTTTGGTGGTAGAGAATTTTCCGGCAACAGTAGTTAATGATGTTTACGGCAATGATCTCTACGAAGAAGGGCGTAAACGGTACGCCACTAATGATTAATGGTTGAGCAAGACTGCTATAAATTAAAAAGCAGGGAGTGGTCTGGTTAATGATTACAAAAGAAGAGCTTATTGCAAAAGCTAAAAAGCCGGCTTTGGACGCTATGCGTCTCCACCCTTTCTACAAAGGGAAAATTGAAGTTGGATTGAAGTGCAGCGTACGCGATTTTAAAGATTTTGCCATCTGGTATTCACCCGGTGTGGCAGAGCCGTGCAAAGCTATTGCAGCAAATAAGGAACTGGTATATGAGCATACAAACAAAGGTAATTTTGTAGCGGTAGTCTCCGATGGCACACGCGTACTGGGCTTAGGGGATATTGGCGCGGAAGCTTCTCTGCCTGTAATGGAAGGAAAGGCGTTACTCTTTAAATATCTGGGGGGTGTGGACGCTTTCCCTATTTGCGTAGACACTAAGGATCCCGATAAGCTGATTGAATTTGTAAAAATGCTGCAGCCTTCTTTTGGCGGCATAAACCTAGAGGATATTTCCCAGCCCAAATGTTTTCAGGTGTTAGAGCGCCTGCGTAAAGAATGTCATATTCCTGTTTGGCACGATGACCAACAGGGTACGGCTATCGTAACGTTAGCGGGGGTGATTAACTCCTTGCGCTACGTTAAAAAAGAACTGAAAGATGTGAAAATTGCTTTGATCGGCGCAGGTTCTGCCAATATCTGCTTTGCTAATCTGGTGATTTTTGCCGGCGCCGACCCAGGCAAGCTGTTTATCACCGACAGCAAAGGAATCCTGCATAAAGGTCGACTTGACGAGTTGAAAGCTGAGTATCCTGAGAAGTATGAACTGGCTCAAAAGACGAACGCCGAAGGTCGTATGGGCGGCATTGGCGAAGCGATGGCGGGTGCAGATATTGTCATCGGACTTTCCCAGCCCGGACCCGATGTGATTAAAAAAGAATGGGTATCTGCCATGAGCAAAGATCCCATCGTCTTTGTTTGCGCAAATCCCATTCCGGAAATGTGGCCCTGGGATGCTAAGGAAGCCGGCGCAGTTATCGTGGCTACCGGCCGTTCGGATTTCCCGAACCAGGTCAACAACTCCGTTTGTTTTCCGGGCATCTTTCGCGGTGTGTTGGATGTCCAAGCATCCACCATCACTGACGAGATGTGTCTTGTAGCCGCCTATACCATTGCTGACTTGGGGGCAGAAAACGGGATCGACCCGGAAAGCATCCTGCCCAACATGGATAACGTGGAAGTATTTATCCGCCAGGCGGTAAATGTCGGGCTAAAAGCGATTGAAATTGGCATCGCCAAAAAACGGTTTACAAAAGAAGAACTGCGTGCCAAGGCGGATGAAGCCATTTATCGTGCTCGCAAAATCACCAAGATGCTGATGGATAACGGCTACATTCCTGAACCACCCTCCGA
>BBPG01001964.1_pt3 | contig 11796 bp, 17 predicted proteins | sample 1343651 | NCBI WGS metagenome assembly BBPG01 (sample SAMD00019091, study PRJDB2971) | groundwater metagenome | biome: freshwater biome; feature: mineral spring; material: ground water | place: USA: CA, Sonoma | collected 2012-06 | depth surface m | reverse complement strand
ATATTTTTTTCTGCGGCCACACCTGTTATCGAATTGGGGTCATCGACTCTCAATCCTATCTCCGTCAGCAACTCCCTGATACTCATGCCGTCCCTATCGATGTCTGCAAAAATATCCAAAAGCCTATCCTCAAAAACGGTAAAGTGACGTTCCGGAAGAAAAACGTCGAATATGCGATTGATATGCCTGCGTCTCAATTCAAGGTCATCTACCTGCTCCACTCCTTTGTAGTGGCGCCCTCCAAATGCTTCTATCAAATCGTGAACGATATTTGCGCCCGTAGTGACGAGAACGTCTATCTGCCGCTCTTTTATCAAATCCACGACTATCTGCCGCATTCCTGCAGGCACCATTGCCCCTGCGAATCCTAAAAACTTCGTCCCGTCGTCGCATAGCATCGCTTCATAAATGTCAACGGCTTCTGCCAGTCTGCCCGCACCAAACGCAGCCCCCCTCATCTCTTCAATTAGTTGAGCTACCGTCATACCCGAATCAAGTCGTATTTGTTTGATTGGCTTTTGCAACACCTTATTCACCCCTCTTTTTTGCTACAATGAATTCCCGAATTAGTTTTGCACCCAGCAAGGCGGTTTGCCCGTGGTCATAAGCAGGTGCAATCTCAACCATATCAAATCCAACTGCGCGAGATGCTATGCTTTTAATGACGAATCTAACGTCAGATGGTGTTATACCAAAGGGTTCGGGCGTCCCAGCCGCCGGCGCGTATGCAGGATCGATGGCATCGATGTCTATTGAGAGATATATCCTATCCGTACCTAAATAGTCGAGCGTCTCCTGTAATACCATATCGATGCCCTCCGATTGAACCTGTTCTGCGGTGTAAAATCTAACGCGATTTTGCCTGGCGAAATCATATTCTTCCCTCGCTCCGCTTCGAATCCCAATGGAGACGTAGTTTTCTACGCCACATTCCTCAAGGATGCGCCGCGAGACACATGCATGGCTCTGTTTACTTCCGCTGTATTCATCTCTCTGGTCGAGATGCGCATCCAGTACCATGACCCCAACATCATCGAATGCCTGAATGCACGGATGTGTCAGTGTATGCTCACCGCCCATCATGATAGGCACCTTATCATCTCCTATGATTTTTTCCACTGCCGACCGTACGAGTGCAAGCGTCTCGTCTATATTGGTGCTCACTTCAATATCGCCCAGGTCGCAGAATGGCACCTCGCATAGGTCCACGTCATGCTCTGAACTATATGTCTCAAAATTGTAAGATGCCGCTCGCATTGCTGCAGGCGCTGATCTGGCGCCAGGGCGAAAACATGATGTGCCATCGAAAGGTACCCCGAATATAACAAATTCCGAGTCGTCATAGCCAGCATTGGCATCTGCAAAAACAGGACAGGTAAACAATCGCATCACCGCATATCTATTTTTCTGTTTCCCATGCTTTCAAGATATGTGATTTCCTGCCCCACACTCAATTTGCCCTGCAACTCCTCTTGGACCTTAAGCTCAAACGTGGAGTAGTCATCCATGCACATTAGCTGTGCGGAATCTTTTCCAGAAAAAGATAATATCTGTGCTTTCTTACGCTCAACTATAGGCACGTATATCTTGGCACTGATTGGCTGTACTATCGACCTTTTTTGATTGTCGAATATGCCAACTGCATCTATTCGTGCCTTTGCAGACCCGTGTTTACCTGTCTTGGAAGTGGCGATGTTAAGGATTGTACACGGCTCATCATCTATAACGACATACCTCCCCTGTTTGAGCGTTCTGACCTCTGTTTGTTCTTTCATTAACGTATCCCTCCTATTAAATCTAGGTAACATCTTAATATATATGCCACAATTTAAATGTATGTCAATGACATACAATAGCACCATGAAAAGATTATGCAGGGATATCGCAGATGCAGTTGGCGATGCTATCAAAGACCTTACCAATATTGCAGATGGAGGAGTCATACTTTACGAAGGGGCAAATGGCACGCCCACCGCCAGGATAGACGACATCGCTGAGAAGGCGGCACTTTGCGTTTTAAAGGAAGATGGACGGTCGATCAGGCTGGTAAGCGAAGAGGTGGGAAGCATCGTCTTAGGTGAGCGTCCCGAGTTCACCATCATATTAGACCCGGTGGATGGGACATATAACGCCATTCATGGCATACCCTTCTATTCAATTTCCATAGCCGTTGGTGGCTCCGATCTCTCTCAGGTATATTATGGATATGTTAAGGACCTGGTGACAGGGGATGAATACAGCGCAGAAAGAGCCAAGGGAGCGTTCATGAATGGAAAAGAGCTCCGTGTAGCCGACAAGACCAATTTAGATGAATATTGCGTGTCGGTTAACGGGTGTACACCGTTGATGGATTTCATGAATAAAAATAATAAAAGGATTCGACTGATGGGAAGCGCCTCGCTCGAATTATGTTATGTGGCATCCAATAGGTTGGACGGATTTGTCGACGTCAGAAGGCGCTTGCGCATCACAGATGTGGCAGCAGGAAAACTGATTATAGAAGAAGCGGGCGGAATCGTGACGGACGATAACGGCGCCATACTGAACTCGCCACTCGATGTCAAAAGAAGGGTTAATATCGTAGCTGCTAACGAGGGGATACACAAAGAGTTGATTACCAGATTACAGGGGTGATGTAGGTGAAACCAAAGAAAATAGGCGTTGTTTCACGATGCGACACGGTGGAGGCGATTCAGATGGTCAATGCTATCGTGAACTCCTTCCAGGATTCGGTCAAGATAGTTCTGGAGCCGCGAGCTGCAGCCGAAATAGGCAAACGTGAATGTGCAGTTCCCCTATCCAAAATGGACGTAGATATGATTATCACGGTTGGGGGAGATGGAACCATACTGCGCACCATCCAGCTACTCCCCAGACCAACGCCCATCCTCGGCATCAATATGGGAGACGTGGGATTTCTGGCCGATGTCGTTCCAGCAAGCGCCAAAGAAGTGATCGAACGGGTACTCGATGGATTCGAGATACAGAAGCGTGCGCGACTTGCCGTGCACGTGAATGATGAAAAGCTTCCTCCTGCGACCAATGAGGTGGCAGTTATCACTTCAAGACCTGCCAAAATACTGCACTTCAGAGTTTTAATCGATGGGAAAGAGATCGAAACCACAAGAGCTGATGGTGTTGTAGTGGCAACACCCACTGGTTCGACTGCATATGCCATGAGCGCTGGCGGACCTATCATCGACCCGCGTGTAGATGCCTTTGTGATCGTGCCCCTCGCCCCCTATAAATTATCTGCCAGACCATGGGTCATCCCAGGAGATAGTGAAATAACACTTGAGTTGTTGCGCATAGACAAGAACGCCACGATCGTCATAGACGGACAGCATCGTCAAACCATCACAAAAGAGGACATCACCAGATTTATCAAGGCAAGAGAACCTGCACTATTCGTCAGGACGGATAGGGATTTTTATACAAAAGTGCGAGACACGTTGGTGGTCTGAACGAGGGATAAAATAAAGTTCGTCGTTTGTCAAAAAGGAGAAATATTTGATGATATCAAATCTATATAGATATGCTTATATTTTAGTATATGTATAAGATATACGATTATATTCCACATAGCTATGAGTTAAAAAAAGTAAAGGTGCTCAAATGATAGATAAATTCATTAGTATAATCAAGAAGATTATTGGTGCCGATAAGACTGGAGTAGTTACTGATAAGGATGAGACGGTCAGCGAGTTAATTCGGATGATTGATGGTTTGGCAGAGGAGAAGATTATTGACTGCCGAGGTTTTTCCAGACAGAGAACGATGTACAAGGGTGCCCTTAAAACCATATTGGAGAAGCAGGGAGAGAGTGAAGCAAGAGAGCTTTGTGCGTGGATCATGGCTCACATAAAAGAACATGGAAAAGCCCCGAAAAGCAAAAGCGTGAGAGAACAAGCTGGGCTTTTATAATAGCCTCGACCTAACCAAACTTCACGACTTCCACGTTGGCTTGCTTTAAAAACTCCAGCACTGGTAAATAAAAACGATTTTTATGAATCTATCTACAATTTACGCCTTTTCGATCACAATTTTATCATCGTCAAAAGAAGCGAACAGCTCGCCCTTTAGTTTATTGGACACTCCTTTAGGCATGGTAATCGTAAGTTTGTCGCCCTTCTTGCTCACTTCATAATAAAATTTGGCATGTAATCCTTCGGGAACTTCTACCCACTCCCCCTCTTGCAGTGCTTCTATGTTCTCCATGGATTTGATCTTAACTTTTCTCATAGCACATTACTTTCTCCTTTTCTTATATAACCTTTTTTCGCTGTCATTTGCGTCTCTTGCGGTCACGACTTTGTATCTATCTCCATGCAGTTTTAAAACGATGAACAACGTTCTTCCCTCTACCTGTCCCAGTATTTCCACCAATGATACGCCCTTCCTCGATATTTTTCTCATCAAGATTTTGCCGTTTACGGCTTTATTAACCTCCTTATCGGTTACATTGTGTTTAGAAATGTGTTTTATCGAATTTCTATCCCATTGAATGACTATTTCTCTTCTCACCTATACCACTTCCCCAATATCGCTCCAACGGAGCTATCAATTGGTAATTTTATAATAAACAATTGGACAACGACGATTCATGACACAAAAAAGATGTCGACAACAGCCTCGACCTAACCAAATTTAACGACTTCCACGTTGGCTTGTCTTAGAAACTCCAGCGCTTCCGTATCAGGATAGTCTCCAAGGTATACAACCCTCCCAATCTTCGCATTGATGATCATTTTAGCGCAGAGTATGCACGGCTGATGTGTAGTATACATTGTTGCGTTTTCCGTACTCACGCCATGGATGGCGGCTTGTATAATTGCATTTTGTTCAGCATGAACAGCCCGACAGAGTTCGTGCCGCTCTCCTGATGAGATGCCGTTTTGCTCCCTTATGCATCCAATATCCAAACAGTGCGCCAGGCCATGCGGAGCTCCATTATACCCTGTTGAGAGGATGCGGTTGTCCCTTACCATTACGGCGCCCACCTGATTTCTCAGACACGTCGACCTCTTTGCCACTACCGATGATATCTCCATGAAATATTCGTCGACAGATTGCCTCATTTTTCTCCCATATGCTACCCAATATCTTTTTAGAAGAAGTATTAAATGATATATACATATGTATATGTTCATTCGGGATGGGGGCAAAAAATGAAAATACAGAAACCGAGAGGCACGCGCGATTTTTTGCCAGAAGAGATGACAAAAAGGCGCTTTATCGAGAGTAAAATGCGCCAGACAGTAGAAAACTGGGGATATCGAGAGGTCCAAACGCCCACCTTTGAGCACCTGGAACTATTCACGATTAAATCAGGGGCAACCATCGTAGACGAAATATATGATTTCGAGGACAAGGGTGGACGGGCATTGGCCCTCAGACCAGAGCTGACCGCATCGGTCCTGCGGATGTATGTTGACAAGCTACAGGTGACGCCAAAACCCCTGAAACTCTATTATTTCGGAAACTGTTTTCGATATGAACGGCCGCAAAAAGGGCGCCTTAGAGAATTCTGGCATTTGGGGGCCGAATTAATCGGCAGTGACCGTCCTGAAGCAGACGCCGAGGTCATCGCACTCGCATCCTCTGTGCTTGATGCGATCGATCTTAAGGGAGATTTGCGCATTGGACAACTAAGCGTACTTAGAGCACTCATGGGTTCACTGGATGCGGAAACGCGGAGTATGGTCATGAGGCATATCGACAAGAAAGATAGCCAAGGGCTTGTTGGACTCTTAGAACAGGTCGGCGCCCAGAATATAAAAGAGCCCATTCTCAACCTGATCAGTTTAAAAGGAGGAGATGCAATCAGCAAGGCGCGCGAGATAGTCGGCGACCTTCCTGGCCTGGCTCATCTCGAAAGTGTTTTGGACACGTTAAATGCACTTGGGATTGAGTACTCGATCGATTTCGGCATTGCACGAGGGCTGGACTATTACACGGATATGGTCTTTGAAATCTACGCGGAGAACCTTGGTGCGCAGAACCAGATCTGCGGAGGAGGCACCTATCGACTGGCACATCTGTTCGGTGGCAGGGATACGCCGTCTACTGGCTTTGCCATAGGCTTTGACAGGGTCATCGAGGCGCTGGGCACTATACGGGTGCCCACTCAAAAGACAGTCGTAGTCATATCCACCGACAGGGCGAGCTCCGAAGCACAAAAAATTGCGCAACGATTGAGAGAACACATCCCCACGAACGTAGACCTGATGGGCAGGAATTTCACAGTCCAGTTATCCCACGCCGATGCCATTGGAGCCACCTATGCAGTCATAATTGGACCAAAAGAATTACGGGCCGGGAAGGTTACCCTTAAAAATATGGAGACTGCTGAACAGGAGATGCTGACGCTGGATGAGGTTATTCGGCGCATCGCATATTAATACCTCGTGCCGAAAGTTGTGAACTCGCCCGTTGGAGTGCCCATCTTGACTTTTACATCTTGAACGTATGCACCAGGTGGTCCTCTTCGGAGCAATGCAATCAGTTCATTTACTCTGTCTTTTTCTCCCTCAACGACCACATGAACGCGACCATCCGATAAATTGCAGACGTATCCTGTCAGGCCAAGGATCGTTGCATGACGCACGGTGAATGCCCTGAAGCCGATCATTTGCACTCTTCCAGATACATATATCTCTGCACGCGTTTCCATCATGGCTTTTGCACATCCTTGAACGTGACCTTGACTCCTCTCTGCCTCAATTCCTGTTCAACTATCTCGAAGAATATGCCCTTGCCACTCACGTGTTCATGTCTGCATATGGCTTAAATAAGCGGTGGCAAAATCTATGGTATTCAGGAAAGTCCAGCTGATTTTTAGTCACTTCCCAGCGCTTCAGTCCAAAATAAATGGTTTCAGGACACGGTAGCTGGATCACGGGCGCATCCAGCTCAAATTCGACGCCCTTGCTCACTCGCACCATTGGATTCAGCAAACAGTGTGCAACCACCTGTATTCTCATCCGAGACCCATCGCCGTATTAGTTTTCTGCATTGATTTCTCTGCACTCTTTTCCAGATTCGTCATCGCACGAATCGCATCCACATTTTCCGGTATTACGGTTGACTCCTGGTGAATTGCCTGGAAAAAATAGAGCTCTCCCCCTTCGACATCAATGGAATCCTCCCAGATGCAGTTCTCCCATACATCATATCTGGGCCTGCCCATATCTCTCCCCATCTCGATGATGGAGGCAGTCGAAGTCAGTCCATCTGCCGCGCTTACAAATCGAATTCGCGGTCTTTTTTGCAACACCGCTTTTACGTCGTCTACCGCTGGAATGCTGTCGAACACGATATTCAACGTATGCAAGTGCATCAACGTCGTGGAGACTTTGATTGCCATCGTCGTGATGTCGATTTCAGGTAACACGGTGTTAACATCCGGTCCATGATGGGACGGCAGTTTTACAGGGTCAGGCATGATGGCGTTGATAGGTCCTTTTTTGACGTCTCCAGGGTCTGTAGCACGTCGAACCAAGACTGCTCGCACCTTTTTTATGCCGAACGCCTCATTTAGAGGATGAATGACCCTGCAGAGGCCGGTGGTGTTACACGAAACTACTCTGACGAAATCCCGCCCGATAGCGCCTGCATAATTACATTCGGCATTGAATGAAAATCCCGCAACATCGTGCTTCTCCCCTCCTTCGAAGATCGCTTTGATTTCTGCTTCCTCATACATTGGCTTGTTTTTGGCTCCCATCCCTTCGGGTGTGCAGTCGACGACAATATCTGCTTCACCCAGCATATCGTAGATCGTTCCAACGATATCGATTCCTGCCATTTCGAAATCGTCGCACTTTTCTGGAATTGCCGCATACAAGTCATATCCCCTCTCGATAGCCAGCTTGGCTTCAAAATTGGGTCGTGTCTTTGCGACGCCCACGACCTCCATGTCGTCTTGAGCTTTTACCGCATCTGCTATCCTTTTGCCAATCGTTCCATACCCATTTATCGCCACTTTAATCATTTACATCCCTCAACATGTTATCATAGGTCTTATCTCATTCTTAAAATAATAGCTTTATGTAATCCTGATTAAAACTCAAAAATCCTCATATTCCTGTGGGAAATCTATGGCCATAAGAAGCGCCTATATATAATTTCACAGGCACCTTTTTTATGATATCTCTTTTTGTACCATAAATTTCAATATCAGCTTCCACATACTTTTTATCTATAGGAATAATTGGATTATTCTCATCAAGTATCAGCAATTCTTTACTCTCTTCAGGCTCTAGTTTGAACGAGCTTATTGATTTTTCCTTTATGATATATCTAATATGCTATCGTATTTAGATGAATTAACAGCCGGATTCACAAGCAAAAAACTGGACTGGATCTACGTTACACAAAATTCAGCTCGGCAACATATTGGATTTATTTCCCGAAACATATCTATCGAAATATAACTGCCACCTTTGGTCACGTATTTATATATCTAAAATCAACTCATTTACGTGCAAACGATTAAAGTGATATTATTCCTGCTGACCATATGCACGCTATTATCCGTAGCATCTGCCACAATTGTCGACGTCGATTCCCCTGCAGTCACAAGAGGCGCTGTTTTATTGATCGTCGATGGCATGGGCTCATCATACATCTATCCAGAATTCACCCCATATGCATTGGATGGAAGTGCCCTTAATCGGGCAAATGTAAGCAACATCATGCTGATCGCAGACGGTGGAGCGCGTGTCCTGGATATCAGAGCACCCCAGACCAGCACTGCCCCTGGACATTCCGTCCTCGTCACCGGCTACTCGCGCGCGGATACCGAGCTGGTCGGGCGCGGTTGGGCGACGATATTTGACGTTTTGCGCGTCCATGACTATCTCTGCCTTGCCGTGATGCAGAAGGGTGACTTCAAAGAGATGCGCGCTAAACAGGATGCCATCCTCTTTGATGCATCCGCCTCGATTCGAAATCCATCCATAGACATGGAAGCCCGTCCACATGTGCCAGCTGGTTTGCATGAATTGATGCAAACATGGCAGAAAAGGCTCCCTAACTATCTGGATGGCAAAGAGGGAGTTGAGAGATACGCTGCATATAATGGGTGGGCCATCGATGCTTCGAATGCAATCATACGCTATATGGCTGAAAACCATCCCACTCAGAAGTTTCTGCTCACTGTGAACGTGGGTGCAGTGGACTTGGCAGGCCATTATCTCGGCTCAGAGCGATATGTGAAGGTGATCGAAGAGTTGGATAGGGACTTGTACGAGCTGTATCAAACATGTATCGAGAAGGATATTGTGCTCATCATAACCGCCGACCATGGAATGGCGTTTCCAAGACAGGGTGCACGTGGCGGACATGCCTCGGATAAATATGCGGACACGCTCGAAGCTCAGCGGATTCCCTTGATAATATCTGGCCCAAATGTACGGGTGGGCGTAGTTGAGTCTGGCAGGCAGAGTGACATTGCACCAACGTTGCTCAGCATATTAGACGTCATGGACACGTTACCGTACTCTGATGGTGGAATCATCCCTGTCAAAGAATATGCAAACCTGCGAGTCGTCACAGGGTCCCCGATGGATATAGTACTCCAGAAAGACGGTGTAGTCATATCATCGGTCACCAGCGATGACGTCACGTTCGTTGGATTGGCGTTCGGCAACTACACCATATTTGCTGGACCTCACATCGAACGCATCGATATTCAACATGATACAATACTCGAAATAGACGTGCGTGCGGTAGGCAGCCATGACAGACTATTTATCGCGGTTGCGATGATATCGATCATCGTGGGTGGAGGGTTGGTAGCGATATGGAAAATTATGAAAGATTAAACGATTATATCGCCAAGCCATGATTTAGCAACCTTTTTAAGTATTGTGCAGGATACAATTAATCTATATGGCTGGCAATATAATATTTATATGTGGACCTGAGTATTCAGGAAAAACATATATGGCGCTCGGTTTGGCGGAGAGATTGGGTGACTTTGGCATATCACAAGTCATCTTCAACGTCGGGGAGCTCTTCAGGTTAGAAATGAAGCTATTGAACTCGGAGAAAACTACCACGCTCGTAATAGATGAGCCAAAAAAAATGCCACATACAACGGTAAGCAAATATAAACTTGCCGAAACGATTATTCGCATGACATCTCGGGGTAATAATATAATAATGACGGGACATCCAGGGGAAAGTATCTACGACACATTGGTCGAAACGGGGGCGAAATTCATAGCATCCCGCGATATCAACATAATTGGAATAGAACTGTATAGCTACAATGACCCCAGTTATTTGAGTGTCATGAACATAACACCGAGTAAGGATATTCTAGAAAAGTACGATGCCAGACTCAAAGAAGCCATAAAATCATAAATGAGCGAGAGACCTTTAATGGAGAATTTTAGTGAGTGGAATGTTGGATATCGGCGTGATGAGAATACTCGTGTGCATTCCCTTTCTGCTCTATGCTTGCTATTCTGATCTAAAGAATAGACGCGTCTCAAATTTAGTATGGCTTCCAATGATTGGAGTCGGAGCGGTTTTAGCACTTCTCGATTTCATCGATCACGGCTTCATCTCGCTTCTCAATTTTGGGCTTTCTGTGATGCTGATTTCTGCATTCGCATACGTACTTTTTAAAATGGGCGCATTTGGTGGAGCGGATGCCAAGGCCATCATCTCACTCGCGATAGTGGTCCCAACGTTCCATCCCATCAGATTGTTTGAACATTCAATTCCATTGGCTGGCATTCCGCCACTTAATCTATTTGCGTTCAGCACTTTCGGGAACGCCCTCATACTGACGAGCGTAGTTCCATTCTTCGTATTCATCTACAATTTGGTTCACTTGAACCGTGATGAAATGATGGAAAAGCCAGCATATCTATTCCTAGGATATAAATCCAAGATATCGGAATTGAAAAACCGACGACATATCAGGCTGATGGAAAATTACGTCGAAGAAGGGGGCAGAGTCATCCGTAAATTCAGTCGCAGAGGCATCGCGATAGACGAGGAGGTCGTGGAAACTCTCCAGCGATTTGCAAAGGAGGGCAAAATACCGGAAAGGATATGGATAACGCCGGGTCTGCCATTCATGATTCCGCTGACATTAGGATTTATAACGGCAGTAGTCTACGGAGACTTCATCTATCTGATCATTATCAGTATCCTCGGGACGTGAAACCACCTAAACTCACTACGCAACACTCTGAATCAGTGTGATAACTTCCTTAAACTCTGCCTCGCCATCTATTTTGACGATAGGAATTCCCAAAAAGGTAATATCCTCCAATGGGACGACCGCTCCGGCCACAATAGTAGATTCTCCATCATTCCATATGGCCAAGATTCCCCTTATCCTCACAGAGCCACCCTCATAATGGACTGTGCCCTCGTATATTTTAGCGTATGCCACGTATCCTGCATCGATTTTAATCGTTTTAACCTCAGTTTGCTGCACATCAGGGGCGTTCTCCCTCATGGACTCCAGGAATTGTCCCTCCATCGCATCAAGAACCATATCGGACGGCGGAACAATATCGAGGGGAAATACCACTCGCACGGTCATCATATAAGACGTCGCATCTGATAATCCGGCCGTATGGCGTTCTATTCTATCTTGTAGCTCCTTGTCCTTATAAGTCAGCATCGCAGTGTTTATCTCAAGCGTGAGAAAAGTTGTATTTAAAATTTCCATGGTCTGTTTCTGTACATCACCTTCCTGAATCCATTCAGCCCTTACAAGTGCGCCCTCATCCACTCTGGCAGCGCCCGCCTCTTTTGGTTCGATGCACC
>BBPG01001956.1_pt1 | contig 11880 bp, 10 predicted proteins | sample 1343651 | NCBI WGS metagenome assembly BBPG01 (sample SAMD00019091, study PRJDB2971) | groundwater metagenome | biome: freshwater biome; feature: mineral spring; material: ground water | place: USA: CA, Sonoma | collected 2012-06 | depth surface m | reverse complement strand
ATTTCGGGCACCCTCTGGGTATGGGATTTGGAATTTGTGATTTGAGATTTATATTTTCGGATATCTCTGGGTGTGGCAGAGGAATTTGTTTGTGATTTGGAAATTGTATCTTGGGACACTGGTACATCTTCAAAAGAGTCGGGGAAAAATAAAGGCCCGTCGCTGCTGGTGCTTTCATATATTAAGGCACTTGACAACCCTGATGTGTTCTGCATCAAAAAGGGTAAGTTTTAAAAGGGCCTTCTTTTCTCATAGAGTTTGTTGCACAAACACTCATTAAGTTAAGTGTCAAGGTGTCAAGGGACAGAGCACCAGTGGCACCTGACACCATCTTTTCCTCTGCCTCCTTTACCCCTTTACTTTTGGTTTTTAACATGGGTATATTCTGGTTTTTCTCATTCTTAAGATTAGTACTAAAATTTTGTTGCAAAAATTATAAATAAATGTAAGATATCATAATAGATAGGTTTTGATATTTCTTTAAAAGAGGGGTTATGAAAAAAATATTACAAAACATTAAAAGTTGGGTCGGAAGATTCGCTGGGTTTTTATCAACAGATATAGGGATTGACCTTGGGACATCAAACACACTTGTCTATGTTAAAGGGAGGGGGATATTAGTAGCAGAGCCATCGGTCATTGCCCTTGACAAGGAGACAAATACTGTTCTTGCAGTAGGTGAAGAGGCAAAAAGGATGCTTGGAAAAACCCCGGGCAATATTATTGCAACCCGTCCTATGAAGGATGGTGTAATAGCAGATTTTCAGGTTTCTGAGGCAATGTTAAGATATTTTATAAAGAAGGTTCATAAGAGTGGAATATTTGTTCATCCGAGGATTGTGATTGCGGTTCCATCCTGCATTACAGAGGTTGAACGAAGGGCAGTTACAGACTCTACGCTTCATGCAGGTGCAAGAGCAGTATATCTTGTAGAAGAGCCGATGGCAGCAGCAATAGGAGCAGGATTGCCTGTGCAGGAGCCAGCAGGAAATATGATTGTTGATATAGGTGGGGGGACAACCGAGATTGCAGTTATATCTCTTGCGGGTATTGTTTTTACAAAAAGCCTCAGGATTGGTGGAGATGAGATGGATGATGCTATTATCCAGCATCTGAAGAAAACATATAACCTTTTGATAGGTGAAAGAACAGCAGAACGGATAAAAATAGAGATAGGCTCGGCATTCCCCATTGAAAATGAAATGACGATGGAGGTAAAAGGAAGGGACCTTGCTGTGGGATTGCCAAAAGCCATCACAATATCATCTAAAGAAGTAAGACAGGCACTTTCCGAGCCCATATCTTCAATTATTGAAATTATAAGGATTGCGCTTGAAAGAACACCTCCTGAGCTTTCTTCAGACCTTGTTGAAAGAGGGATTGTTATGGCAGGAGGAGGCGCCCTTTTAAGAGGGATTGATAAACTTATTTCAGAAGAAACAGGACTTCCTGTTCATATTGCGGAGGACCCGTTAAGTGTAGTAGCGTTGGGTACAGGAAAAATATTAGAATCTCCTTACTTAAAAAAGGTAACAGTAAGTGCCCGCCTTGAAAGTTAAATATGATGCACACCAGGAGCAAGGGTTATGTTGTTCTGTTAATTTGTATCAGTATTTTTTTGATTGTGTTCCATAATAAAATCTTTTTTTTATCCCATCTGGATATTTTTTTTTATAAGATATCCCAAGGACCGCTTCTTTTTTTAAATAACATCTCCGCGCCGCTGAAAATATTTAAACAAGTTCCAACCTTATACAAAGAAAACCAAAGATTAAAACAGCAGATAGCCGTTTTTAAAAATCAGGCGGTATTTTTACGGGAAATTGAATCGGAGAATGAAAGATTGAAAGGGCTGCTTTCTTTAAAGGCCGGTTTCCCGAGGTTAACAACAGTTGCAAGGGTTGTTTCGCAGGAGCCATCTCTGTGGAGTTCTACGATTATCATTGATAAAGGGATAAAAGACGGGATTATAAAAAATTCACCTGTTTTAACATCAGCAGGATTGGTAGGATTTGTAAGCGAAAGTGGAGATAAAAATAGCAGAGTTATACTTTTACAGGATCCGAACTTTAGGGTTCATTCAATAGTTCAGAGAAGCAGAGTAACGGGGGTTTTTGAAGGAAAAATGGAAGGGCAAGGGATACTTAAATATGTCCCTGTTGATGCAGATGTCCAGAAAGGTGATTCTGTTGTAACATCAGGTATGGGGGGACTCTATCCAAAGGGGATATTTATAGGAACGGTTGAAGAGGTTGTGCGCCCCTTCGGGAGTAGATTTTGTCATATAAGGATTAAAATTGCAGTTGATTTTTCAAAGATAGAGGAGGTTATCTGTATACGATAAGTAAGGCACGGATGTATCACTTAAACCCTTTTTGGTTTGCGATATTTTCAATCTTGATTCTATGGTTTGATATATCTTTTTTTAGAACAACAGCAATTCTTTATCTATATTTTTTATATATAATACTGTTTCAGGGTAAAGATTATGGGTTATGGTGTGGCGCCTGGGTTGGTTTTCTTATAGATATTTCTTGCCCAGATCCTTTGGGAACACATACAGGGACATTGGGAACGGTAGGACACATATTGGGAAAATATGCAAGAGTATTAAAAAAAGATACCTGGTTTGTTCAAGTGTCCATTGCTTTTTTATCAATACTTGCGGCAAAAGTATTATCCCTGTCTTTGCTTTTTATATTTACAGATACCGTTGTTCTTTTAAGAATTTTAGAAAATGTTTTTATTAAATCTTTTGGTATAGCCCTTTTGACGCCGTTTGTATTTTATATCTTTGGAAGGCTTAAAAAATAGTATGAATAACAGAATTAAATATTTTGGTTTAGGAATATTTCTTTTTCTTTTTATTTTTATTATTATTCTATGGCATATCCAGGTTTTAAAAAATGAAAAGTATCTATTGCTATCTGAGAAGAACAGGATAAGGCTTGTTCCGATTGTAGCCCCGAGAGGAAATATACTTGACAGAAACGGTGTGGTTTTAGCCTTTGACAAACATTTTTTTGAACTTGTTGCAGTGCCTCAAGATCTGTCAAAGAACAGGGAAGAATTAAAAGAACTGGCAAAAATTTGTGGCGTGGATGTAGAATATTTTCATAAAAAGATAAAAGAAAGATTTGTTGCACCGTTTTATCCCGTTGTTCTTTTAAGAGATGTTGAATTATCAAAAGTAATAAAGATTGAAGAACAAAATATAAGATTTCCAGGTATAAGAGTAAGAGAGGTTTTCAGAAGGTATTATCCACAGGCTGAAACCTTTGCACACATTATCGGATATACAGCAAGGCCCACCTTGCTTGAGATTCTAACTACTGAAGAATTTATAACAGATGAGGATTGGATAGGAAGAAGTGGTTTGGAAAAAACAATGGATGATGTTTTAAGAGGGAAAAACGGAGGAACGCAGGTTGAGATTGATAACAGAGGAAGAATGATAAGAACACTCAGTTGGAAAGGACCTGAACCCGGAACAGATATAAGACTAACAGTAGATGCGGGGTTGCAAGAGTTTGGGAAAAACCTGCTTGCTGGCAGAAAGGGTTCAATAGTTGTTCTTGATTGTTCCAGCGCAAGTATTCTTGCAATGGTAAGCAGTCCGTCTTATAATCCGAATTATTTTGTATCATCCGATAATCGTGTTACAGAAATATTAAATGATAGAAGATCCATAATGTTAAACAGGAGTTTATTGCCTTATCCGCCCGGTTCAATATTTAAAATTATAACAGCAATAAGCGGACTTGATAAAGAAATTATAAGTCCGTCCCAAACATTTCAATGTAGCGGAAGTATAGATATCGGGAATCACAGAGTTCATTGTTTTGGCGCAAGAGCACATGGCAATGTAAATCTTCATAAAGGAATAACAGATTCTTGCAACACATATTTTGTAAATATCGGAAAAATGATAGGTGTAGATAATATATCAACATATGCAAGGATATTTAACTTAGGAAGCCCTACTGGTATAGAGCTTCCATTTGAAAAAGGTGGACTTGTCCCCGATAGAATCTGGAAGAAAAAGAAAATCAACGAAGACTGGTATACAGGAGATACCGCAAACATTAGTATCGGCCAGGGGTATGTTCTTACAACTCCACTACAGATGGCAAATATGGCTCTTCTTGTTGCAAACAATGGGATATCTTTTAAACCACGCCTGATAAAAACAGAAACCAATCAGAATAAAAAAGTATCTATATTAAGCCCGGAAGTTTTCTTACCCTTAAAAGGCGCTATGGAAGATGTTGTCCGAAGAGGGACTGGAAGACTTGCAGGGGGCGATGGGATTTCTGTTGCAGGTAAAACAGGAAGCGCACAGGTTGATAATAACAGATCACATGCATGGTTTATAGGTTATGCCCCCGTAAAAAATCCGCAGATTGCATTTGCAGTGTTTCTTGAATTTGGAGGGCGTGGCGGAGAAGAGCCTGCAATAATTGCAAAAAAAATTGTCCAGTATTGGATGGAGAATAGTAGATAGTAGGTAGGAGATAGTAGGTAGTAGGTAGGGAAAACCCCCCTCCTTTTATAAAGGAGGGTAGGGGTGGATTATCCTTTCAGTTTTGTGATTCGGGTACTCTTTGTGTGTGTTTCTTTTGCGGCATGCGAAGTTCGGGCGAGGTCTATGATATACAGGATACGGAATATATGAAAAATTTGTTGAACCTTATAAAAAAATCTGACCCTGTACTTATCAGCAGTGTTATCCTAATTCTATTGATAGGATGTCTGACACTTTACAGTGCATCATACCAGAGAAGTCTTATAACAGGCAAGAGTTATATTCTTACGCAGGTTTGTTGGATAGTGATAGGATTTATTGTTTGTTTTGTGGTTATTTCTGTCCCTTATAAAAAGTGGATAGCGGCGGGTCCTTATTTATATGCTGCCGGACTTTTACTTCTTATAGCAGTTCTTTTTTTTGGTTCCGTAAGAGGAGGAGCAAGAAGGTGGTTTACCGTTGCAGGTGTTTCTTTCCAACCCTCTGAAATGATAAGATTTGGTCTTGTTCTTATTCTCTCCTCTTATTTAGGACAAAGGCTGAACGAGAAGCATTCCTACAAACTTATTATTTTAGGCTTTCTTATGGCAATCCTTCCTGCAATACTTGTTCTTAAACAACCTAACCTTGGAATTGCTGTTAGTTTTTTGTTTATTACAGGTGTAATGCTCTGGGTGTGGGGGCTCAAATGGAAGCACTTCCTGACGCTGTTAATATCGGGAATTGTGTCCGTTCCGCTCATCTGGCCTTTTCTTAGAGAGTATCAAAAACAAAGAATATTTGCATTCTTGAATCCCGAAAAAGACCCCCTGGGTTCAGGTTACAGTATTATACAGTCAAGAATTGCTGTTGGTTCAGGTGAATTCTGGGGCAGAGGGTGGATGCATGGGTCACAGAATAGACTAAATTTCGTCCCTGAAAAACATACGGATTTTATATTTTCAGTATTAAGTGAGGAATTCGGTTTTTTGGGGGCATCTGTTCTTATATTGCTTTTCGTAATATTTTTTTACAGGTGTATAAAAATAGCACTACAAACTCATGATGCTTCTGCAAGACTGCTTGTTTTCGGTATGGCTTCAAGTATTTTATATCAGCTGGTTATAAATATATCTATGACCATAGGCCTTGTGCCTGTTGTTGGTGTTCCTTTGCCACTTATAAGTTATGGCGGTTCTAATATGCTTGTGGTGTTAGCAGGTATAGGAATGATATTGAATATATCGGCAAGAAGAACTGTGTTTTAGAATGGAAAATTTTTTTGAAAAAATGTTGATTAATAATATAAGAAAGCCCGCTCGCTATGTAGGAAACGAGTGGAACATAATAAGAAAAAATAATGCTTTTTTGAAGGTTGCACTGTGTTTTCCAGATATATATGAAGTGGGTATGAGCCATCTGGGTTTAAAGATTTTATATAGCATAGGAAATCTGAACTCTGATATATCCTGCGAAAGAGTGTTTGCACCCTGGCCGGATATGGAAGAGCTTATGAGAAAAGAGGGTGTAAAACTATATTCACTTGAAACATATACCCCTGTAAAGGATTTTGATATAGTCGGTTTTTCATATCAGTATGAGATGCTTGCTACAAATATCTTAAATATGCTTGAACTTTCAGGTCTAAATATCCGTTCCGATAGAAGACTTGAAAAAGATCCTGTTATTATTGCAGGAGGCTCAGCCGTATACAATCCTTGTCCTATTTCAAGGTTCATAGATGCTTTTGTAATCGGAGATGGCGAGATAGTATTTGAAAAAATATTAAAATTATTCTATCAATTAAAAAAACAGGGATTTTCAAAAAAAGCAGCCCTGGAAGAATTATCAAAAGTATCTGGTGTTTATGTTCCTTGTTTGCATAATACCGATACTGTTGCCATAGTTGCACAAAAGGTTGATAGCCTTGATGATGTTTTTTTCCCCACCTCTGTTGTTGTTCCGAACATATGTATTGTTCACGATAGAATTGCAATTGAGATTATGAGAGGATGCACCGGCGGATGCAGATTCTGTCAGGCTGGTTTTGTGAATAGACCAAGAAGAGAAAGGTCTGTGGAAAAAATTATTCAGCTTGCAGAAGACTTATACCATACCACAGGTTATGAAGAAATTTCGCTTCTTTCACTTTCGTCAGGATGCTACAGCTCTTCATACGGCCTTCTTCAAAAAATGATAGAGAAATTTAAAACCCTCGGCGTTGGAATATCTTTCCCGTCTCTTTGTATAGATAAGACTGTGCAGAAATTTCCCTCTCTTTTGAAGGAGATTTATAAAACAGGGCTTACATTTGCACCAGAGGTAGGAACAGACAGAATGAGGAAGGTTATAAACAAAGATATAAATGAACAGGTTTTGTTAGACTGCGTGGCATCTGCATATAAACAGGGCTGGGGGAAAATTAAACTGTATTTTATGATTGGACTTCCAACAGAAACAGATGAAGATGTGGAAAAAATTGCAGAGATTTCTCTAAAAGTTTCAAGAGAAAGAAAAAAAATTGCAAGGCAATCTGCGAATCTTACAATAAGCGTTTCAACATTTGTTCCAAAATCTCATACACCGTTTCAGTGGGAAAAGATGTGTTCAGAAGAACAGATATACCATAAAATAGACATCATACAGAAAAAATTAGTCGGAAGCAGAATAAAGATTAATTTCCATAATCCAAAGACAAGCATTCTTGAGGCTCTCATAGCCAGAGGCAATGAAAAGATTGCGGATGTAATTGAATGGGCATGGAAAAATGGCGCCAGATTTGATGCATGGAATGAACATTTTAAGCAGGACATCTGGGATATAGCACTTAAAAAAAATGGGATTGATGTAGAAAGATGTTTATGTGAAAAAAACCTGGATGAAAAACTTCCGTGGGATTTTATTGACATTGGAATAAAAAAAGAACATCTTATGGACATAAACCGTAGTATCGTCAGAATAGGTGATTATTGACCTTTGCATAAATAATATAAATAGGGTCAACTCTATTTTCTCTAAAAAACCAATGTAGTATTATTAAAAAAGAAAATAGAGTTGACCCCATTTATCCCATTTATCGCTGAAGATATTTTTCCATTATTTATGCAAAGGTAATTAAAAGCCATCGTTTGTGTACCGTATTTCGTATATCGTAAAAAAATAGAATACGGAACACAGGCGAAGGCGTGCAGGTGACGGAACATCAGTATGATAGATAAAAAAATAGTTTTAAGCGTGGCAGGTCTTGCAAGGCTTTCTTTAAAAGAAGAAGAGATTAATTTATATCAAAGACAATTAGCAGATGTATTATCATATATAGATAAACTGAATCAATTGGATGTAAGAGATGTTGAACCGACTTTCCATGCAATATCTGTTGAAAATGTTTTAAGGGAAGACAAATTGCAAGAAAGTCTTTCTGTTGAAAATGTACTATCAAATGCACCATCAAAAGAAAGAGGATGTTTTAAGGTTCCTAAAATTATATCTTAAGGGCAAAGTAAATGAAACCTGAATTTAGAACAATAAAACAGATAAAAAATGACAAAGAGGAATCTTGCGTTTTAATTAAAAAAATGTCAGAAATTATAAAACAGAATGACATAAATATAGGGGCATATGTTCATTTAAGTTTAGAATCTGCGCTTCTGTGTGCAAGGGTCGCTCCGAAAGATAAAACTCTATCCGGTATACCTGTTGCGATAAAAGATAATATATGTGAACAGGGCATTCCCACCTGTTGTGCATCAAAAATACTTGAAGGTTTTAAGCCTCCCTATAATGCGACTGTTATAAAGAAGTTAAAAGAAGCGGGTGCAATTCCGTTTGGGAAAACCAATATGGATGAGTTTGCGTTCGGCTCATCTACAGAAACCTCTTTTTATAAAATTACAAAAAATCCCTGGGATAAAACAAGGGTTCCCGGTGGTTCATCCGGTGGGTCTGCTGCTGCTGTTGCATCGGGAGAGGCAGTCTGTGCACTCGGTTCAGATACAGGAGGTTCTATCAGGCAGCCTGCATCATTTTGCGGTGTAGTTGGATTGAAGCCCACATATGGAAGGGTATCAAGATACGGACTTATTGCATTTGCATCTGGGCTTGACCAGATTGGGCCCATAACAAGAACTGTTGAGGACTCTGCAATGCTCCTTCAGACAATTGCAGGGTACGATCCAAAAGATTCTACAAGTGTAGACATTCCGGTTCCGGATTATTCAAAGAGCTTAATACAAAGCGTAAAAGGCTTAAAAATAGGTGTGCCCGAAGAATGTTTTGCTCAAGGACTTGATAAAGAAATTGAAGATTCTGTTAAAGAAGCAATAAACCTTTTACAAAAACTTGGTGGTAAAATTATCAAGATACAACTTCCGCATATGGAATATTCAGTTGCAACATATTGTATCATTGCAACTGCTGAAGCAAGTTCAAACCTTGCCCGATTTGATGCGGTAAGATATGGCTACAGGGCAGAAGAACCCGAGGGCTTAGGCGCCATTGAGATGGTTTCAAAAAGTAGAAGCATCGGTTTCGGCAGTGAGACAAAAAGAAGAATACTTCTGGGAACATATGTTCTTTCAAGCGGATATTATGAAGCATATTATATTAAGGCTCAGAAAGTAAGAACACTTATAAAGGAGGATTTTGAAGATGCATTCAAGGTATGCGATTGTATAATTATGCCTACCTCTCCCACACCTGCATTTAAAATAGGAGAGAAAATAAAGGACCCTCTTTCAATGTATCTTTCTGATATATTTACCATTTCAATAAATTTGGCGGGCCTTCCTGCGATTTCTGTTCCTTGTGGATTTACTTCTTCAGGACTTCCCATTGGTATGCAGATCATAGGCAGGGCATTTGATGAGGAGATGTTGTTTAAGATAGGCTTTGCATACCAGTCTAATACCAGGTGGCATACCATGAAACCGGAATAAAAAACAATTAACTGGTAATAGATACAAAATAAAGGGATGATGTGTTAGTTAAAAAATAAGAGTGGACTGTTTTTGCAGGTATAAAATCATTACCCTGTTCTGAAAATTCAATTGTAGGGCAAATATGACGCTCTTTTTTCCGTTATTCCCACCCCCCACCCTTTAAGAAATTTTTTCGGCAAGGGTCTTTCAAAAATTTTTCTTGACTTTTCTTTCTTATTTCTGTATAATAATTAAGACAAAAGAGGATAGAAATGGATTTTAACATACAATTTTTATAAATATGAAAAAGAACAAAGCACCTGAAATATTGACTACTAAACAACTGGCTGAATATCTACAAATGGATAAAGCAACTGTCTATCGCCTCGCAAGAAAAAGAAAAATCCCTGCCATCAAAATCTTGGGTCAGTGGCGGTTTAAAAAAGATGTAATTGATAATTGGCTTGCTGAAGGAAGTTTAAAAAATTTTGATAAAATGGAGTGAAAAGATGAGTGAAAAAATTAATAAGTCGGTGAAGATAGATATTAAGGAAGGATTAAATAAAATTTATCCTGAAGTATTTGAGGATGGTAAAATTAATTTTGAGAAGTTAAAGACATTGTTAAGTGGCGAAATCATTGAAAAGGAAGATGATAGGTTTTATTTTAACTGGGCTGGGAAAAGCAATTTATTTAAACTTATCCAAGCACCTGCTTATGGAACTTTAAAACCAGATAAAGAGAAGTCAGTTGATTTTGATAGGACAGAAAATGTTGTAATTGTTGGTGAAAATTTAGAGACACTTAAACTTTTGCTTAAACCATATTTTGGTAAAGTCAAGATGATTTATATTGACCCGCCTTATAACACAGGTAAAGATTTTATTTATCGTGATAATTTTAAGGAACCATTAAAAGACTACTTAGAGAAAACAGGACAGATTGACAGTGAAGGGCAAAAACTCACTACGAATACAGAAGCAAGTGGTAGATACCATTCTGACTGGCTCAATTTTATCTATCCGAGATTATTTTTAGCAAGAAGTTTATTAAGAGATGATGGAGTAATTTTTATCTCTATTGATGACCACGAGGTTCACAACTTACGAAAAATTATTGATGAGATTTTTGGGGAGGAGAATTTTGTAGCTGTTTTGGTGAGAAAAAGTGGTATTGCACCAAGGCAGGATGCAAAATATATTGCTACCCAGCATGATTATGTTGTTTGTTATTCAAAAAACATTAATGAGGTTAAAGTCAATAGGAAGATTAGTGAAGCAGAAGGATTTGATTTTGAAGATGAATTTGTTAATGAAAGAGGAAAATTTAGATTGAATAAATTAGACAGAGGAAGTATTCATTATTCTGAAGGATTGGATTATCCAGTAATTGCTCCGGATGGTTCTGAAATTTGGCCAGGCGGAGACCCTGCAGATAAACGATGGACTTGGAGATGGTCAAGAGATAAAGTTAAATGGGGGATTGAAAACGGATTTATTGTTTTTAAAAAGGTCAGAAATGGGCAATGGTCCGTTTATTATAAAGAATATGAACTTGTAGATAATGAAGGCAACCCACGAGAAAGAACAAATCCTTTCGATACATTTATTTTGGAAGCATATAACGAGAAGGGAAATACTAATGTTAGTAATTTATTTGAAAATAGAGTTTTTGAATACCCCAAACCTGTTGATTTAATAAAGCATTTATTAAAAATAGCATCAGATAAAAATTCTGTTATTATGGACTTTTTTGCTGGCTCTGGCACAACAGGACACGCTGTCTGGAACTTAAACAAAGAAGATGGAGGCAACAGAAAATTTATTCTTGTTCAACTTGATGAAGAAGTTTTAGATGAAGAAATTAAAAAACAGTTTCCAACTGTTGCAGATATCTGTATTGAAAGATTAAGGAGAGTATCAGAAAGGTATAAGAAAGAGAACACCCCGTCCCTGCGGGACACCCCTCTGAAAGAGGGGAATTCCCCTTCTATGAAGGGGTGGCAGGCGAAGCCTGACGGGGTAGTGTTTGGGTTCAAGGTCTTCAAACTTGATAAATCAAACTTCAATCTTAAAGATGAATTTGAATTTGACCCAAGTGAAAATAAAGAAGAGTTAAAAAAGAGATATTTAGAGTGGCTTGGTATGTTTGTTGAACAACCATTAGTTTCTGAGTGGCAAGAGATTGATGTCATTTATGAGGTGATGTTAAGGGAAGGCTTAAATTTAAACTCTGAAATTGAAAAGGTAAAGATTAAAGATAATGAATTTTATTATGTTAAGGATGAAGAACAAAACTTAGATTTTTATATCTCTCTTAAAGACAAATTTACTCCTGAGACCATAGAAGAAATAAGAACTTCAAAATATAAAGGAAAAATGTTTGTCTTTATAGACAAAGCATTAACAGATAACAACAAAATAAATTTGAGTGCTTTTGTGAGATTAAAGGTGATATAAA
>BBPG01000532.1_pt1 | contig 12001 bp, 14 predicted proteins | sample 1343651 | NCBI WGS metagenome assembly BBPG01 (sample SAMD00019091, study PRJDB2971) | groundwater metagenome | biome: freshwater biome; feature: mineral spring; material: ground water | place: USA: CA, Sonoma | collected 2012-06 | depth surface m | reverse complement strand
AATTCACCGCCTTTCTGATTAGGTGTATTATACCATATAGAACAGACGTTTGCATAGATGCCGATTCATCCCCCACTTGCAGAAGTGAGGGTCTTCTCGGCGGGTAAGATAAAGAAAACGGCTGCTATCAAGATTTTTGCTAATTAAATTTTGCTTTTGAGCTGGGCAAAAGTAAGAGGAAAAATGAGAAGTGGTGCAGAAGTGTTTTTAAGAGGTGGATAAAGGTGGAAGTGAGTTTACTGTTTAACGCTGTTTTCTGGCAGAAGGCTTGGGAAGAAGCGTTGGCGCTGGACCAGGTTCGGGCGCAAACGAAAAAAACTGTGGATGTTTGGAACCGCAGAGCAGAAAGCTTTAATAATAATGCGTGGACCGAATCTGGCAACATGCGGGTGGAAGAAACACTGGCTTTCCTGGATACCTATGGAATCTTAAACCGTCAACTGCGCATTCTTGATTTGGGATGCGGTCCGGGTAATTTTGCCTTGGCTTTTGCTGAGCGGGGACATCAGGTCGTGGCGCTAGATCCCGCAGCAAATATGCTGGCTATGTTGGAGGAAAAACTGCAGGCGAAGGCGGGTTGCAAAAAACTTGTCACAACAGTACAGGCAGATTGGGTTACGCTTTCATTAGTCGAATATGGTTGGAATAGTTATTTTGATTTGGTTTTTGCGTCTATGACACCGGGTGTATGTGATGTGGGTACATTGCAGAAATCAATGGCGGCAGCGAAGCACCATGTATACTTGAGCCGCTTTGCCGGTCCACGGAATCACCCTTCGGTGGAAAACGTCTGGAACCAGTTTCAGGCTAAACCATACTATAGCCTTTCATTAGACATTCTTTTCCCCCACAATTGGCTGTATGCTTCGGGCTATAGGCCTGTGCAGCACTTTGCACAATGGGAAAGAGAGCATACTCAGGCGGTGGAGAATGCGGTGGAGGAGATTAAAAACGTGCTGGCTTTGCGTATGGATTTGGTTGGAGTGGCGGAAGAAACCATCCGCCGCTATGTAGAAGAGCGTGCAGACAAAGAAGGCATGTTTACTGAAGTGAAAGGGGCAACATCCGCTATGTTGCTCTGGAATATCAAAAAAAGCGTATTGACTCGATTGGGAGGATGATCGTGGCAATTACAATCGGAGGGGCGCTTAGACATAAAAAGCTTTATATCGGCAAACGGGTTCGGCTCTTTTGCGATGATGCAGAGCAGGAATATGTGGCAAAGGTTGTGGAAGTTCAACAGTAGGCGATGTTGCTGGAGCTGTTAGCAGGTTACAATGATGCGCCAAAGCTGCTTCCACAGGGAGAGCTGACTGTGGTCTTTGTAGTGCCTGATGATGCCTCCTACTCTTTGAATGCTAAGATAATCAATTACGATGAGACTGCACGGTTGCTGTAGCTTGTTCAGGAGGCTCCGATCACCAGGACAGAACAGCGTAGTGATTATCGCCTGAGAACAGCCAAGTTAATTTATGTGGCTTTGTGTAAACAGTCGGGAGAGGGAGGGGAGATATGGCAGCAGTCGAGTTTGCTGGATATTTCCCGGAGCGGTGCGAGTGTTTTAACTGCTTTGCCGATTAGTCAAGGCGATGAGTTAAAGGTCTGGATTCCTTTGGAGGAAGTCGACCACATTTTAGAGGTAGGAACTAGGGGTGGTGCGGGTTTCAATAGGGGGTGGGGACCAAGTGATCTTGGGGCTAAGCTTCAGTGAGCTGAGCCTAGCCGATCAAGAAAAAATTCTTGATTATATTCTGAAAGAGTGGACAGAGGGAAAATAGATGAATTAAAAGACGCTCCCCGTTTTTTGCTTGGGACGCGTCTTTTTTATTCGCTAGGGATTGCCACCACACCGCGTTGACCTGACGGTCCTGAGCACCCCCGCAATAATAAGGGGGAATCCCCCTTACGACGCCCCATTGTGTAGGAAACTATATCTTTCTTACACAACAAGAAAAAGCGGCCTAGGCCGCTTTTTTTGCTTAAATGGTGTGCCCGCAGGGATTCGAACCCTGACTTCAGGCTTCGGAGGCCTGCGTGATATCCCTTTCACAACGGGCACGAGCGCACTAACAATGATAACATTCAGAAGATGGAAAGTCAAACGGTTTTAAGCGGGAATCACTGGGACCTTGGCGGGGTATACTAGTGTAAAGTGAGGGGAGCGATATTTGTTGCAAAAGCGGCGTATATTGACAGTGGTGCGTCCAGCCGAAGGCGGGATTAAAGCGCATGTGCTAAATCTTTTGCGCCATTTGCAAAGCGACTTTCATTTTACTGTAGCCTGCCCTCCCGAGCAAGTTGCTGATTTTCAGGATACAGGCTGTGAAGTGGTTGCAGTGCCGCTCTCAGGTAGGCTTCACCCGTATCGCGATATTCAGTCAGGAATTCAGCTTAGCCGCATGCTTCGCTCTCATAAATACGGTTTGATACACGCACATGGTTTTAAAGTGGCCCTTCTCTCTCGGCCGGTGGCTCGTTACTGCAAAGTGCCTTGCTTAGTCACAATTCACGGTGACCTGGCTCATGGCGGAACGGCTAAATATAGGCTGGTTTACCGCAAAGCTGAGCGCGTCATGTCAGGTTTGGCAAAGGGATATGTCACCGTTTCAGACTGGTTTGCGGACTGACAGGGAAAAAGTGTGGAGTTTATTCCAGGAAGTATTTGAAAAAGCAGATGTGGTGCTGGTGGAGTGGGGCGATTTTTCCAGGCTTGACGAATACCGACCACTAATGGCTGCCGCTCCGGTTTTAGCCAGAGAGCAAGAAATTTTTCAAGATCTTTCCTGGTTTTTGGAGAGAGTATTTGCTCGGTTGTCACCCGCCGACATTTTACTGTTGGTTTCTCCGGTGTCTCCGGCGGGAGATAGGGGTCGCTTTGGTTACATGGTGGCGATTGGCGACCCATTTCCTGCGGGAGCTCTGTTATCCTCTGCTACCACCCGACGTCCGGGCCTCGTAGCCATTACCGATATTGCGCCAACCATCTTGGCTCAGCAAGGCTTGATTAAACCGATAGCAATGCTCGGGATGCCTGTAAGTGTTAGCGGCTACGGCGGTCCGCCTGCGCTACTAGAGATGCAGAACGAAGTTGGCAGAATTTTTCAACTGCGTGTTCCTTTTTAGTATTTGTATAAGCAGGATTTCGAGCTTAGAATGGGAATATAGTGTGTTGTCCATTTTTTGGATTGACTGAAAGTTGTAGAAGGAGGAAAAATATTGCCAAATTATATGCGTAGTCGCCTAGCAAACGGGATAAATCTTTTCATTCATCCCACAGTTAAATTTAAAACTATTCTTGTTCAACTTATATTTCATAGGGCTCTGCGCGAGGATGATGTGACTGAAAGCTCATTGTTGCCTTCGGTGCTCCAGCGGGGCAGTGTAAATTATCCGAATCGGATGGCTATTGCGCACAGGTTAGAAGAGCTGTACGGAACAGACTTGATCTCAGGTGTGACTAAAAAGGGAGAACGGCAGATGGTGACGTTTGCCCTTGACTTAGTACACGACCAATATTTGCCTGACGAGAGCAGCTTATTGAAAAAATCACTGGAAGTCCTAAGTGACGTGGTGACAAATCCTGTGCTTGACGGAGAGAGTTTTAAAGAAGATTATGTCACTCAAGAAAAAGAACAACATGAAAAGCTGATTAAGGGCTTGATTAATGATAAAATCGCCTATTCTGTGGAGCGCTGTTTACAGCACATGTGTGAGAACGAGCCTTTTGGCGTTTTTAAGTACGGGAGTGTGGAGCGGCTTAAAGCCATCGACGGAGCGAAGCTGTATCGATATTACCGCCATTTTTTAAGAGAAAGCCGGGCTGACTTGCATATTAGCGGTGATCTAGATGCTGCAGAAGTTTCAGCCTTGGCCCAGCAAGCATTCGGTTTCGAGCGAGGCGTGGAAGAAGTTTTAGCTGCCACTACAGTGCAGAAAAACATAGGTGATGTGCGATATGTGAAAGAGGAGCTGGATGTGAGTCAGGGTAAACTGGTGCTGGGATACAGAACTGGAGTGACCTACGCTGATGACGATTATTTTCCTCTTCTGGTCTACAACGGTATTCTCGGCAGTTTCCCTCACTCTAAACTATTTCAAAATGTGCGGGAGAAGGCGAGCTTGGCTTACTATACATATTCCCGTCTGGAGAAGCATAAAGGCTTAATGCTTATTTCTTCCGGTATTGAAGTGGATAATTATGAAAGGGCACTGGAAATTATTCACCGACAGTTATCAGATATGACTCGAGGTGACTTTACAAAGGAAGATTTGGAAAACACCAGAAGCGGTCTGAGAAACCAATTCCTTGTGGAGGAAGATAGCCAGAGTTTAGTAGTTAATCGTGTGCTGGATGACATGCTGGTAGGACGGGAAGAAAACACGACGGAGCTGTTAAAACGCTTGGATGCGGTGAGCAGAGAAGATGTAGCACGGGTTTCAGCTAATGTTTGCTTGGACACAGTCTACTTCCTAACAAAAAAGGGAGGCGCTTAAAATGGTGCGATTGCTAGAGAATCAACTGTTAAAGGAAAAAGTGTATATGCGGCAGATCGCGCCTGGTCTGGAAGTCTTTGTCTTGCCGAAAAAAGGCTATGTGAAAAAATATGTTACCTATGCCGCTAACTTCGGTTCCATAGACTCGCGTTTTATTGTGGAAGGAGAAGATAAAGAGTTAAGTGTGCCGGATGGCGTAGCCCATTTTCTGGAGCATAAACTTTTTGAAGATGAGGAAGGTAACGTCTTTGATCGTTTTGCCAGGCTTGGGGCATCAAGCAACGCGTTTACTAATTTTAATAATACAGCATACCTTTTTTCGTGTACGGATTACTTCACAGAATGCTTGGATCTTTTGATGGACTTTGTGCAGACGCCTTATTTTACCTTAGAAAGCGTAGAAAAAGAAAAAGGGATTATTGAACAGGAAATCAGGATGTATGAGGATAATGCGCAATGGCGGATCTTTTTTAACCTGCTGGCGGCGATGTATAAGGAGCATCCGGTTCGTGTAGATATTGCCGGGACAGTTGAAAGTATACGTCAAATCGACAAAGATGTTCTCTATAAGTGCTACCGCACATTTTACCATCCCAGCAATATGGCGCTGTTTGTGGTAGGGGATGTGGACCCTGGGCGGGTGATGGCTCAAGTCGAAGCCAATATCAGCAAGCGTAATTATAAAGAGTTAGGTGAAATTAAGCGAATTTACCCCAGTGAGCCGGCTGAACTTGGTCAGGATTTCGTCAGGCAGGAACTGGTGGTATCGCAGCCGCTGTTGAACTTAGGTTTTAAGGAAAGAGACCTTGGTTATCAGGGCGAGCGACTCTTCAAAAAGGAACTGACTACTAACTTGGTGCTAGACGTAGTGTTTGGCTCCAGTTCTAAGCTCTATAACGAACTCTATGAAGAAGGCCTAATTGACGACGAGTTCGATGCCGGTTATGTGGCAGAGAAAGATTACGGGCATACAATTCTGGGCGGTAAGACGGTTGACGCTGACCGTTTATTGGAACGGCTTACCGTGGGAATAAAAGTGGCTAAGAAGAATGGTATTTCAGCGGCGCAGTTTGAACATTATCGCCGCAAAGCCATGGGTGAGTTTTTAAAAAGTTTTAATTCCTTAGAGTTTATCACCAATAATTTTTTAGCGTATCATTTCCGTCAGATTAATTTTTTTACCTACCTTGACGTGCTTCAATCAGTGACACTGGCCGATGTAAACAGCCGGTTACACCAGCATCTTGTCGAGGATAGTATGGTAAGATCACTAATCTTGCCGAAAAATTCCTACAGTCATCCCGGTTGAGCGCAAAGCGTGCTACGCGTTAGGCGGTCTTTTGTTAAGTGGCTAATCAGGTGGCAAAGCAGGAATATTTTGTTTGCCGTTGAAATAAGGCGTAAACCTTATAAAAGGAGGTGCCTATATGGAAAAGCTAATCAAACTAGCTGAACTGGCAAGCTTGGACCGTAGCCAGGTGCGAGAGAATTTTAAAAATTATATGAACCCCGGACTATGTACATTGTTGGGCTTACTGGACTTAGATAAGCTCTATGTGAGAGCGGAAGGCGTTTATGTCTGGGATTCTGAGGGTAATCGCTACTTGGATTTTTTGGGCGGTTTCGGCTCACTGAACCTAGGGCATAACCACCCCCGCATTCTGGCTGCGCTAGAGCAAGTAAAAACCATGCCTAATCTCCTTCAGGCTTCAATGGGGATGTGTGCTAGCGCGCTGGCTCATAATTTGGCACAGATTGCGCCGGGGAAATTAAACAATACTTTCTTTTGCAACAGTGGCGCGGAAGCGGTGGAAGGGGCGATTAAGCTTGCGAGAATTTCCACCGGACGGACGCGGATTATTTCTTGTAATAGCGGTTTTCATGGCAAGACGCTAGGTTCACTATCTGTTACCGGACGCGAGAAATATCAAAAGGGCTTTGAACCATTGTTGCCTGATTGTAGTATGGTAAAATTTTGCGATTTGGAAGAACTGGAAGAACAGCTTAAAACAAAAGATGTGGCTGGTTTTATCGTGGAACCGATTCAAGGCGAAGGGGGTATTATCGTCCCTGAGCAGGGCTATCTGAAAGCGGTAGAGGTACTATGTCGTCGCTACGGTACGCTGTTGATTATGGATGAAATTCAAACCGGTCTGGGGCGGACAGGCAAAATGTTTGCGGTGGAGCATGATAATGTGGAGCCGGATATTCTTTGTCTCGCCAAATCACTGGGCGGAGGAATTATGCCAATTGGTGCAGTCATCACTACTCAGGAGATTTGGAATAAAGCCTACGGCGGCATCGAAAAATGCCTTTTGCATACTTCCACTTTTGGCGGCAACACTTGGGCGGCTGCGGCTGGCATTGCCACATTAGAAGTAATTTATGAGGAAGATTTGGCTGCGCGTGCTGCGGAGTCAGGCGACTACTTAATGAGCGGTCTGCGTTCACTACAAAAAAGATACCCAATCATTGCTGACGTTAGAGGGAGGGGCTTGCTGGTAGGCATTGAATTTGAGCAGCCCGCTAAAGGTGTATTAGCAAAGGTGGCCGGAGCAGTCAACAAGTTGAGTGCGGAATACCTAGGCGCCATGGTTGCAGGCGTTTTATTAAATCAATATAAAATTATCACTGCCTATACCTTAAATAATCCGAACGTGATCCGTTTCGAGCCACCGCTGATTGTGATAAAGGAACAGCTTGATGTGCTTTTGCAGGCATTGGATGAAATTTTTGAAAAGAACCGTTCTCTGCTGGGTTTCGGACTTAGTTCGAGCAAAACAATGCTAACAGGCCTTTTTGGCAAGAAAAAATAGCTTTTTGCTTAATATAGCTGCTTAAATTCCTGAGATTGTGGGAAAACTACTTCTCGGAAGGAGGCGGCTGATGAAATACCTTGGGATTAATGGCTGGGTTTCCATCTTTAGTACGTTTACGATTGACGAGGCTGAAACTGTGAAGGGGCTGCTGGAAGCATCCAAAGTTCCGGTGGCGTTAGACAGGGAAGCTCTGGCATCTAGCGGTTTAGACGAAGGTGAGGAAAACGAGGTGAGGCTTAAGGTACCCAAAGAGATGGTGCCTAAAGCAATTCAACTGCTTCAGACCCTTCAGTATGGTTTCGGAGATGAGTATTAAGGGGGGAAAGGTGATGGATTCCGGCAGATGGTTTTTTTTGATTCTCTTAATCGCTTTCATTGCCGTATCTTGGGGGATAAGGGTATTTCTCTCGCAACGGGCTGCCGAAAAAATTGTTAAACAAAACAGGGACGAAGCTAATAAATGATAGTCCCTGTAAAACCGGAAGTGCTATGTGATTTTAAAGGCACGTTCACAAATCTACACGCTGCGCTGCAGGTGGCACGCAAGCTTGGTGTCGGCAAACGTGTGGCCGTTGTCGTTCCTGGCACAGGTGAGCGCTATCTCACTACCGAATTTTTAAAACACTGAGGCGCCGACCAAGCGGCATTTGCCAGCATATCACAAAAGAAAGAAGCGGATTTCTCATATCGCTTCTTTCTTTGTAGTGTAGGAAATCAGCTCATTTTGGGAAGCTACGATCCTATGCAAGGGGGGACGCTCCGGAGGATTTCCCCTTGTTCTTTGCAGGGTCGCCTGGGTCGAAGACCAGACTGTTTCTTTTCTGCGCCGGCATGGCAAATTGACCCTGCCGTCGTCGGTATGATATGATTATATGGAGCAGGCTTTAGTGGAATATTTCCTGACGCAGGGAGGAAGAAAGAGATGTCAAAACTGGATAAAGCGTTTGTTAAGGAAATAACGTCACAGTCAGAAGATTATTCGCAGTGGTACCTAGACGTGGTTTTAAAGGCCCAGCTTATGGATTATTCCCCGGTAAAAGGCTGTATGGTGATTCGCCCTTACGGATTTGCTCTTTGGGAAAATATGCAGCAAAGGTTGGATAGGCGTATTAAGGACACAGGCCATAAAAATGCCTATTTTCCTCTATTTATACCGGAGAGTCTGTTGCAAAAAGAAGCAGATCATGTCGAAGGTTTTGCGCCGGAAGTGGCTTGGGTCACCCATGGAGGAAACGAGAAATTGACTGAACGATTAGTGGTGCGTCCCACATCTGAAACGATAATCTGTGAAATGTATAGTAGATGGATTCAGTCTTACCGCGATCTGCCGGTACTGATTAACCAGTGGTGCAACGTCGTGCGCTGGGAAAAGGTTACGCGACCGTTCTTGCGCACATCGGAATTTCTCTGGCAGGAAGGGCATACCGCTCATCGGAATGAAGAGGAAGCGGAAGAAGAAACGTTGAAGATGCTGGAAGTTTATCGTGACTTTGTCGAAAATGATTTGGCCATCCCTTTATTTGTCGGTCGTAAAACTGAAAATGAAAAGTTTGCAGGATCGCTGCGAACCTATTCAATTGAGGCGCTGATGAGCGACGGAAAAGCCCTGCAGGCAGGCACATCGCATAACTTGGGGACTCATTTCGCAAAAGTGTTTGAGATTACTTATCTTGACCGGGATGGGGAATTAAAATTCGTCTGGCAGACATCTTGGGGCGTCTCCACCCGGTTGATTGGTGCGATTATTATGGTACACGGTGATGACCGTGGCCTTGTGCTGCCGCCAAAAGTGGCACCTACCCAAGTAGTTTTAGTGCCTATTGCTCCCAAAAAAGTTCGCGAAGAAGTATTGGTTAAGACAAGGATTCTCTATGATGAGCTGAGAACAGAGGGAATCCGTATTGAAATGGATGACCGGGAAGAATATTCTCCGGGGTGGAAGTTTAATGAATGGGAAATGAAAGGAGTTCCCCTGCGTATTGAAGTAGGACCGAGGGATCTGGAAGCGGAGCAAGCGTTGCTCGTTCGCCGCGATACGGGAGAAAAAGTGACTGTCAATCTTGGAGAATTAAAGACGAGAGTTCCTGCGTTGCTTGAAGAAATCCAGAATAATATGTATGAAAAGGCCAAAAAATCACGGGATGATAACACGCACCGCACAGACGATTACGCAGAGTTTAAGCAAATCATCGAAGAGAAGCGCGGTTTTATTCTCTCTCGCTGGTGTGGGGATAGCGCCTGCGAGTTGGCAGTTAAAGAAGAGACTAAAGCTACTATTCGTTGTATTCCATTTAACATGGAAACGACTCCCGGTAAGTGCTTGCACTGTAGCACTGAATCGACTAAGTTGGTATATTTCGCTCGCGCCTATTAAACCGAACCAGAGAAACCGAAAAGTGAGAGGAGGAGTTCTCTTGCCTAGCAAGGTGTATTTTGCTGATAATCGAGCCAATGCCCGGCATGATTGTCATGTCCCATACTAAAATCACCGGTTTTGGCGGAACGATTAAGAGTCTCGGGATGGGCTGTGGTAACCGGGGCGGAAAACAGATGATGCATTCATCCATTAAGCCTAAAGTAGCTGCGGGTGTCTGCAACGGTTGCAGAACTTGCTTAAAGTGGGTGTCCTACAGAAGCGATTCTCGCACCTGAGAGTGCGGCAGAAATTGATCAGCTAAATGTATCGGCTGCGGTGAATGTACCGTGGTATGCCCCACAAAGGCTATTAAAATTCAGTGGAAGAGTGAAACAGTTGATGTGTAGGAGCGCATGGCAGGATATGCTTGGGGTGGCAATTGAGCAGGCAGCCATCAATTTAATTAACTTTCAAAAAGGGCTAGAAAATACCCGGCTGACGGCCAACTTTGCGCCGGGTGAAGATAAGTTCAAAGGGGTTTATCCTGACACTGACCACGAAGCACAACTTAGCCATGCGGAAAAACTGGGCATGGGGAGCCGTCAGTATGAACTGATCAGGCTATAGGAGGCAAAATGGAAGAGAAAAAGACTCTCAGACAAGAGGTGCTTTCACTACGGGACCGGTTAAGCTGGCAAGATGTTGAGGCTTTTAGTGCGGAAATTGCCCGAAAAATGTTTGCGCTACCGGAATATATTGCTGCCGGTACGATTATGTATTTTCTCAACTTTGGCAAGGAAGTAATGACGCTGAAGATGGTGCCCCAGACTTTTGCCCATGCTAAGCGCGTGGTGGCACCAAAAACATTGGCTAAAGAGCGGAAGTTGATTTTATCAGAAGTCTTAGATGTGGCGGATGATCTGGCACCGGGTCTTTGGGATATTCCCGAACCGAAGGCGGAGAGGTTGCGACCGGTCGCACCGTCGGAAGTTGATTTTGTAGTAGTGCCGGGGGTTGCCTTTGATGAGCAAGGCAATCGTCTCGGCTACGGCGGTGGCTATTACGACCGTTTTTTTGCAAATCTACGGGAGGGTGTGCCTCTGGTGGCAGTAACGTTTGAAATGCAAATTTTGCCTGCGGTACCGGTAGCAGCTTGGGATCGTCGGGTAGATCTGATTATTACTGAAAAACGGGTGATTGACTGCCGTTCTTCATCGGCAAAAAAGTAAGCATTGAACGGGTCTAGGCGATGAAGTGCGGTAGGGGGAAGTAAGTTGAAAATAATTGATTTAGGCAGTGATACGGTAACAAAACCCTCTTCCAGAAGGAGAGGGGGATTCGTTGGGATTCTCTTAGGTAGGGAAATGAACTCGTTTCAGCAAAGCTTAATTAACAAGGGCTGCCCTCCGGCAGCCCTTGTAGCATGTGTTTATGTTTGGTGGTTAGGTTCATGCTGTTGACTTGCTGGAAGTTCAATGCGCCGTGCCGTCACCTGTAATTTGGGCAGGTTAAAACCGGTCAGATGCTCAACGACTTCTTTCACCGTTTGTTGAACCTCCTGCAAGAGATCAGGGATATTTTGGCCATAATAAATATTTACGTCAATTTGCAGCCATGCACCTTCAGGTTTGGAGTTAACTTCAATTTTGGCTACCCGGGCAATGCCGGGAACTTTTGCTGCAACGTGAGCAACCATCAGTGAGATCACATGCTCAGAAATAAAGAAATTTCCAAGGGAACTGTAGACGGGTCGGACGATGGATCGATCAATCACCACTTTTTTTGGATCTTCCCTATGAGTTTTTCCCCAAAAAGAACGTAATGGATTAAGAAGGTAACCCGGGAAATCTTTTTTGATAGCAAAGGTGGGGAGCGGGATTACATGCCTGTTTTCTTTGTTGCGCAATTTCAACGCTCCAGAAATAGCTCTTGGAGAGGCAATTTCCTCTATTCTGATAAATTTCTCCGGAGCGGGAAGCTGAAGGCGCTCGGCAATAGTACATACCATTTTTACTGATGTTCCCATCAGCAGAATTTTATCAGCGCGGGCTAAGCTAATTTTTTCTCTGACTTCAGCGGCATGGACATCGTCTTTGAAAATTGCGCATTTTACTGCACCAATCTTAGTAGTCTCTCTCTTGGCCGATTTGCCAGCCAAGATAATACTGCCTTGGATTAACAGGCCATCGTCAACAATCAGGGGGATATGGTGCTTAATGGCCAGATAAGAAGCTCGGTGGGATTTGCCCGTTCCGCTAGATCCTACCAGTGCAAAAACCTGCATTGTGACCTCCCTTAATGTAGTCAAGAGTGTTGACAATATTATAACATA
>BBPG01000290.1_pt4 | contig 12001 bp, 10 predicted proteins | sample 1343651 | NCBI WGS metagenome assembly BBPG01 (sample SAMD00019091, study PRJDB2971) | groundwater metagenome | biome: freshwater biome; feature: mineral spring; material: ground water | place: USA: CA, Sonoma | collected 2012-06 | depth surface m | reverse complement strand
GATTTTTTACAGTCAGATCTTCTTTTTGTACATTTTGTAAAGATAATACAAAAGATATAGACTATAAAGATTCGGGAAAGCTTGCAAAATATATTACAGAGAGAGGGAAGATGATTCCGTCTCGCATAACAGGCACCTGTGCGTGGCATCAAAGGTCACTTGCCAGAGCAGTCAAACGGGCCCGTTACCTTGCTCTTTTACCAACAGGTTCTGTGACCTAGGAGTGAAATTCCGACATAAGAATTATAAGGATTAAACAAGTATTTAATTCCCCTTTCGTAAAGGGGTGCCTGCGTTAGCAGGTGGGGTATTGGGTTATAAGGTAGCATTGAATACCCCGTCAACTTCGTTGCCACCCCTTTTAAGAAAAAGGGGAATGAGTTCGTATTTCATCCTTATGTTGGAATTTCAGTTAAATTATGAAAATTATTTTTAGAAAAGATGTTGAAAATATTGGTAAAATTGGAAATATTCAGGATGTAAAAGACGGCTATGCAAGGAATTATCTTATCCCAAGAGGGCTAGCAGTTGAATATTCTAAAAAAATTGCACAACAAATAGAAAATGAAAAAAAACATCAGGAAGCTCTGCAAGTTAAAATAAGACAGGGTATGGAACAGGTTGCAAAAAATATTTCTAATACCTCTGTAACAATTCGTATGAAAGCAGGAGAAGAAGATAAAATCTTTGGCACTGTAACATCCTCTGATATAGTAAATGCCTTAAAAGAGCAGGGTATTTCTATTGATAAAAGGAATGTTCACATAACAGAAGAGATAAAAACATTAGGGGTTTATATTGTCCAGGTTCATCCTTACAAAGATATAATTGCAAGTCTTAAGGTTTGGGTTATTAAAGAGTGAAATGGAAAGACTTCCTCCACAAAATTGTGAAGCAGAAATGGCTGTTCTTGGAAGCATGATACTTGAAATAGAAGTAGCAGAAGAAGTATTCTCTACTCTTACGGCGGATGATTTTTATAAAGAATCACATGCAAAAATATTTAATGCTTTAAAAAAACTTCATCAACAGAACCAACCCCTGGATAGTCTTACACTTATAGAGCAACTTAAAAAAGATAATGTACTTGATACAGTGGGTGGTCCTACTGCTATTACAAGTATTGCCTTGTCTGTTCCAACTGCTGCTAACTGTAATTATTATGCACAGATTGTAAAAGAAAAAGCCACTCTTAGAAAACTTATCCACTATTGCTCTGAGATTGCAACATCCTCATATGAACAGAATGTGTCTGCTGAAGATATGCTTGATATAGCAGAAAGCAGGATATATTCTATTTCCACAGATAGATATACTCAAAAAGAGTTTCCCATCTCTGAGGTATTGCATGAAACTGTTGCAATGATAGATTCGGTTTCACAGGGAAATAAAGAACCCGGGGTTGTTTTAACTGGTTTTTATGAACTTGATGGACTGACAAGGGGGCTGCAACCGGGTGAGTTAACATTGCTTGCTGCAAGACCCAGCATCGGTAAAACTTCGTTTATGTGTTGTGTTGCAGAAAATGCTGCCTCAAATAATATTCCTGTTGCTATATTCAGCCTTGAGATGTCTAAAATGGAGCTTACCTTCCGTATGCTTTGTTCCTGCGCAAGGGTGAACAGTCATAATATAAGACAGGGGAGAATAGCCAATCAATGGGCAGATATACAAATTGCAGCCGGTAAATTGAATGAACTTAAAATATATATTAATGAAAGTGCTGTCTTAACTCCTGTGCAACTACGGGCTGCTACACGAAGGCTAAAACGGAAATATGATATCGGTCTTATTGCGATAGATTATCTGCAACTTATGACACATGGCGAAAGAAGGTTTGAAAACAGACAACAGGAGGTTTCTGACATATCAAGAGCATTAAAATCAATGGCGAAAGAATTGAAAATACCTGTTCTTGCATTATGCCAGTTATCAAGAGAGCCGGAGCGAAGAGACAGAAAAAACAGCGAACCCCGTCTTTCAGATTTAAGAGAGAGTGGTTCCCTTGAGCAGGATGCCGATGTGGTTTTTATGTTGTGGAGAGATACTGAACAGGATGAAGAAGATAGTTTTTCACAAGGCGATGCTTCTAAGAAACAGGGTCATATTGTCAAACTTAAGGTTGCAAAACAAAGAAATGGTCCTACAGGCGCCATAGACCTTGTATTTCTTAAGGAATACACAAGATTTGGGAATAAAAGCCCAATAGAAGATGGATACTAAAGCCGTTGCCTGTTGTCAGTTGTCTATCTCCCGTATTCTGTTCCAGCCTGCGGCAGACAGGGTTCAAGGTATCAGAACATAGGTAACGGGCAACTGGTGCTCTGGTGCTCTGGTGCTCTGGTGCCCTGGTGTTACGGTGAACGGTACACGGTGAGCGATATACTAACGACAGAATACGGTCTACGGTTTACGGATAAATAAAGGGGAATAAATATGCGGATATACAGGATGATAGTATATATATTTTTAGTTTGCTTTATTTTTTCCAGTACTTCTATAACAAGGTCTTTACTGGCTCAACAGAAAGAGGAAAAAGCAGAATGGGAGCAGGAACAAGAAGATATTTTCCCCGATAAAGAGGTTGGGATAAATTTTGAAAAAGCGGTTGCTATCCCAACCCGTACAGTAAGGGAACTTGAAATAAAAGGGAATAGGAATGTAAGTACAGATGTTATTTTATCAAAGATAAAATTGCAAGCAGGCCGGAGCTTTTCACAGGATGTTTTAAGTGAGGATATAAGAAGGCTTTATGCCACTGGCTTCTTCTCAGATATAAGTGTTAATGTAGAAGATGTTGAAGATGATATTAAAATAATTTTTATAGTAGTTGAAAAAGCAGTCATATCTTCTATTGAGTTTGAGGGCAATAAAAATATAAGGTCCAGGCTTTTAACAGCAACAATAGAAAGCAAGATTATGGAAATACTTGATCCTGGAAAGGTGCGGCGGGATAGTCTAAAGATAAAAAAACTTTATATTGATAAAGGATGGGCCGATGTAGATGTTACATATTACATACAGATGCAGGATGAAGAACAAAGGGCGTCTGTAAAGTTTATAATAAATGAAGGGCAGAGGGTACGAATAAAAGATATTAAGGTAGAAGGCAACTTCGCATTTCCCGATAGAAGAATATTAAGGATTATAAAAACCAGAAGACGCACTCTTTTCTCATCCGGTTTTATAAAAAGGGATGTTCTTAGAGAAGATGTTAACAGAATCCAGTCTTTTTATCGTTCGCAGGGATTTTTGGATGTAAAAGTAGATTCTAAAATAGAACAGAAGGACAACCTCCTTTATCTTACAATAATTATTGATGAAGGTGAAAAGTATATTATCGGGGATATCACGGTATCGGGCAATGAAATTGTCACAGAAGATGAACTTATTTCAAGGCTTAATATGAAAACAGGAACTATATTCAGTGAAGAGGGGCTGGATGCAGATATCAGAAATATACAGTCATATTATTTTGAACGCGGATATATCTCAGCAAGGATAAGGGCAAAAACCGCATTCAATAGAAAAACCCAGAGAATGGATATCGGATATGTTATTGCAGAAGGTGATGTGTATAGGGTAAGGCTCATAGATATAAAAGGGAATGTAAAAACAAAAGATGAGGTTATAAGAAGAGAACTGAAGATATACCCGGGCGATATTTTTGACGGTGAAAAATTAAAAAAAAGCAAGGAAAGACTTCATAACCTCGGCTATTTTGAAGAGATAAGTTATCAGATATTAGATATAGATATTCCGGACCAGAAGGACCTTGTGGTCCGGGTAAAAGAGACAAAGACAGGTGAATTTGCAATTGGCGCAGGATATAGCACCGTTGATGGATTATTAGGATTTGCAAGCATCACACAAAGGAACTTTGACCTTCTAAACTGGCCCACATTTACCGGCGGAGGACAGATATTAAAACTCTATCTTGACATTGCAGAAACCCGTCAGAACTATGAACTCAATTTCACAGAACCATGGTTTTTGGGTGAGCCCCTTCTTTTTGGTTTTGACATTTATGACAGAACACGTGGAAGAGGAAGAAGGGCAGGTCGTGGTTTTGAAGAAAGAAGAACAGGCGGTGCTTTAAGATTAGGGCAAGAGTTTTTAGAATATACAAGGTGGGATACCACATATCGTTTAGAAGAGGTTGAAATATCAAATATTGTCGGGATTGCATCTCAGGCGCTAAAAGATGAAGAGGGAACATATCTTATAAGCGGTCCTGAATTAAAACTGAGCCGGGATACAAGGGATAATATCTTTAACCCAACAAAGGGTTATACTACATTTGTTTCTACAAGAGTAGCCGGAGGGCCTTTTGGGGGTGATAAAGATTATACAATCTATCAGGCCGGTTATGATATATTTTATTCATTATACCCTAAATGGGTTTTAAAACTTTCAACAAGGGGTGGATATGCCCAGGCCTTTGGTGATACACGAAATGTGCCTATATATGACAGATTCTATGCAGGAGGAGGAACTACCATAAGGGGTTATAGAGAAAGGGCAGTAGGTCCTCAGGATATTCTTTCAGGAGATATGATAGGTGGAGATGTTTTATGGCTTGGAAACATAGAGATAAATTTCCCTCTTTTTGGAGAGCACTTCAGAGGTGCAGCATTCTATGATGCAGGTTATGTATGGGCAAAGCCGGGCGATGTAGATTTTGGTGATATTGTTTCAGGCGTAGGCGTCGGTATAAGAGTAAAAACTCCTATAGGTCCTGTAAATTTAGATATTGGTTTTCCGCTGGATACTATACGGGGGGAGGAAAAAAAGCCCCAGTATTATTTTAGTATGGCACATAGATTTTAAAAACAAGGTGACTGGTAACCGGTAACTGGTGGCAGGAAATTATGACGCAGTTAGAGATAGCAAGAAAAGGTAAAATAAGTTCAATAATGCAAAGGGTTGCAAAAATTGAAAAAACAGACCCTGAAATATTAAGGAAAAAAATTGCAGAAGGCAGGGTTATTTTGCTTTCAAATACAAATAAAAACATTGAAAAACCCTGTGCAATAGGCGAAGGATTAAGGACAAAGGTTAATGCCAATATCGGAACATCCACAGATGTTGTGGATATAAAATATGAGGCTAAAAAACTTAAAATCTGTATATCAGCGGGTGCTGATGCTGTTATGGATTTAAGCACAGGCGGGGATTTAACAAAGATAAGAAAAGATATATTAAGAAATTGTAAGGTTCCGCTTGGAACTGTTCCAATGTATGAGGCCGCTGTTATTGCTGCAAGCAGAAGAGGCGGCCTTAAAACAATGACAGAAGATGACCTGTTCAATGCAATTGAAAAACAGGCACAAGAGGGTGTGGATTTTCAGACTGTCCACTGTGGCATAACATTAGAGTCTGTAGAAAGGATAAAAAAACAAGGCAGGATACTTGATGTGGTAAGCAGAGGTGGTGCACTTCTTATTGAATGGATGATATATAATAAAAGAGAAAATCCGCTTTATGAAAAATTTGATAAGATTATTGATATTGCAAGAAAACATGATATTGTCCTGTCATTAGGAGACGGATTAAGACCCGGTTGTGTTGCAGATGCAAGTGACAGGGGACAGTTTCAGGAGTTGATTATATTGGGCGAATTATGTAAAAAAGCGCAAAGCGCAGGCGTTCAGGTTATGGTTGAAGGGCCCGGTCATATGCCGATTGACCAGATTGTGCCGAATGTTATTCTTCAGAAAAAACTGTGCCAGGGCGCTCCGTTTTATGTGCTTGGGCCACTTGTTACAGATATTGCTCCTGGTTATGACCATATTACATCTGCGATAGGTGGTGCGGTTGCGGCATCAGCAGGAGCAGATTTCTTGTGTTATGTTACACCATCGGAACATTTAAGACTTCCCTCTCTTGAAGATGTCCAAGAAGGAATAATTGCAGCAAGAATTGCAGCACACTGTGCCGATATAGCAAAGAATATACCCGGTGCAATAGAATGGGATAAAAAAATTTCCATTGCAAGAAAAAAAAGAGACTGGAAAAAACAGATGGAATTGGCTATAGACCCTGTAAAACCATTTAAGATTCGTAAAAGTTCTCGTCCTATTTTTTCAGATGTATGCACTATGTGTGGTAAGTATTGTGCGATAAAATTGGTAGAGGAATATTTTAAATGAAACTTCTTGTTGTTGGTTCAGTAGGTCTTGATACCGTAAAGACACCGAAGGGTGAGGTAAAAGAGGTATTGGGCGGTTCTGCATCATATTTTTCTGTTGCTGCAAGTTTTTTTACACCTGTTAATCTTGTTGCAGTTGTCGGGACAGACTTCCCGAAGGAATATGTCCATCTTTTCTTATCAAGGAAGATAAATACAGACGGGCTTAAGACCGGTAATGGAAAAACATTCAGATGGAAAGGAGCATATGCATATGACCTGAACGAGGCTCGCACCATATGGACACACCTTAATGTATTTAAAGACTTTAATCCAACCCTTCCTCAAGATTACAGGCACAGTCAGTATATATTTCTTGCCAATATAGACCCAGAATTGCAGAGAAACATATTAAAACAGATCCATTCTCCTAAGGTTATTGCCTGCGATACAATGAATTACTGGATAGAAAACAAAAAAGCACAACTGTTGAAACTTCTAAAGGATGTTAATCTTTTTATACTTAATGATGTAGAAGCAAGAAAACTTACACAGGAACCCAATCTGATGAAGGCCGCAAGAGCAATTAAAAGACTTGGACCACAGATTATCGTAATAAAAAAGGGTGAACATGGTGCAATGATGTTAATAAAGAGTGATTTTTTTTCCATCCCCGCATATCCATTGGAGGAACTGTTTGACCCAACAGGCGCAGGAGATAGTTTTGCGGGCGGGATGATAGGGTATCTTACAAAGCAAGATAAAATGGACGAAGCAACACTTAAACATTCTGTGGTGTATGGGACCGTGCTTGCATCGTTTTGTGTGGAGGATTTCAGTTTAAACAGGTTAAAACAGTTAAACCTGTCTTCTATAAAAAAAAGATACAGAGAATTTGAGTTTCTAACACATTTTTAAGATAACGAAGAAGAGCATTCCCTGTTCCTGATTTTTCATAAAGACAAGTTTTAAGGGGAATAACACAAGCGGATGGTTATGCTCACAGGTGATTCTGATAAATGAGGCAGATTATTATAATTTCTTTTAATACATTTTTAGAAATTATCCGTCAGGGATTTTTTTCAATAATACTGTTTGTGTTTCTGGGACTTATCGCTGCAAGCCCTGCCTTTACAATGTTCACACTTGCAGAAAGTGGAAAGATGGTTATGGACACAGGTCTTGCCTCTATCCTTCTCTGTTCTCTTCTAATAAGCGGCTTTTCATCCTCCTCCTCTATATCATCCGAAATTGAAGGCAGTACCGTCCAGACAGTTCTTTCAAAACCCATTACGAGAGCGGGGTTTATTATAGGCAAATCTATAGGTTTATTGTTTTCAGTGCTTCTTTCAGTTTATATATTAAGCATAGTGCTTATTGTGACAGTAAGAGCAGGGGTTCTTGATGCTGCATGGCAAAGGCTTGATACGACAAGTATGTTTGTTAAACTGTTCGGTCTTTTTCTCTCATTTTTATTTGCCTGTTTTGTCAACTATTTTTATGATAAGCCTTTTAGGTCCTGCCTTATACTTTCTCTTGCATTTTTTTATACAATGGGTATAATATTCCTGTTGTTTATAGGGCCTGATTGGAACCTGGCATTTGCTCGTAACCTGAACTTAGAACTTGTCAAAGCCTGTGCTCTTATTGCCTTATCCAGCCTTATTATATCGTCAGTATGCCTTGCACTTTCTACAAGATTGAATCTTGTTTTAACAATATTGATATCTGTTTCTATATTTATAACAGGACTCGTATCTGATTTTATATTGGGAGAGTTCGCAAGCGCACCTATTTTTACATTCTTTTATGCTATAATTCCAAATTTCCAGATTTTCTGGATGGCAGATGCATTGATATTTGAAAAGACAATTCCAACCATCTATATCTTTAATGCATTTTTATATACAGTGCTATATGTATGTGCCGCTATAATTATTGGAATATTGCTTTTTGAAGAAAGGGAAGTGTAGGCAATGCAAACATTAGATATCAAGGTTCAGAATAGAGATACAGTTGAAAAAGGGATATATTTGTGCAGAACCGGTTTAAAGGTTTCAATCTCTGGGCTTATTCTGCAGTCTATTGCCGCAATATCTGTTCTTATTCTTTCTGCAACAAATCTCTCTGTTCTTCAAAAAGGGCTTGCCTTATATCTTGTTTCTGGTATGCCTGTTTGGCTCATTGTTATTTTACATATTCATCAGCAAAAACTTGCACTGCTTGAACAGATTGAAGAAGAGGAACTTAAAAGCAGATATGAAGATAAGTCAAAAATTTTTGAACAGATCTCATCAGTCTACAGTGCAAAAGAGAGATTAAAACAGGTTGAAAAGTGGGTTGTCCCTGTATTTTCAATACTGATAGCGACCTTTAGCCTGTATCTTTCTTTTATATATTTCAATGTTTTAACAGATCCTGCTTTTATTATCAAAAATCCGGCTCTTTCAGCAGCATTTCTTTTCCCCTTAAGTTTCTTTCTTTTTTTACTTGGTAAGTTTTCGGCATGTTTAAGCGAAAGTTTATTATGCAAGCCCCTGCGGGCCGGTTCTTCTGTTATGCTTGCAGGTGCTCTTTTATGTTTTGTATCAGGTATTTCATCTTCGCTTTTCCATTTTGGTTTTCAGGTGCAAGAGAAAGTTTTTTCTTTTTTAATATTTATACTGCTTGCTGTTCTTGGAGCAGAGAAACTGGTCTGTTTTATACTTGAGATTTACAGGCCAAAGATTGAAGCATCTAAATATTTTTTATATGAAAGCAGAATACTGTGTCTTCTTGTAAAGCCAAAGAATATAACCGATGCAATACTGGAGTCACTTAATTATCAGTTTGGGTTTAAGGTCTCACAGGTATGGCTTTTCAGTTTTTTTGAGAAGATTCTCGCTCCTCTTATACTTTTTCAGGCAGGGGCTTTTCTTTTACTTACCGTTGTGGTAACTGTGGGTCCGGGAGAAAGAGCCATTGTAGAACGTTTCGGAAAACCAAGAAAACATAGGGAGGTCCTTTTACCGGGGATTCATTTTAAGTGGCCTTTTCCTATTGAAAAGGTCTATACATATCCTTTTGATAAGGTGCAGGTTATGTGGTTGGGCTGTGAAGATGAGGAACATGAAAAAGCCAGAGGGGCATATCTGTGGACCAAAGCACACTATAAAATGGAACATTCATTTCTTGTCGCGGGAAAGACGCAGGAAGAAGACATGGCTGTTGCAAACATTATCTGTATGGATATTCAGGTCCAATATAAAATTAGAGATGTCCATTTGTATGCATACAGCACCTCAAATCCAGTTGCGGTTTTAAGAAACATTGCATACAGGAATGCCGTAAGAAAGTCTGCAAGTCTTGATATTATGGACGCTATGACAAGTGGAAGAATGGAATTTGCAAGAGGCTTAAAACATTCAATTCAGGACTTTGCTGACAGATATAACTTAGGGATACAGATTGTAAATGTTTTGCCTGCGAGCATGCATCCGCCTGTACATGTTGTCGATGCATATCAAGGTGTAATAGCGTCAATGGAACAGAAAGAAACATCCATTCTTAGGGCGAAGGGCTACAGAGCGGCGCTACTTCCTATTGCAAGTGCAAATGCTGCCTCTCTTATCTATCAATCAGAAAGTTATGCCGCAAGGACAGTTCTTCTTGCTTCTTCTGATGCTGAGAGATTTTCACAGCGGTTATTATCAGAAAGGGTTGTTCCATTATACTACAGGATGAAATTGTATCTTGATAGTTTAAAAATAGCGCTCTCGCCTACCAGAAAATACATACTTCCATCTGGTGTATCTGCTGGCAGGATAACAGTTATAAATTTGGAAGAAAAAGTTACGCCTGAGATGCTTTTTATGGAAAAGGAGGAAAACAAACGATGAAATCTATTTTTTCAATAATGGTTGCCGCAATAGTCGGCATCATACTTTTACTTACCGCAATTACATTTCAGGTAAGATTTGGAGAGGTTGCGGTTGTAACAACATTTGATAAACCAACAAGAAGTATCACAGAAGCCGGGCTTTATTTTAAGTTTCCTTTCCCTGTGCAAAAGGTTCGTAAGTTTGATGCAAGGTTGCAGGTTTTTGACGGACGAATTGAAGAGACATTTACAAAGGATGCAAAAAATATAATTGTGCTTGGGACTGTAGCTTGGAGAATAAAAGATCCTTTAAAATTTCTTACCAGTCTTGGGAATTTTTATGAAGCACAAAAAAATCTTGAAGGGCTGGTAAGAAGTTATCAGAATGCTATTATAGGAACATACCCCTTAAGCAGTTTTATTTCTACTGATAGGGAAAAAATGAAATTTGACCAGATAGAAGAAGATATTTTAAGACCTGTTGCAAAAGAGTCATATGAAAGATATGGTATAGAGATTGCTTTTTTCAAGATAAAAAGACTTCTTCTTCCAGAGGCTGTAACCGAAAAGGTATTTGAGAGAATGAGGGAAGAAAGAAAAAAGCTCTCAAGAAAATACAGAGCAGAAGGAGAGGCCGAAGCCATACGAATAAGAGCAATGGCAGACTCTGAAAAAGAAAAGATTATTGTACGGGCAGAATCGCAAGGTAGGATAATAAAAGGACAGGCAGATGCAGAAGCTGCAAAGTATTATGAAGTATTTAAGGAAAACGAAGAATTTGCAATATTTTTAAAAAAACTTGAAGCATTAGAACAGACGCTGAAACAGAAATCTACGGTTATTCTTGATACAAGAACCCCCCCTTTTGATTTATTAGAAGGAGAAAAAGATAGTAGATAGTAGGTAGTAGGTAGGGGGCTCCATTTCCTCTCTACTATCTCCTTGTTATTTAGTGTTCGTATTTCTTTATAAAAGATGTGGATATGGAAAAGAAAGAAGAACAACTTAAAAATGGTCAACAGACACCTATGGGCGCACTATCGGAAGCACTGAGTGTAAGTTTCAAGCTGCTTCAGATTCTTATGGGATTGGCTCTTTTGATTTTCTTCTTATCCTCAATATTTACAGTAGAACAGTATGAGTCTGCGATAGTTTTAAGGTTCGGGAAGATTAGAGGGCTACCAGCAGAAAGGGTATTATCCCCAGGCCTTCACTGGGCTTTTCCATATCTGGTAGATGAGGTTGTTAAAGTTCCAACAGGACGTGTCCATACACTTCAGATAAACTGCTTCTGGGACAGAACAGGTAGAGAACAGGCTCGTTCTACACTTAAACCGGATATTGATGGATATGTTCTAACAGCAGATACAAATATTATTAATATAAATCTCACTGCAAGATATAAGATATCAGACCCTATCGCATATTTAGAAATTGCAAATCCTGAATATGTGTTATCCTGTATTATTGAGTCTGAAGCCGTAAAAGTATATGCGGGTCTGGCTGTAGATATTGCTATGTTTGAAAGACACAAGGCTGTAGAACTTATAAGGAAAAATGTTCAGGGCCAATTGGAAAAAATCAATTCCGGAATAATCATAGAAAGAATTGACCTTGAAGGCATATCTCCTCCTTTCTTTGTGAAGAGAGATTTTGAAGAGGTTATCAGGGCAGGACAGGAAAGGGGACGAAAAATCAATGAGGCACTCGGATATTATAGCAAAACATTGGAACAGGCAAGAGGGGTCGCCACATCTGTTCTTGAAGATGCAAGGATATACAGCAACAGAACAATTGAGGAAGCAAGAGCCGATGCATCTTATTTTAAGAGCCTGTTTTCACAATATAAGGAAAATCCAAAAATTGTAAAAAATTTTTTATGGCAGAGTACAATAAAACGGGTTTTAGCAAAAACAGAGGATAAATATATAATAAAAAGAACAAGCCCTTCTGACCAGATAAGAATATTGATAGGAAGAGAAAGTAGGTAGGAGGTAGTAGATAGTAGATAG
>BBPG01000031.1_pt2 | contig 12222 bp, 12 predicted proteins | sample 1343651 | NCBI WGS metagenome assembly BBPG01 (sample SAMD00019091, study PRJDB2971) | groundwater metagenome | biome: freshwater biome; feature: mineral spring; material: ground water | place: USA: CA, Sonoma | collected 2012-06 | depth surface m | reverse complement strand
CCCCATAAGAGGCACGGCTTTCCAAGCCGGTGGAATAAACCGCTATCCGATCCCTCCATACTTCTAGTCAACCCTTATTTCGGAAGATTAGCTATTATTTTCGAAATATTAGGATGTTGAGTGAGAAACTTATGCTTAAATAGTTTTAGAATAATTAAGAAATCTTCAATTTCTTCTTTTACCGTTTCTGGACCTATGAATATCTCCAAGGCTTCTTCTCCTAGACTTTTATAATAATCATTTATAACTTTCCAATCAGCTTTATCTTTTAGGTAATCAATGATTTGTTTAAACTCTCCTCGATCAAGCCAAACCCCCTTACAAACATTACAAATATCAACTTTAATATTTGAATCCCCGTAATTTACCTCATAAAGAGGGAAACGACAAGAGGGGCAAGATTTCTCGCCTCTGGAAATTTTAAACTTAGCTGAATCTTTCCAAAGATCTACATCAAACCATTTTAAGTCCTCATCTTTTTTATCCTTAGCTAAACGAAGCTCGTCCTCATCAAACCAAAGACCCATACATTTAGGACAATAATCTACTTCGACCCCATAAAAAAGGGCCTTTTCTAATTCTTCTTTACAGGAAAAACATTCTATCATAATTCAAGTTTAATTTCTTATCCTCTTAATGCTTTAATTCTTTCCTCAACTGGAGGGTGGGTCATAAAGAGCTTGTGAAGTTTTGACATCTTATCTCCCCCTCTAAATGGGTTAGAAATATACATATGAGCTGTGGCATCATTCGCTCTCGTCATTGAATTTGGATCACTGGCTATCTTCTCAAGCGCCCTAGCCAATCCGTCTGGATAACGAGTCAGAAGTGCTCCTGAAGAATCAGCTAAAAACTCTCTCTTTCGAGAAATGGCCATTTTCATTATTTGAGCAAGCAAGGGAGCGAGAATCATAAGGACTAATGAAATAACAATCATTACAACTGCTAATTTGCCACTACTGTTTCTTCCTCCTCCAAGGCTGACTCTAAAAAAGAAATCTGTCATTATTACCACCATTCCTACCAGAATAACAATAATGGTAGATAAAAGAACATCTCTATTTCCGATATGGGCTAATTCATGAGCAAGGACCCCTTCAATTTCTACCTTTTCTAACTTCTCTAATAGTCCGGTAGTTACTGCTATCACACCGTGCTTTGGATCTCGGCCCGTTGCAAAAGCATTGGGCTGAGGTTCATCAATGATATACAACTTAGGCATTGGTAGGCCGGCTGTAATGGAAAGGTTTTCAAGAATACGATAAAGTTCTGGGTTATCACTTTTCTCAATAGGCTTTGCCCCGCTCATTTTAAGGACAATTTTATCGGAATACCAGTAAGCAAAAAAATTTATCAAAACAGCGAAGATGACCGCAACCCAAACAATTACCTGTGTTTCTAAAAGAAAAGAAATAAACCAACCTAAGCCGATTACCATTAAGGCAAAGAAGAAAAGGTAGGCCCAAGTTTTTCTAATATTCGAATCAGCTTGAGTATAGAGATTTAACATAATTAAAAGTTAACTTTAACTACCTCTCTTTCCTTAGCATCTCCAATTTCAAAAAACTCTCTTTTCTTGAATCCAAAAATACCAGCAATAACACTTGAGGGAAAAGCTTGAGTCTTAATGTTTAGGTCTCGAACATTTGAGTTATAAAATCTTCTAGATGCTTGAATCTTGTCTTCGGTATCTCTTAGCTCTCTCTGTAATTCCATGAAATTGTTTGAAGCCTTTAGGTCAGGATAATTTTCACTTACTGCAAAAAGACTCTTAAGCGTGTCAGAAAGCATATTTTCTGCTTCACCCACTTTCTTTGGATCGCCTGATGCTTCTGCTTGCATAGCTGCAGACCTTGCCTTGGTAACCTCTTCAAAAACTCCTCTTTCATGCGATGCATATCCCTTTACTGCTTCCACTAAATTTGGAATCAAATCATATCTTCTCTTTAACTGAACGTCAATATCAGACCAAGCTTCATCTGCTCTGTTACGAAGAGTAACAAGTCCGTTATATATGACCACTACCATAAGAAGCAGTAGAACAATAATTGCTAATGGTATCCACATAGGTTTTATTTATTATTTTAATTAATGATTTAATAATAATTTATTTTATACGCTTTTGCAACTAAGAGGATGGTTCTAAGACCACCCCCCTCGCAAACATCTTATACTAATATCCTCCCATACCTTTGGGCATTCCTCCCATGCCACTGTCTTTTTCTTCCGGCCTATCAACTATTGCACACTCTGTTGTTAAAAACATAGCTGCAGCAGACGAGGCATTTTCAAGAGCTACTCTGACAACTTTTTTAGGATCAATAATTCCTGACTTAATTAAATCCTCAAAAACTAAAGTCTGGGCATTGAAACCAAAAGCATCTTTACCTTCTTTAACTTTTTGAACAATCACCGGACCATCAACTGCTGCATTATCAGCTATCTGTCGAATTGGAGCTTCAAGGGCTTTCTTAAGAATATTAATTCCTGTCTTTTCATCTCCCTCTGCTTCTAGCCCCTCAAGATTTTGACTTGCTCTAAGAAGTGCAACTCCACCACCGGGAACAACTCCTTCTTCTATGGCAGCTCTTGTAGCAGCTAAAGCATCTTCAGCTTTGTGAAGACGTGCTTTTTGTTCTACTTCACTGGCTGCACCCACTTTAATGACTGCGACACCTCCAGATAATTTTGCGATTCTTTCTTGTATTTTCTCTTTTTCAAAATCAGAGTCTGTGTTTTCTAAAATCTTTTTTAATTGAGATACTCTATCTTCAATTGCTTTCTTCTCTCCCTTGCCTTCAACAACAGTGGTATTGTCCTTGGTAGAAACTATCTTTCGGGCAGAACCAAGCATATCTAATTTAGCATCTTCTAACTTCATTCCAAGGTCTTCAGCTATTACTTGACCCCCACAAACTATAGCAATATCCTGGAGAGTTTCTTTTTTAGTGTCACCAAATCCCGGAGCTTTCACTGCTAAAACATTTAAAACCCCCCTTAGCTTGTTAACCACCAAGGTCGCTAAGGCATCACCCTCAACTTCATCAGCGATTATAACCATTTCCTTTTTACCCGTTTTGGCGATTTTTTCTAATATCGGGATGATCTCATTTATTGAAGTAATTTTCCTATCGGTAATAAGAATGTATGGATCTTCAAACTCGGATTCCATTTTCTCTGTATTGGTAACCATATAAGGAGAAATGTATCCTCGGTCAAACTGAAGTCCCTTTACCAATTCTTTGCTTAATCCGAATGTTTGAGATTCTTCAACTGTCACTACTCCGTCTTTTCCAACTTCATCTATCACTTTGGCAATCAAAGATCCCATTTCGCTGTCTTCTGCTGAAATAGTTGCTACTTGTTCAATTTCAGACCTATCAGATATCGTTTTAGATATTTTCTGAAGATAATCTGTGACTTCTTTAGTCGCCTTTTCAATACCTCTCTTTAAAGCCAAGGGGTTGGCCCCAGCTGTAACATTTTTAAGACCTTCTGAAATAATCGCTTGAGCGAGGATTATAGCAGTGGTTGTTCCATCGCCAGCTGCATCATTAGCCTTTGAAGCAACATCTTTTATGATTTCTGCTCCCAAATTTTCCATTCTGTCTTCTAATTCTATTTCTTTAGCAATTGAAACTCCATCATTAGTTATGATTGGAGACCCAAACCCCTTATCAATGATTACATTGCGTCCTTTAGGCCCTATTGTAGTTCGAACCGCATTTGCTAATTTATCGACACCGGCTTTTAATTTTTTACGAGCTTCTTCGTTATAATAAATATCTTTAGCCATATTTTCTTTAAAATTATTTTTCAATTACAGCCAAAACATCTTCTTGCTTGGCTATTAAATACTCCTTATCATCAACTTTTATTTCAGTTGGTCCATATTTATTAAACAGAACCTTGTCTCCTTCTTTTAGGCTCATTGGGACAAAGTTGCCTGATTGATCTTTTTTCCCCGGGCCAACAGCTATTACGATTCCTTGCTCTGGCCTTTCCTTGTCAGTAGTTTTAGGAATAATGATTCCTCCCTTGCTTTGTTCGGATTGCTCCGCTGGCTCTATCAATACATTATCAAGTAATGGTTTTATTTTCATATTATTTACGACTCATATCAATATTTAGATATGTTATCGTGGTTAAAGGTTTAGCAGACGCGACCCTTGACTGCTAATTCTAAATACATTTTATTTTAATTAAAAATAATGTCAAGTAAAAAATAAATTGGCACAGATAAAACGCTCAGTTTTTTATTCATAAGTACATTATACTACTCGACACTATTTAGGTAAATAAATTCTAAGGGCTCTTGGATTTAGGCTTTTAATAAGATATAATGATCCTATGAATATCAATCAAAACATTTTTAAAGCATATGATATCAGGGGAGTTTATCCTGATCAAATAAATGAAGAAGTAGCCTATAAGATAGGTCAGGCCTATTTACGAGTGATAGACCCCAAAGGGCCTATTGCTGTTGGAATGGATGTTAGAATTCACTCTAAGGCTCTTAAAGAAGCTCTAGTGGAGGGATTATTAGACGGAGGAGCTGATGTGATTGACTTGGGACTTATTTCCACTGAAATGCTTTATTTCGCTGTTGGAAACTACGGCCTTCAGGGAGGTATTCAGGTAACAGCATCACACAATACAGCAGAATATAATGGATTTAAGATGACTCGTGCCAAGGCTTTCCCTATTTCTTCGGAAACGGGAATGTTTGAAATGAGAGACTTAATCATTGAAGACAAAGAGTCTATCAAAAAAGAAAGAGGGAGCTTGGAAAACAAAGACGTTCTGGATGATTTTGCCAGATTTGTAGTTAATTTTATTGATAAAGAAAAGATAAAGCCTTTTAGAATTGGGTATAATCCAAGCTTTGGTTTCGAAGGGGTTGTTCTAGAAAGAGTTCGAGATATTGGAAGATTTCAATTTGATCTTGTAGGTATGGATCATATTCCCGATGGAAGTTTTCCCAAGGGCTCACCAGATCCTTTTAGAATAGAAAACAGGTCAGAGTTTGTTGAATTCATTAAGAAATCAAATGTTGATATAGGTGTTGCCTGGGATGCTGATGCTGATAGAGTATTTTTCTGCACAGGCAGTGGAAAGTTTATTGAACCTTATTATACCAATGCTATTCTAATAAAGCAGATTCTTGAGAAAAATGGAGGAGGTAAGATAATTTATGACCCAAGATATATATGGGCATTAGTGGATGCTGCCAAAGAGGCTGGTGGAGAGGCAATTATGGAAAGGGTTGGTCATTCTTTCATTAAAGCAAGAATGAAAGAAGAAGACGCTATTTTTTCCGGAGAATCTAGCGGGCATACTTATTTCAGAGATTTTTGGTATGCAGACAGTGGTATCATTCCTCTTTTGATGATCCTAGAAATCATATCATCGGGACAAAGCTTTGAAGAACTATTGAAACCTCTTTTTTCTAAATATTTTATTTCAGGAGAAATAAATACTAAAGTTGATGATAAAGAAAGAGTATTTAAAGAACTTAAGGAAAAGTATAGTGATGGAGAGTTTTCTGAAATAGACGGATTATCTATTGAATTTGATTCTTGGCGAGCTAGCATAAGGGCTTCTAATACAGAGCCCCTTATGAGAGTTAATGTTGAAGGGAAGACTCAAGAAATAGTTGATCAAAAAAAAGAAGAAATTATGCAGATACTTAAAGAAGAAGATCCCCAGTAAGGGGATCTATTTTGTAAGTCCTGTCTTTTTTTTAACATCAATCATTGTTGTTTGGGCAATTGTTTCTGCTCTTCTTGCTCCCTGATTTAGTATTTCCCAAACATATATTTCTCTTGATTCAAGCTCTTTCTTTTTTCTCCGAAATGGTTCTAGATATTCCACCACAAGATTAGCCACCTTGGTTTTAAATTCAGCATAATTCTTATTCTCAAATTCTTTTTCGGCCTCTTTGATCGTGCAACTCTTAAAAGAACTGTATATAGTTAAAAGATTTGAAATGCCTGGCTTTTTAGTTTGATTATATTTTACAGTTTTTTCAGTATCAGTTACGGCACTCATTATTTTCTTTCTGATTGATTCCGGGTCTTCAAACAATTCTATGCATCCCTGAGCTGAGCCAGTCTTTGACATCTTTTTTCTCGGGTCTTGGAGAGACATGATCTTTGCTCCATTTTTTGCAAGTTTTGCTTCAGGTATTTTAAATGTTTCCCCAAAATGACTATTAAATTTCTTAGCAATAGTTCTGGCCAACTCAACATGTTGCTTTTGATCTTCTCCGACAGGGACAACCTCTGATTGATACAAGAGAATATCTGCACTCATTAAAATTGGGTAGTTAAGAAGCCCAGCATTAATATACTCTTTGTGTTTTTTTGACTTTTCTTTGAACTGAGTCATTCGTTGAAGTTCTCCTAGGGGAGTAATCGTTCCTAATATCCAAGTAAGCTCTGTATGTTCTTTAATATGAGATTGAACAACTAAGGCACACTTCTGAGGATCTAAGCCAAGAGAAAGATAGGCAATAGCTTGGTTAAGAATTATTTCTTGAAGCTTTTCGCGATTATAAGGAGTGGTTATTGCATGGAGATCAACAATACAGAAAATACATTCATTATTTTCCTGAAGGCTAATCCACTGCCTAATAGCACCTATATAATTACCAAGGTGTAGTTCTCCGGTTGGTCTGATTCCGCTAAATATTCTCATTTTTTTATACTTCAATTATGACAGGAAGAATGATTGGTCTTCTCTCTGTCTTATCATAAAGGAATTGACCTATCTGATTCCTAAGCTCGTCTTTGGCATAGGACCAATTAACTGATCCGCCTGTTCCGGCAAATTTGTTTATAATTTGAATGGTTTTTTTTCTAGTTTGATAAAGAAGGTCTTTTGACTCTTTTAGATAAACAAAACCTCTTGAGATAATATCGGGTGATCCCTTTATTTTTCCAAGCTGTTTATCAACTACAGCTATGATAACAAACATACCGTCTTCTGCCAATGCCTTTCTATCTCTTAATACCACTTCGCCAATATCACCAACTCCCAATCCATCAACCATAATATAATTAGAAGGAACAGTGACCTTATCAATAAAAGCTCTGGTTGGTGTGACATTAATGATGTTACCATTATCAGCAAGAATAATATCTTTTTCTGGCATAGATAATTTCTCCATGGCCAATTTCTTAAGAGCTACAAACATTGAGAATTGCCCATGTATTGGCATTAAGAATTTGGGCTTAGTGATTTTTAACATTTCTTCTAATTCGTCCTGATTGGCATGACCTCCTGCATGAATATCCATCATTTTATAATGAAAAACTTCAGCTCCTTGTCGTAAAATATCATCTTTTAATTCCTGTACAGTCCTTTCATTTCCCGGAATTACCGAAGAAGAAAAGATAATAGTATCTCCTTTTTGAAACTTCAAGTGGGGATGTTCCTTTGTTGCGATTCTCATTAATGCAGCCCTTCCTTCTCCCTGAGCTCCAGTTCCTAAAACCGTAATTCTGTTATCCGGATAATCAAGAATATTCTTTGTTTTAACAATGGTTCCTTTCTTGGTTGATATGTGTTTTAATTTTCTACATATCTCTATATTTGTTTTCATTCCAGACCCTTCTATAGCAACTTTTCTTCCATATTTCTCGGAGAGGTGAATTATGTTTTGTATTCTACTGATTAACGAGGAAAATGTTGCGGTGATAATTCTACCCTTAGCGCCCTTAAAGATTTCGTCAAGATTTTCTAGGATAACCTTTTCAGATAGTGAGTGCCCTTCATTTTCTGCACCAGTTGAATCCATCATCAAAAGAAGGACTCCCCTTGATGCGAGCTCTTTGATTCGATTAAGATTAGTTGGCTTATCGTTGGTTGGTGTAGCATCAAACTTAAAATCGGACGTATGCATTATATTTCCTACGGGTGTTTGAATAAAAATACCTAGGTTGTCCGCGATATTATGATTTTGATGAAAGAATTCTAATTTAAACGGTCCCAATTCTATTTTAGAATCTTCTGATATCTCCGTGATATCAAGTTTTGGCTGAAAAGGGAAACCATCCTGTCTTTTGATAATTATTCCTCTAGTTAAAGCAGATGCAAAGATTGGCGGATTACCCATTTTTTCAATTAGGTAAGGAACCGCTCCTATGTGGTCATAATGACCATGAGTAAAAATTATTCCCAAGATATCCTTTTCTCTGCCTTTTAGACACGCGATATTTGGTATTAAGTAATCGATACCGAGCATTGTTTCATTGGGCATTTTTAATCCAACATCAACAATTAGTATCTTCTTATTCCACTCAAAGAGTGTCATATTTTTCCCAACTTCGCCAAGTCCTCCTAAAGGGATGACCCGAAGTTCTTTTCGTGTTTTTTCATTCATATTTTTTGTTTTAAGTATTATTTGAGTTTTATTAATTTAGTTGTGCCCGAGGGGAGATTCGAACTCCCAAATCTTGCGACACTGACACCTGAAGTCAGCGTGTTTGCCAATTTCACCACTCGGGCTTTCTTATTTTAAGAAAAATAGATCAGTAGGAAATTTTTTTATAGGAGCTTCAAACCTTAGGTCTGGTAAGTTTTTATAATTTTTGTTTTTAATCCAGCCACCCTTAGTATAGAAATACGCTCCACCTTTTTTTTCTTCTATTGGATGATAAATAGAATCGAAATTCTCATAGACCCAATTAGCCATTTTAAGAGTTTCTTTTCCTGGATTTATGGTTATGTGTCCTGATCCCGGAGGGATGATTATATAGTCGCCCTTTTCGGCTTCAACAGCATAAACATCTTCTAATTCTCCTTTATCATCTACAATTTGTATTAAAGAAATAGCCCTGCCTTCAAGAATTATATATAATTCCCCGTAACTCTTAGGGTGATAATGTCCCTTGGTTTTATTATATTCTAAACCAAGCATTTTGGCCGGGATGACTGTTATGTCATATCTTAACTCGTCTTTTCTCTCTAGTCCACGATACATATAGTATACTTCATCATTTGGTGCATCTTTTATCCATTCTTGGTCATAAAGAACATTATTGAGATCATAGAGATATCTTATATCGGGGTCTTTAAGATTCATATTCTTTTGTTAGTTATTTTTGACCCAAACTCTTTTTGTTTTGATGTGCCAATTTTCTATTTGTAAAAAGCGGTCTGATGGATTTATAAGTCTACCGGGCTGTACAGCTTTTATTTTTGAGTCTATGAAATAAAGAAAGTCTGGATTATAAAGAAATACTGCGGGGATGTCGTTTATGACTATTTCTTGGAAAGATTCTAGTTTTTCGTTTCTTATACTTTGACTCGTTTCTTTTCTTATATCTTCAAGTAACACATCTACTTTTTCATTTTCGTACATTGCTAAATTTAATCCAAATTCACTTTTTTGTGATGAATGCCAAAAAGGAAACGGATCTGGAATAGATTCAAAAGCTTTACCAAATAGAATTATTTCATAATCTCTCGGCTTAATTACATCTCTCTCTAGAGTTCCACGATCATGTGCTTCAATATATACTCGTATGCCAATATTTTCTAATTGTTTTTTAATAATTTCAGCGGTTTCAATCATTAATAATTGGTCAACAGTGCTAATGGTAAAAGATATTTCGTTAGATTTTTCGGGAATGTCACCACAGAGCTCGTTAAGCTTTAACCTAGTGCTTTCGGCGACCATCCCGGTTCCTTTGCTAAATCCTGAAGGTGATAATATTTCTTCTCTGTATTTCTCTTGTAATCTCACAACCGCATCTCTTGTCTCGGTTCCGTAGAATCCGGTTATTTTTCCATCAGGAAATAATTCGGAATCATCCTCGCTAAGAAATATTAAACATCTTTGAAGCTCTCTTACTTCTTCTCCTTGAGCGCCAGTATTTAGGTCTTTAGTAAAAGAAAAGACATACTGTTCTTGAATAATTCTTTCTCGAAAACCATCTGTATTTTTTCTCAAACCTAATTCATCTAATATTTTATTTGATTTTTCCGGATTAAATTCATGATCTCCCTCAAAGTTAAGTCCATGCATTACAGGAAGGATTGGGGAGTTGACAACAGTGCCTCTTCCTGAAAGGGCTAGCTCTATAACCTCTTCCTTGTTTATGGCGTAGTTGATAGCTTGCCTTATTTTTATATCTTTAATATCGCCCGGTCTTTCGAGGTTGAAAAATAGAGCAAAATATCTTGGAAGATGAAAACGATAACCAGTGAACCTAGTAGTACGAATTATCTCCTTATAATTCTTAGGACTAATCACTGAGAATCCTTGGATTTCTTTTTTGCGAGCCGCTTCTAAAAGGTCTTCTTTATTGTCAAAAAAAACGAATGTTATTTGCTCAATGTGTGGTCTATTTCCGTGATAAAATGGATTTAACTCTAATTCTATTGATTCTATTTTGCCCCATTGATTCTCATTTATGTTCTTGAGCCTATATGGTCCAGATCCGACTGGATTTAGGTTGTATCGTGAAAGAGGGAAGTTTTGAGCAGGAACATCTTTCCATATATGAAATGGAATCATTCTTAAAGACAGTTTGTTTAAAAAAGCTGAAGATTCTTGTTCTAGTTCAAATAGAACTTCATTATCAGATATTTTCTCTACCCTTATTCCTACCCAGTCAGGTCTAAGTGGGCTTCGGTAATCAGGATTTTGTATGGTCTTTATTGTAAAAATTAAATCGTCTGCAGTAATCATTTCGCCATCAGACCAGCGGAGTCCCTCTTTTAGCTTAATAATAAATGTTTGTCCTTCTTTTTCAATTCCTTCTATCATTTCGGGAAGAAGCTCACCAGAAGTACTATGTTTCATTAGTCCACTAAAGAGTAAACTTGTTATATCTCGGTCAACATCATTTGCAGAACTATAGACGGGATTTAGGAACCTAGGCGATCCTATTAAGCCTTCCGTATATTTTCCTCCATTTGCTGGAACTATCTCGGTATTATTTAAATAAAAGAGAGTAGAAAGCGATATAAGGGAAATGATAAAAACAGAAAAGGCAGTAGCAAAAATTAATCTCTCTTTTTTATTGAGAATTTTGGGAAGGGATTTAATTTGCTGACGATTAGGGAACTTGTTCGGTAAAAAAGATTTTATTTTATTTCTCATCTAGTCTTGCTTATCTAAGAAACTTACATCAAAAGATTAAGAATTGCGAGTAAGGAGAACATAACAGCTAAAATAACAGTTCCCCAAAACAATTTTTTTTGTACACCTCGATGAGTAGAGTAAACACCTCCGTCTTGTCCGAAAGTAGAACCAAGACCCGATCCACCTTGTTGTAGAAGAACAAAGGTGATAAGGCCGATAGAAACTATTACTTGTAAGATTGTAATTATATTCATTGTATTACTCTCAAAATCACTTTTTAATTATAATGATATTAAGTATCCAGATTATTATTGTTGTTAAGAAAAGGTTCCAAAGGGTAAATATATTTCCCAAAATCAAGATATCAATTATCCATATTATCCCCATATTCATAAGAAGAGTAAAGAGACCAAAAGTCAGTATTTTTAAGGGGAAGGTTAGGATATCTAATATAGGTTTGAAAAAGAAATTAATAACCCCGAGCACGAACCCCGCTAATGCTAGGGACGCTATTTCCCCTTCAAATGAAACTTTAGGTAACCCGGTAGCTAGCCAAATTCCTAATATACCAACAAGGATGTGAAACATTAATCGTCTCATAAAAGCAGGCTTACTCTAGCAAAAATAGGCTCTTCGGTCAATAAGCATTGGTAATGTCTAAACACTTCTGCCACTTTTCTATACAATTAACAAATTGCAAGAATTAGATAGCCAATATTTCAATACTTCTTTTTTAAAAAAGTAGACCTTGGACATATTCTTAATTGATATTTCTTGATCTAAAATGGGTTTTATCCGTCTGAATTTTTCACTCAAGCATTGTATATACACTAGAGATTATCTAAAAAAAGCACAATACGAGCATACGCTTTCCCGCCCTAAACGGGAGCGGGCAGACCCCATAGCAGAACCTTTGGTTCGCTACGGGGTAAACAAAAATTCTTTCTTTTTGCTTGCCCCGTAGGAAGAGTGTGTAGCACTTTCCTTCGGGGCCCGCCCGCATTGCCCGCTTCGCGGGCAAGCCAACGGATTTTTTATTATAATATCAAATCAACCCAGTTTTCAAAAAAGTTATCCTTAAAATCTTTGCTTGTTTTGTCAAAATAAACCCAGCGTCCGCGATAATT
>BBPG01002969.1_pt2 | contig 12256 bp, 17 predicted proteins | sample 1343651 | NCBI WGS metagenome assembly BBPG01 (sample SAMD00019091, study PRJDB2971) | groundwater metagenome | biome: freshwater biome; feature: mineral spring; material: ground water | place: USA: CA, Sonoma | collected 2012-06 | depth surface m | reverse complement strand
TGTCATTGCGAGCCGAAGGCGAAGCAATCTCAAAGCAATCTTTTATCAGTTCTCACCTTCCAATCTGATGGTAAATATTTCTTCCCCTCTGACCAGAACAACGCTATCCGATGTAATCTCCATTACTTTTACTTTGCCAATAGTATCTCCCGGGCGAACAACTCTGCGATTAAGGAGAGCGCGTGAGTTTGCTCCATCAAAAATAATTGCCGAAAGTAGCCATCTTTCATCTCTCAATCTTCGTGGGGGAGCAGGCAGTTCTTTTTCTTTCTCAAGTTCCTCTTTGAGGGGTGGGACCTCTTCTAACAGGGCTTTCTCAGGAAGGGGCAATGCTTCTGGCAATATGAGAGCAGACTCAGCTATCAAGGGAGCTGGGTGCTCTGTTTTTAAGATTTCTTTCCACCATAAGTAGATGAAAAAAGAAAGGATTGCTATCAGGGCAAGGACACCAAAGGCAAGTATTTTGCTGTTAATCTTTTTTGCGGACCATTCTTTAATTTTATCTGTGAGAGCAAAAGAACCGGCTTTTCCTTTGGTTTTTTCTGAGGGTGAATAAATAGCATTAAGGGGATGTTTTCCTCTATCCTTTTTAATTGGTATAGCGGTTTTTTCAAATATAGGATTATTTTTCAAGGAAAACTTTTTTGCCGTCATCATTTATTCCTTTCATTCATTCTGTTGAGGAATTCATTTGCCAGAGCTAAATAATTTCTCGCTCCGATGCAAACCGGGTCATATTGAAATATTGTCTGTCTTTTTGATGGAGCCTCTTTAAGTTTTACATTTACCCTGATTACTTCTTTATAAATTAGGTTTCCAAACTTCGCTTTTAAAAGATTGATTGTTTCATCCGAGATATTTTCCCGACAATCATATTTTGTAATAACGAAGCCGATGACTTCAACATTGCTGCCTAAATTTTCCTGAGAAATATTTATGGTATCAAGCAGAAGATTAAGTCCGACAAGGGAAAGGAAGTCGGAAAATACTGGTATCAATATGTAGTCGGCGGCAACGAATGAGTTTATAGTGAGTAAGCTCAGGGAGGGGGCAGTATCAATAAAAACATAATCGTATGCTTCAATCACATCAGGAGTAAAGCTTCTCTTTAAGGCAAACTCGCGGCCATATGTCTGAATAAGTTGAATTTCAGCCCCTGCCAGTTGCAGATTACCAGGAGCCAGGCTAAGACCATTAGTGGTTGTCTCCTCAACAATGGAAGAGATTTTCCTGTTCTTATCAATTAATACTTCATACATAGAAGGTTTCTCATCGTGAGCGTTTTTTGAGAGAATGTAAGAGGCGTTTCCTTGCGGGTCCATATCTATCACAAGCACCTGCTGGCCGCGAATGGAGAGCGCTGCCCCTAAATTTACTGATAAAGAAGTCTTTCCCACGCCGCCTTTCTCATTGGCAATAGTTATTATTTTTCCCATATCTTAGGTGAATAATTTTTCCGGGCAAGAAAATAGTTGGTTTCTTTAACATCCTTTACTATTTTCTTAATCTCTTTGCCTGTATAGATTCTCCAGCCTTTCGCATCTCTTCTTGCTTGAGGGATATATTTTTTCTTCTCCCAACGCTTGACAGTTAAGGGGGAGCGACCAAGGCGAAGTGAGAGGTCCTTTATTCTATAAATTATCTCAGCCATAGTAAATTCCAAATTCCTCTTTAATCTATGCTACCTATATCTATAACATACATCAAACTGTTATGTCAAGAAAAATCGTAGTTGATTAATTAACCTTGACTTTTGCTTCATCTGACAGTAGAATAGCTAAGAAGCCGGGATGGTGGAATTGGCAGACACGCCAGCTTGAGGGGCTGGTGGGAGCAATCCTGTAGGGGTTCAAATCCCCTTCCCGGCAGCGGGGGCGGTTAGCTCAGTCCGGGAGAGCGCTACCCTTACAAGGTAGATGCCACTGGTTCAAACCCAGTACCGCCCATAATACATAATAATTAAAAGAAAATACTCCCTCGTACATTTCCTTGAATGATAATTTTTTCAACCTCTTCTCCTCCTTCAGTGAGATGTATTGTTATTTTATCTCCGTGAAGAATATTTTTCCCCCGCTGTATTTTAACACTTCCCTCCAGAACTATAAGCAGTTTTTCCGGCTCATATAACACCATATCAGAATGACGGATAATTATCTCCTCTTTCAGTCCAATTACCCCGCTTCCTTCTTCAATCTCCATCTTTTCGGTTTTCTGCTCCCATTTTCCTCGCTTGCCTGCAAGCTCAATGAAATGCTCGCTTTCCGGGAATAACCTCTTGATTTTAGGTTCCTCTATCGCAATAATTCTGTCCTGCAAGACGATGGCAGAGGCTCCACTTAGCTGGAGTACTGGCTCTCCTCTCTCGGTTCTTGTATGAGAAAATCCTATTACTCTATCGCCAATTCTTTCCTGAAAAGATAATTCACTGCCTTCAGCCTCTGCGAATAAATACCAACTTCCTGTGAAAATTACCACCAGCCCCAGATAAAGAAGCCACTTAAACAAGTTAATCCCTTCGTCCCATTGAACGCATTTCCAATATTTTTTCCCATTTCCCTTGCGATTTAAGTATAAGCTCTATTATCTCACGCACGGCACCTTGCCCACCAGAAAGATGAGTTACATAAGCAGCTGACTTCTTTACTTCTTTGCAGGCATTGGGAACGCTTGCCGCAAACCCTACTCTTCTCATAATAGATAGGTCAAGAAGGTCATCACCAATATAAGCTACTTCCGCATCACTGAGTCCATACTTTTTAAGAAGTTCTTCGTAAGACTCTTCTTTTTTACTCACTCCCTGATATACATCATCTATGGACAACTCTTGCGCTCTCCTTTCCGTTGCTCCGGAGAAGCGGCCGGAAATAAGCGCTATCTTTAGCCCTGCACTTTTGGCAAGCACCACTCCCTCTCCATCAAGAACATTAAAAAATTTGAATTCCTCATTGCCGCTCCCTATAATAATTCTCCCATCGGTAAGCACTCCATCTACATCCATAACAAGTATTTTTATTTGCCTTACTCTATCTATTATTTTTTTTCTCACTTTCAAAGCCTCTTCTTACCTTTTTTAACAATTTTATCTATTTCTTTTACTCTTTCCAAAAGTGGCTTCAGTTCATCTGGAGTAAGCATATTTTGCCCATCGCAGGGAGCAGTTTCGGGCGAGGTGTGAACTTCAAGAAAAAGTCCATCGCAGCCAGCAGCAACCGCTGCACGGGCAAGGACTTCTGTGTATTTCTTTTCTCCTCCTGAAAAGTCACCACCACTTCCAGGAAGCTGCACACTATGGGTAGCATCAAAAATGACCGGGCAACCCAAGCTTCTCATTATTGGAAGTGAACGCATGTCAGCAATCAGGTTGTGATAACCGAAAGATGTTCCTCTTTCAGTGAGGATAATATTTTCATTCCCACCTGACCTTACTTTTTTAATAACATTTTCCATATCTTCGGGAGCAAGAAACTGTCCTTTTTTGATGTTGACTGCTTTACCACAGTACCCAGCCGACAGTAACAAAGCTGTCTGGCGGCAGAGGAATGCAGGAATTTGAATCAGGTCCAGCGTCCGAGCTGCCTGCTCTATTTCTTCCTGGCAGTGAACATCAGCTGTAACAGGAACTCCAACTTCTTTCCTTACCCTGGCAAGAATTTTCAATCCATCTTTTATCCCCGGTCCCCGAAATGAATTAATTGATGTGCGATTGCCCTTATCGTAAGATGCCTTAAAAATAAATGGCATTCCAATTTCTTCACTTATCTTTTTTATCCTCTGAGCTATCTGAAGAGAAAGAATTTCACTTTCAAGAACGCAAGGACCGGCAATAAGCACCAAAGGATTTCTACTCCCGATTGACACATCTCCTATTTTTACCTGCTTGCTGCCTATCATTTTGAGAGTTCTTCCCTGGAAACAGTAGCTGTGCCGAATTTGGCTACAACTATCCCGGCAGCCAAATTTGCCAGAGACGCTGCTTCCTGCAGAGTAGCTCCACAGGAGAGGGCAAGGGCAAGAGTTGCTACAACGGTATCTCCTGCTCCGCAAACATCATAAACTTCCTGGGCAATGGTAGGAATATGGACAATCTCCCCGGTCTTCTCAAGCAGGCACATGCCATCTTCTCCCAATGTGATTAACACTGCTTCTTCAACTATCTCACTGAGAATTTGCCGACCCGCATCTTCCACTTCATTTCTTTCTCTGACCTTCATCCCAACGAATGCTTCAGTCTCCTGCCTGTTTGGAGTAATAATGCTTGCACCATTATATAATGAAAAATCTCTCCTTCCCGGATCAACAATTATTCTTTTCCCCATCTCAATAATTGTCCTGAAAAGCTGTGGTGTTATTACGCCATTGCCGTGATCTCCGATAACGATTACCTCAATATCGCTCCGATGCTTTTGACAATATGCAGAAATACTTTCTCTGACGGAGCCAGTGATTTCCAGTTTCTTTTCCTTGTCAATTCGCGCTAACTGCTGCTGCTGGGCAATAATACGGGTTTTTGTTGTTGTTGAATATTCATCAAGAATCATTAATCCCTGGGTGTCAAGGCCCTTTTCTTTCAGCTTCTTACAGAGAATCCTTCCATGAAGGTCGTCCCCTATTACGCCACTGAGCAAGACATTTCCTCCAAGCGTGCCAATATTATTGGCGGTATTAGCCGCTCCTCCTAACATAAATGATTCTTTTACCACTTCAACAACAGGGATTGGTGCCTCACGAGAAATACGAGAAACCTTTCCCCAGAGAAATTCATCTATCATAACATCGCCCACTACAAGGACTTTTCCCTCATGAAAGCGAGAAATTATCTCTCTTTTTCTCTGTTCATTAAGAGTTTTCACTTAATAGTTTTCCTCTGGCTGGCTCCAATTCTCTCAAGGAGACTTTGCGTTGAATGCTTATTAACCTCTGAAGCAATTATTACCTCTCCACCGACTTTCTTCATTGCTTTTCTTTCTGCTATTTCCTTACTCTTGTAATCTCCGCCCTTCACTAAAATATGAGGTTGCAATAAATTAATTAGCTCCTCAGTGGTATCTTCAGGAAATATAATTACATAGTCAACGAAATAAAAAGAAGAGAGGATTTCTGCTCTCTCTTCCTGAGGGACAACCGGCCTGCTGTTTCCTTTAAGTTTCCTCGTGGAACTGTCGCTATTCACGGCTACAATCAGTATGTCTCCTTTTCCTCTTGCTTCTCTCAGATAGCGAATATGCCCAATGTGGATAAGGTCAAAGCATCCATTGGTAAAAACTACTTTTTTCCCGACTTTTTTTTCATATTTAATAATTCCTGCCAATTCACCTCTCGCAACGACTCTACCCATCCCTTCTTAGCCTTCCTCTCTGTTAATCAGCATTATCCACACCAGACCAAGAGCGCCATCCCCTCTGATAAGAAGGGGCAGTCTGTATTTATCGTCGCTAAACCATATCTGAACCTTGCTTCCCTCTTCAAAAAAGCTTCCCAATCCCACTCCTTCAGGGGTAGACTCAACAATAATTATATTTCTCCCGCGCCATTTTTTTCTCTCTAAAATCTTAAACTCAACTTCTATGTTATATCGTCCCGTGCTAACATTCACGAAAATTGACTCCCCAACATTAAGCGGACCCATTCTCAGATAATAAAAGGTAGTAGAGAGTGCATCTCTGGCATCAGGAGTGATAGAAACAGAGCTGTGCATCACACCATTATGAAATCTTTCTGCTACCTCTTGCTCCCGGTCAAAGACAATAAGCCTGCTTCTTTTCTCATCTCTTATTTTTTCTGTGCTTCTGTAAGCAACCGGCAAGAGAGTGTCTTTATCAATTAATGATTCTGATATGTTTTCCAGCGGGTACAAAAGTGAAATAGGAAAGGAAGTGCGCGAGGTAGTAAGGAGAGAATAGACCTCCTGCCCCCGCCACTTCGTTTTTCCTGCTTCCATAGTTATGGTTCCTATCGGTATTCCAAAATGAATCCGAAAAGTAAGCTTTTCTCCTGCAGGAAATTCTCTCCTCTCACAGTGCGGTGGCGAGTTGGCATCGCAGGAAAGAGTAATCCCCTGAGAAGAAGCAATGACAAGAAATACCGCTACTCCAATCATCTTAATTTTCATTAGTTATGGATTATATCAATTGCCTCTTTATTATGTCAATAATAAGCACAATTTTTCGGCTACTTCAGAAGCTGTTATTTCTCGGATGCAGGAGATATGGGAACAGCTCTTTTTCCAGCAAGAAAGACAGGGAAGGTCATTCTTAATAACAATATTTCCCTCTCCATAAGGACCATTTCTGATTGAATCGGTTGGACCATAGAGCCCGATAACCTTTTTTCCTAACGCTGCTGCCAGATGCAAGGGGCCGGTATCTGAGGCAACCAGCACTTCACACCTCTCAATAAGTGCAATAAGTTCCCCTAATGTAGTTGGAGGAGAGACAATTGGAGCTGAATCGGAAAGAACTTTAATTTTCTCTGCATACTTTCTTTCTCCTGGTCCATAGGTGATGATAACGGCTGTGTCAGCAAAATTTGCCTTAATTTCATCAGTTAGAAGAGCATACTTTTCTATTGGCCACCTCTTGGTCAGCCAGGCAGCTCCAGGGTGAAGAATAACTATTTTTCGTCTATTATCTACCTTTTTCTTTAAAAATGCATCAATATACTTTTTCTCTGCCTCACCTGTTGTAATTCCAAAAGAAACCTCTTTTATTTCAGCTCCCAACCGCCGCGCAAAGTTAAGATTTTTATCAACAATATGAGATGCTCTACCCTCACTTACTTTAAAATTCGTAAAAATGGTGCTCAGCCATTCTGTCCTGAAACTGCCTGCCTTAAAACCTAATCTTATCGGCGTCCGGCTCAGCCAGGCTAAAACTCCTCCCCTTATATCTCCCTGTAACTCAAGCAAGAGGTCATATTTATTTGCCCTTAATTTCCTGATAAGTTGAAGAAGATGTTTAAGCATAGTTGGAATCGGCTCATTTTTTTTGAAGATGATTACTGAGTTTAAGGCAGGATGCCCATTTAATATATCTTCTAATTTATCATGAACAAGCCAGGATATGTAAGCGGCAGGAAATCTTTCTCTAAGAGCATTAAGAGTAGGCAGAGTATGGATAACATCACCCAATGAGCCAAGCTTAATAATGAGGATTCGCTCAATTTTTTTTTTAGGTAAATCTTTCAGAAATTCATCTCCTCTTTGCTCTTTTAGGCTTGATTTTTTTCTTTGAAGCAGGAATAATTTTCTTTAATTAATGTTCTCCCGAACTCCCCTGCTCTTCTAATATCCCCTTCATCAGGTTTTCCTTTGTTAATTCCTCCGATAAGCTTAAATGGTCCATTTGTATCAAATCCTTTACAGAAGAATTCTCCGACAATATCAAATCCCTTTTTTAATAATCTCTTTTTTAGTGACCTGTGCAGGAGCCATTTTACTATTATCCCTGAGGTTGAGAAAATAAATGCCTTTTTATTCTTTGAGTCGGGCAGCTTATCTACGAGACTCAGAAGAGTTCTGTGATGCCTCCAATAATAAATCCCAGAACCAAAGCCAATCAAATCATATTCCTGAATACTGTCCACCTCTTTTGGCTTTAGTAGTTCTGCTCCAAGAGCATTAGCTATTGAGGCGGCAATCTTTTCAGTATTACCATGATGAATCGAAATGCATACTACCAATGCCTTCATTTTCACTCTCAGGTTATAAAATTTTCTCGGCAAGCCTGCGGGCATTCTCTAAACTCATATCTAATTCTTCTTTGCTCAACCCCGCTCCACAACCCATTTTCTCCATCATTTCAGGAGTCATTAAATCTAATAAAGAGTGGGCATCACTGCCAATGATAAGCCCTGCCGTTACCTCTCTGGCAATTCCTACAATATGTCCATTAGCGAGTGAGTGTCCCTTGCGGCACGATATTTCCAGAAAAATGTTTCTCTCTGCTGCAAGCTTCGCTTCTTCTAAGCTAATTAATCCGGGATGAGCAAGAATGTCTATTTCCGCCTTCAGTGCCATCCTGTTTGTTCCCGGAGGTACCGGCTCAACGATTGTCTCGCCATGAACAAGGACCAGTTTTGCTCCTAATTTCCGTGCTCTCTTTACTGCATCTGCAATTGATTCAGGAGGAATGTAGGTTAACTCTGCTCCGGGAATTACCTTGATGCGCATAGTTTTATTTAATTCTGCACACACCTTCACAAGTTGAGGAATGACAATTTCAATATTTGAGATATCAATATGGTCAGTGATTCCCAATATTGTATATCCTTTATCCTCAAAACGTCGGGCAAGTTCTGAAGGTGCAAACGCCCCATCGCTCAAAAAAGAATGGCTATGCAAATTAATCATTGATTCTTCTCATCAAGATAGCTCATTTTCTTCTAATCCAAAATGATGTCCAATTTCGTGCTCAAGAACGTCCTGAATGTTTTGCCTTGTCTCTGTTTCAGTCCTGGAAATTGCCTCAATTGATTTCTGGTAGATGATTATAGTATCAGGAAGAACATTTGCATATTCTCTTCCTCTATTTTTAAGTGGAACGCCTTTGTATAGCCCTAAAAGAAGATGCGAAGAAGCTATCTTTCGTTCACTGAGAACTTCTGCTGATGGAACATCTTCTACTATTATTTCAGAATTTTCTATTCTACTCACAAATTCCAGCGGCAATTTATCTATTGCCTCTTCCACCAATTTTTTAAAATCTTCTCTTTCCAATTTCACAGCTAACTTATTGTAGTTACTTAAATTAAATCCAACTTGTTAATAAATCACTTTAACTGCTTTTGGCAGTCAAGGTAGCCTTGCAGTATCTCCTGCGCTGCTACTTTATGAATAATCTGCTTGCGCTTTGCCCGCGGGAGATTAGCTTCCAGTAAGTGTCTTTCAGCGGCAGAAGTCGTTAGTCGCTCATCCCATGTCTCCACCGGTAGTTTTACCTTACGGCAAAGTTTAGCAATAAATTCAATCACTTTTTTTGCTTGCTTTCCTTCCTTTCCGCTCATCTCAAGTGGAAGTCCGACTATTACTCTTTCAACTTGATATTCTCTTGCAATCTCTCCCACTCTATTAAAATCCTTCGTTAGAGAAGACCGCTTAATTACTTCAAAAGCTTGAGCAATTAAATGAAGCTCATCACTCAAAGCAATTCCAATAGTTTTATCCCCAACATCTAAGCCCAATATGCGCATTTTAGTCATTTCTCTTTGCATGCGAGACAACTATTTGCGGCACTTTTAAGAGGGCATCACTAAGTCGGGCGGTATTTTTTCCTCCAGCCTGCGCATAGTCAGGACGTCCACCGCCACTGCCACCGACAATACCGGCAACCTCTTTAATAATGTTACCGGCATGGAATCCTTCCTTAATCAAATTTTCAGTCACCCTCGCTACAAGGAAGGCCTTCTCTCCAACATCAGACCCCAATACAATAACACCTTTATTAACTTTTTTTCCTAAGACATCCACCATTGAACGAAGCTCTTCAGAAGTGGCTTCTTTAAATTGCGAAGAGATTATTTTTATATCATTGACAATCTTCGCCTCTTTTAGCAACTTCTCAACCTCTTTTCTCATCTCCTTTTTTCTTGAGAGATTAATTTCCTTCTCAAGTGCTCTTATCTGCTTCAAGAGGCTTTCTACTTTATCCCGAACTTCCGTTGATGGACTTTTTAGTATCTGCCCCACCTCGCGCAACAACTGCGACTCATCTCTTAACATTTGCCATGCTGCCTTTCCGCTTACTGCTTCAATCCTCCTTGTTCCGGCAGCAATGGAGCTTTCACCAACAATGTGGAAAATTCCAATTTCACCTGTTGCTTTAACATGAGTTCCTCCGCATAACTCATAGCTGTAGTCTCCAATCTTCACCACTCGCACACTTTCCTCATATTTTTCTTCAAAAAGAGCAATTGCCCCCTCTGCTTTTGCATCCTTAAAAGTAGTATAATTAACAGCTATTTTTTTATTCTCTCTTATTTTCTTATTAATTATTTTTTCAATATAATTAAGCTGCCGTTCATCAATTTTCTTGAAGTGGTTAAAGTCAAATCGTAATCTCTCGGGCGAAACAAAAGAGCCTAACTGAGTAATGTGTTCACCCAAGGTCTGTCGCAGGACATTTTGGAGGAGATGAGTGGCTGTATGATTGCAAGCCGCTGCCTGACGTGCCTCCTCATTAACCAGAGCATTAAATTGTTCCTGAAGACCGATTTTCCCCTGAACAACTATTCCTTGATGAATAATAATTCCATCTTTTTCACCGCTTTCTCTTGTGTCTATAACCTCTATTTTTGTTTCACCTCTACAAAGGATGCCCACGTCTCCCACCTGTCCGCCACTCTCAGGATAAAATGGAGTTTTATCCAGAATGATTTCTACTTTGTCTCCCTTTAAGGCAGATGATATTAATTTTCCTTCCCTGACAATTGCAAGCACCTTAACTCTGCATTCTAATGTTTTATAGCCGAGGAATTCAGTGCTCTTAATCTTATTAAGCTTCTCTTTCTCAATTATCTCAAAAGTAGGGGCAGCCTTAGATTCTCTGTCAAGGCGAGCCCGCTCCTGCTGCTTCCGCACTTGTTCATTGAATTTGTCACGGTTTATTGTTAGGCTATTTTCCCGTGCTATTTCCTCGGTAAGATCTATCGGGAAGCCATAAGTATCATGCATCTTAAATGCTACCTCAGCAGGGATTTCATTTTTTTTGCCTTTCTTTGATTCATCAATCACCTTGAGGAGAATTTCCATCCCCTGCTCGAGCGTGCGCAGGAACCTCTCTTCTTCGCTGAAAATGACCTGGGTAATGTACTCTCTGCGAGAAGTGAGCTCTGGATACACGCTCTTCATCAAATTAGCAACTATGACAGCGGAGGTATAAAGAAAAGGTTTGTCAAGAGAAAGCTTCTTTTGACCGAGCAATAAGTGAGCCTGGCGCACTGCCCTGCGAAGCAATCGGCGCAATACATAGCCTCTCCCATCATTTGCCGGTGAAACTCCATCGCCAATCAAAAACGTTGCTGCCCGCAGGTGGTCTGCCATTATCCATAGAGCAGCTCCCTCTGTTTTATCTTTCTTTGTGCCTTTGTGCCTTTGTGCCTTTGTGCCTATCTTTAGAGTCTCAGCAATAGAGTTAAGAATGGGCTTGAGGAGACTGCACTCAAAAATCACTTCACTTCCTTCCAATAGAAAGAGTGCTCTCTCCAGCCCCATGCCGGTATCAATGTTCTTTTGAGGCAGAGGGGTCAGGTTTCCATTTGAAGTGCGGTTAAACTGAGTAAAAACAAGATTCCAGAGTTCAAGAAAACGGTCGCAGCCGCAGCCGGGACCGCAACTTTTTTGCCCGCATCCTTTTTCTTCCCCGCGGTCAAAAATAATTTCTGAACAGGGCCCGCAAGGGCCCGTTGGACCCATACTCCAGAAGTTGTCTTTTTCTCCGAGACGGACAATCTTTGTCTCAGGAATACCAATTTTTTTCCAGATAAGATACGCCTCATTATCGTCTCTAAAAACACTGACCCGGAGTTTCTCCTGTGGCAACCTCAAAACTGAAGTAACAAACTCCCATGCCCAGGCAATAGCGTCATTCTTAAAATAATCGCCAAAGGAGAAGTTGCCAAGCATTTCAAGAAAAGTAAGATGACGGACTGTATAGCCAACATTTTCAATGTCAGTGGTACGAAAACATTTCTGGCAATTCGCTACACGAGGAATATCGCTCTTCTTACTACCCAAGAGGAAATGTTTGAACTGATTCATTCCTGCCCCCGTAAAAAGTAGGGAGGGGTCATCTTCAGGAATGAGCGATGAACCTGCTACTATCCGATGTCCGCGCTCGGCAAAAAAGTCAAGAAAACTTTTCCGTAACTCATCAGCATTCATTAATGGGTACAGCCTCCGGTTCTAACCCTGACGGCAAGTTCATTACGGTTGGCAAAAAGACCCATCAAAACCTCTTCAGTCCAATCAGGTGGTGGACCAGCTAAAAGAATTTCCACTTCCTCCATCGCCACGTTTCTTCTCTCGGCTTCTTCCAGCAGGACGCTCTTGTAACTGGAATGCAACATGTATATGTAGAAAGAAAGTCCCGCCAATGCGATAATAACCAGACTATAAATAAACGCTTTTCTCTTCATCGTCTTCCTCCGCATATTATTCAATTTTCAAATTAGATTGCTTCGTCGCTTGCGCTCCTCGCAATGACAAAGAGGGTGTCATTGCGAGTCCCTTTCAGTCATTGCGAGTCCCTTCCTGTCATTGCGA
>BBPG01000767.1_pt1 | contig 12387 bp, 13 predicted proteins | sample 1343651 | NCBI WGS metagenome assembly BBPG01 (sample SAMD00019091, study PRJDB2971) | groundwater metagenome | biome: freshwater biome; feature: mineral spring; material: ground water | place: USA: CA, Sonoma | collected 2012-06 | depth surface m | reverse complement strand
AACAACCTTATCTTGAGCAGAATCTCCCCCAGATTGGGGGGCAACATAGAGGAAGGTGCGGTAGTAAAGGGGCTGGTCTCAATAGGGGATGGAACCATCATCAGATCAAACTGCTACATCGTAGGACCGGCCGTAATCGGTGACGACTGCGAGATCGGGCCCAGCGTGTGTATCTTCCCCTCTACCAGCGTAGGAAATGGCGCGGTTATCTCTCCATTCAGCATAGTAAGGAATACCATCATCGGCAACAATGTGCTCATTGGGCCAGGCTCCTCTATTCAAGACTCCATTATCGCCCCCGGGACAATCATCCGGAGCCATTTCGCCGCTCGCAGCGGTGAAGCTGCCATGATGATCGAGGGTGAATACCATCAGGTGAAGATGGGAGCTATCATCGGAAGTTACTCCGAGATTGGGGATAGTACGATCATCCAGCCGGGCGCGATCATCGGCAATCATTGCCGGATAAAGGCGATGAAGGTGATAAGCGAGAACATTCCTGATGGTGGCCTGGTGGTGTAGCCATGTGTGGTATTATTGCCTACGCCGGCTATAAGGAGTGCCAGCCGATCCTGCTGAAATCGCTTAAGAGGTTGGGGTACCGCGGTTACGACTCCTGCGGCATTGCGGTCTCGGCTGTCAGCAGTCAGCAGTCGGCAGTCCCCCGCCCCCAGGACAATCGACTAGCGACTATTAAGGTATATAAGGACATTGGCCGGGTGGGCGATTTGGAGAAGAGCCTCCCTCAAATTCAAGGGCGGGTGGGAATCGGCCATACTCGGTGGGCCACTCATGGTGAGGTATCCACGTCTAATGCTCATCCTCACCTCGATTGCAGCGGCAGGATCGCCGTGGTGCATAACGGGGTGATCGAGAACTTCCAGACTCTCAGGGACGATCTAACCCGAGAAGGTCATCGTTTCAGCTCCGAGACCGACACCGAGGTCATTCCCCATCTGATCGAGAGATACTATGGCGGAGATCTGGAGGAAGCAGTAGCCAGAGCTCTGGCAGATGTAAGGGGCACCTACGCCATTGTCGTGCTGGCAGCGGGGCATAAGGAGCTTATTGCCGCCCAGAGGGAAAGTCCGCTCATAATCGGTGTAGGAGACCGGGAGAATTTTGTAGCCTCGGATGTGACGGTAGTGTTGGATTATACCGACAGGGTAATCTATCTCGAAGACGGCGATATCGCCCTCGTATCGGACGAGAGCATCAGCATCACGAGTCGAGAGTCGGGGAGGGGGACTCCAGACTCCAGACTCCAGACCCTAGACTATCGACCGGTGCAGCGAGAGGAGGAGATAGTTCCCTGGAGCCCGGAGGAGGCTCAGAAAGGCGGGTATGAGCACTTCATGCTTAAGGAGATCCACGAGCAGCCCAAATCCATCGAAAACACCCTTAGAGGCCACATCTCGCTTATCGAGCGCACTGTAAGCTTAAATATTCGCCATGAAGAGGGTCTGGAGAATATCCTCCTGGTGGCCTGCGGAACCTCGTGTCATGCTGCCTTGATCGCTGAATACGTTATCAGCAAGCTCTGTCATCTTCCGGTGAGGGTGAAGGTGGCCTCTGAGTTTAACTATCACCAAATGGCGCTGGAGAAGACCTGGGTGTGGGGCATCACCCAGTCGGGCGAGACCCTCGATACCCTGCGTGCCCTCAAGAAAGCCAGGGAACTTGGATGTGCGACGCTATCCATCACCAACGTTCCCGGAAGCAGCATCACTCGCATTGCCGACCAGGTCTTTTACACCCGGTCGGGACCAGAGTTAGGGGTAGCGGCAACCAAGACCTTTCTCGCTCAGTTAGTGGCACTTTATCTGTTGGCACTGTCCCTGTCCCCACCGGATATTATGATCGGTGAAGGCTTGATAGAGGGGTTGAGGATCCTTCCCTCAAAGGTTCAGCAGGTGCTTGATGATGCGGAAGAGATTATCCCACACGCCAGGCACTTATCGCGACATGATAATGCCTTTTTCATCGGACGCGGAATCAATTACCCGGTGGCTATGGAGGGGGCTTTGAAGGTGAAGGAGATCTCCTATATTCACGCCGAAGCCTATCCTGCGGGAGAACTCAAGCATGGTCCATTCGCCCTGCTTCGCCCGAGCACACCAGTTGTCGCTATCACAACGAGGGATGATACCTACGAGGCGATGCTGACCAGCATAAAAGAGATAAAGGCCCGGGGGCCACAGGTCATCGCGCTGGCTGAGGAGGGCGACGAGGATATCGAGCAGTTTGTCGATGCGGTCATTCGCATTCCACCGATTGACCCTTTATTCTCCCCTTTCTTGAATTCGGTGGCGCTGCAACTGCTGGCTTATTATACGGCCAAAGAGCGTGGTTGCTCCATCGACCTGCCGGCTAATCTGACCAAGAGCGTAACCGTGCCGTAATGACTGCGGGAACTGGCCGAGCGCAAGGAAGCGCTGGCAGGACTGGTGCCGGGCAATCCGAAAATGAAGACGGACCCGGCCAGGTGCCGAGCGCTTGCTGTCTCAGTTTACTGATCTGAACCTGATCCATCATTTGCCCCTCTTCTCACGTGCGCCCTGGCATACTTCTCCCTTATTGTCGGCCCGCAGCAGAGCAGTGAAGTTGTAGCCCCGCCGCCGCAATTCATCAGCACCGCCCTGGTTCCGATCGAGGAGAACCACCACCTGCCCCACCCGGCACCCCTCCGCCTCCACCGCCTCAATAGCCCGGAAGACCGAGCCCCCGGTGGTAATCACATCATCGACTATCGCCACCGTGCCCCCTGGCGGAAGGTGACCCTCGATGTATCGCTTAGTCCCATGCTGCTTGGGCTGCGTCCGCACCATAAAAGCGGGGATAGGTTTACCCTCCAGGTGGCTCACCAGGGCCACCGCCGCCACGATGGGGTCGGCCCCCATAGTGGGCCCGCCAATGGCATCGATCCCGGAGCCTTGCACCAGCGCAAACACCGTCTTGCCCACCAGGTAAGCCCCCTCCGGCCAGAGGGTGGTCTGTCGGCCGTCGAAGTAATACGAACTCTTCAGCCCCGAAGAGAGGGTGAAATCACCATACATCAACGACCTCTCTTTCACAAGCTCCAGCAGCCTTTCGATATCGCTTGCCACATCCGCCTCCTTTGCACTTAAGCGTTCCACCATCAGCGGTCAGCACCTTCGCGGCGACACCTTAGTGCTGACTGCTGAACGCTTACTACCGGCATCTGAGGATGCCTGCCCCTCTATGGAGAATAGAGCTCCTGTTCATAGATGTACCTCTCCACCTCGGGTGGCACCAGGTAGCGAATTGAAACCCCCGCCCTTACCCGCTCCCGGATTTCTGTCGAACTGATGCCGATTTGCGGCACATCGACGCACCTGACCCGCGATGAAATCCCCGGAACGACCGGGTGCAGTGCCTCAAGATACTCCCGGCGCGAGTTTGGCCGCCTCACCACAATGAGCTGGCACAATCCCGCCAGCCTCACCGGCTCTTTCCAGCGATGAAGCTCCACCAGGGCATCAGGACCAATAATAAAGTACAGCCTCACCTCGGAACCGTATTCATCCCTCATCGCAGAGACGGTGTCAACGCTGTAAGACGGCCCCGACCTTTCCAGCTCTGCCAGAGAGACCTCGAAATAGGAGTTGGAATCTATGGCCAGCCTTAGCATTGCCAATCGGTGTTCCCCGCCGGTGATCACCCTATCCGCCTTGAGCCAGGGCTGCCCGGCAGGAATAAAAACAACCTTCGAAAGCCCTAGTTTACACCTCACCTCTTCGGCGATGATGAGATGCCCCAGATGAACTGGGTCGAAGGTTCCCCCAAGCAAACCTATTTCCATCGTTCTCACCTTGCTTGGTGATTGGCCACTAATCACTCGCTCTCATCCAGCATTGCGGCGGCCCTGGTTATCAGTTGAGGCAACCCCTCCCCGCTTGCCGCCGAGATGAAATAGAGGGGAGACTCAATCCCGGTAAGGACTTTCGCGATCTCCGGCAGTCGCTCACGAACACCAGGAATATCTATCTTGTTCACTGCCACGATCTGCGGCTTATCCTTCAAGCAAGGGTTGAAAAGGAGAAGTTCCTCGTTTATCTCCTCTAAGTCCGAAACCGGGTCTCGGGTGGTCCCATCAATGATGTGAATCAGTATCCTGGTGCGCTCAATATGGCGCAGAAAATCATGCCCCAGTCCATGCCCCTTATGTGCCCCTTCAATCAGGCCAGGGATATCAGCAATCACAAAGGCACGAAAGCCCAACTCAACCACACCCAGCTTCGGTTCAAGTGTGGTGAAGGGATAATCGGCGACCTTAGACCTTGCCGCCGAGACCGTATTTATCAGCGTCGACTTGCCCACATTCGGGCGGCCAATGAGCCCGACGTCGGCAATCAGCTTGAGATCGAGAACCAGTTTTCTCTCCTCGCCCACCCCACCTTCTCGGGCGATTCTGGGAACCTGCTTGACCGAGGTCGCGAAGTGCTTGTTTCCCCACCCCCCCCTACCACCCTTTGCCACGACCAAACTTTGTCCATCCGCGGTCAGGTCTCCCAGATCGACATCCTCCCCCACGCGGCGAACAATAGTCCCCACCGGGACTCTGATTACCAGGTCCTTTCCATCACTCCCGTGTTGCTGCTTCCCTTTACCCTTCCCCCCAGGTTGCGCCCTATAGTGCTTTCGATTCCTGAGGTGAATGAGGGTTGTCTTGCCCTGATCCGCGATAAGAACCACATTACCCCCCTTTCCCCCATCCCCACCGTCCGGCCCCCCAAAGGGGACGAACTTCTCCCGTCGAAAACTGACTGCGCCGTTACCCCCTCTGCCGCCGTAAACATAAATCTCTATTTTATCTATCTTTGGTCGGCTTTGAGCCATCAGTTTACCCTTTCCCAGTTTCTCGTTCCTCTCTGTGGACTCTGTGGAGAGTGATTACCGGGTAAACACTTACTTATATTTATTATATCATTTAATAATCATAATAAGTCGCTGGGGGACTGGTAAGACTGGGATAAGTGGCGCTGGCAAAGATGAAAAGCGGCTCCAGTCCCGACCGGCGAGGAGGGATAAGTTGCGTAAAAACACCAACATTTTTGTAGGGGATTCCATGTAAGGGTTTATTTGTATCTGGAGTAACACCGGTCAGTTCCCCCGGGGTTACCCACAGTCCAGAGGGGTTATCCACATAAATGAGGAACTTATCCACGGTTTTGGCGGGAGAGCCGCCAAATCAACCCGTCTTCGAATAGAAGATTTCCTTGATTTCGAGGATGTCCCGCCGCAGAGCGGAGCTCGCCTCGATCTCCTGGGCGATCTTATTATAGCCATGGAGAATAGTGCTGTGGTCTCGCCCGCCCAGCTCCCTCCCGATATCAGTCCAGGGAGATTCCATCTCTTCTTTCAAGAGATACATGGCCACCTGGCGGGCGAAGGCGATTGGCTTGTCTCTCCTCTTCCCCAGGAGCAGTTCCGGGGCAAGTCCGAAATACTCCGCTACGGTATTGATTATCAGTTCGGCGGTGAGGATTCGCCGAGACTCACTGGCCGCTATCTCCGCCAGTGATTCCCCGGCCAGTTCCGGTGTAATGGTAGCGTTGGTCAGTCGGGCATAGGCTATCACACGGTTCAATGCCCCTTCGAGCTCCCGGATGTTGTTTCGCACCCTCCGGGCAATGAGATGCAGCACGTCGAGCGGTATGGGGGACTTTAGCCCCTCCGCTCTGGCCTGGAGGATGGCAACCCGGGTCTCGAAATCGGGGGGTTGAATATCGACGATAAGCCCCCATTCGAAGCGAGAACGCAGGCGCTCCTCGAGGAGTGAGAGCGCTTTGGGAGGCCGATCGCTGCTGAGTATGATCTGGCGGTTTGCGGTATGGAGATCATTGAAGGTGTGGAAAAGACCCTCCTGCGTCTGTTCCTTGCCGGCAAGGAACTGAATGTCATCAATGAGGAGCACATCGGCACCTCGATACTTATTGCGAAAATCCTCGGTGCTCCTCTCTCTGATGCCGGCGATGAAATCGTTGGTGAATTGTTCCGCGGTGACATAGATCACTCGCTGATCGCTTTGCAGAACGAATTGCTCTATGGCACGCAACAGGTGGGTCTTCCCCAGCCCCACCCCGCCATAAATGAATAGCGGGTTATAAACGCTCCCCGGGTTTTCCGCCACCCCCAGAGCGGCGGCGTGCGCCAGCCGATTGCAGCTCCCCACTATGAACGAGGAGAAGGTATATTTGGCGTCGAACGGACGGTTACTAACCGACCTCTCGTTTGCCGGGGATCGACAATTTTCTGCCTGGTGCCCCGGATAAACCTGGAACTCAACCTCCACCGGGCTGCCGATAATGCCAGAGAGGGTCTTCTTTATCAAGTGGCGTAGTCGCCTCTCTAACCATTCGACGGTGAAGGTATTGGGTACCCCCACTACGAACTCATCATTCTTGCAGGAGAGCCCGATGGTGTCCTTGAGCCAGGTTTGATAATTAGCCTTCGTTACCTGAAGTTGCAATACCCCCAGGGCCGCCTCCCAGACTTCTTTGGCTGATCTACTCATAATCCATTAACCACTTGAACCGGTTGCACCGATGACCAGTCGCCAGTCAATAGTCAATAGTCCGGGGGTGGGGAGGGGGACTATCAACTATCGACTATAGACTAATGAGTGGCCCCGGTCAAGGGGTTTGGGGGACCAAGATTTTTATTACCTTTCCGCATCGCTCATGTTATAATCGAGGAGGGGAGGAGCCGTTGAGCAATATATCTCCATACCTTGAATCATATCTGCCGCCGGGGATTCTGGAACTGCTTCGGGATATCGGCGAAAGGGCCGTGTCGGGTGGAGAACGGGTATATCTGGTGGGCGGGGTGGTGCGCGACCTCCTGCTGGGACAACCTCCTCCCTCCCCTGGCGGGAGGGAGTTAGAGGGAGGGGGACTATCGACTATCGACTATCGGCTAGACCTCGATCTGGTGGTTGAGGGCAACGCCATCGCCCTGGGACGCCAGATAGCCAGAGTCAAGAATTGGAGGGTGAGAACCCACCCTCGCTTTCGGACAGCCAAGCTCTATCAGGAGAATCTCAGCCTCGACCTGGTCACGGCACGGTCGGAGGTCTATGCCCGGCCGGGTGCTCTGCCGGAGGTGAAACCGGGCACAATCGAGGATGACCTCTGGCGACGGGACTTCACCATCAATGCCATGGCCGTTTCCCTCAGGCCGGACTCCTTCGGTGACTTGCTCGACCCCCACGGCGGGCAGGGCGATTTGGGGGAAGGACTGATTCGGATACTCCATCGGGGCAGTTTCAGCGATGACCCCACCCGCATCCTGCGGGCTCTTCGCTACGAGAAGCGTCTCAATTTTCACCTGGAGCAGGATACTGAGGTGCTGATGCGGCGGCATCTCGACAGCCTGGATACCGTGACCGGGGAGCGATTGTGGCATGAACTGGAGCTGATCCTGAAAGAGGAACGCCCCGAGAAAGTCCTTTACCGCGCCGACGAATTAGGAGTCCTTCAGAGGATTCACCCTGCTCTTCGAGGCGACAGTTGGCTGGCGGAGAGGTTTGCCCGCGCCCGGCAGTCGGCAGTCGGCAGGAAAGTCGACAGTCGACAGTCAACAGTCAATAGTCACGGGGGAGGGGAGGGACTGGCGACTAATGACTATCGACTAACGACTGGTCCTGACTATCGACTATCGATTGAGGTCTATCTGGCTCTGTTGGCCTATCGGCTCACCGGTGAGGAGGTCGAGGAATATATCGCTCGGTTCAAGATGCCTGGATGGGCCGCCCGCGCGGGGCGCGATATGGTGCGGATGAGGCAATCGCTCCCCTCACTGGCATCCGCAGGGCTTCGACCGAGTGATATCTATCGGCGGTTGAACCGCCATCTGCCGCAGGTCATCGAAGCCGCCGCCATAGCTTCAGAGCAGAGCGTCTCGCCCATTGTCCAGCAGCGACTGGACCTTTACCTTAAGAGGTTACGCCATGTCAAGCCGGAGCTGCGCGGGGATGACCTCCAGAGCATGGGGGTGCCTCCCGGCAGAAAGATGGGGCAGATATTGCGCGCCCTGCAAGCGGCGAAGCTCGATCAAATGGCCGCCAGCCGGGAGGAAGAGGAGGCACTGGTGCGGAGGTTGCTGTAGCCCTTATCCCCGCATTTTCTTAACTATTCCCCGTTCCTCGATGAAACTGGTGGTATAATCTCCCTGCTCAAAAACCTCGTCCTCGAGGGTCACTATGTGAGACGGGATGTTTGTTTTTATCCCCTCAACAACAAACTCCGCAAGTGCCCGTTTCATACTCGCAATAGCCTCTTCCCGGTTTCTACCCCAGGTGAGTAGCTTCACTATCAAAGGGTCGTAGTAAAATGGCACCGTATATCCAGCGTATACGCCACTATCAATCCGGACGCCAAAGCCGCCAGGGGGTTGATAGGCAGTTATCTTGCCCGGAGAAGGCAAGAACCCCTTGAACGGGTCTTCAGCGTTAATCCGACACTCCAGCGCCCACCCGCGAAGTTGGAGATCATCCTGGGTATAACCCAGATCCTCCCCAGTGGCGATCCTTATTTGCTCCTTAACCAAATTGATTCCGGTAATGAGCTCCGTAAGGGGATGTTCCACCTGGAGACGGGTGTTAACCTCATTAAAGAAGTACTCTCCGGTATCCATGGAGTAGATAAACTCCACGGTCAGGGCATTAACATAATTTAACAGTTTAGCCACTTGAACCGCCGTCCCCCCCATTTCCCTCCGCAGTTCTGGGGTCATCACCGGGGAGGGGGCTTCTTCAATAAGTTTTTGAAACCTTCGTTGAACCGAGCATTCGCGTTCACCGAGGTGAACAACATTGCCCTTTTTATCAGCCAATATCTGAAACTCAATATGCTTCATTCTGGAAATATACTTTTCAATATAGAAAGCGGATACGCCAAAGGCGGAGCTTCCTATTGATTCCGCATACTTCATTGCCGCCACTAGTTCATCCGGGTTGTTCACCGCTTTCATCCCGATCCCGCCGCCGGCACCGCTCGGTTTGACAATCACCGGATAACCTATATCCCCCACAGCTTTAATAGCGGCGCTCATTTCGTGGGCACTATCTATAGCACCGTCAAGGCCCGGAGTAACTGGAATACCGTTTGTTTTCATCAACTGGCGCGCCCGGTGTTTGGGCTTTGCCCGGCGCATGGACTCACTGGGAGGACCAATAAAGTTAAGCCCGCTCTGTTCACAGGCTTCAACAAATTTGGGGTTCTCTGCCAGGAAACCATACCCGGGGTAAACCGCATCCGCTTCACATATCTTAGCGATATCAAGGATTTTCCCCATGTTTAAGTAACTGTTGGTAGCCATTGGGTCCCCCAATGGGTAAGCCTCATCGGCGTGCCTGGCGAATAAAGCATCAGCATCCGCATCGGAGTAAACGGCCACCGAGCGTATTCCCAGTTCGCGGCACTCCCGGACTGCCCTGAAGGCAATCTCCCCCCGATTAGCGATCAATATCTTGCTAAACATTGTTCCTCCTTGTCCATAAATCATTTGTAACTGTAGCCGCAGGCTTTATGCCTGCGAAACCCCCCACAATCGCACCTATAAAGGGTGCGGCTACAAGGGGGACTCCTTTAACTCAGTATTCGATAACCGCTATTGTCTGCCCTGTTCGAACCACCTGATCTGGAGAAACGCTTATGTCATTGATCACCCCCGAAACAGGGGTGAGTATCGGGTTCTCCATTTTCATGGATTCTATCTCGCAGATAACGTCCCCTTCGGCGACTTTAGTTCCGGTTTCGACGTGTACTCTGATTATCTTGCCCGGTAGCGGGGCGGGTATCGTTTCTTTAGGCATCCTGGCCCTCCTTAAATAAATCGGTAGTGCGACCCTTTAGGGTCGCTTCTCGGCGAGGCTGAAGCCTCGCTTAAATAAAGCACACAATTATGCATTATACACCCTCGCCAGGGTCAATTGCAAGGTTTTTGTCCGCCTTGCTTTCGATGACGATTGCCCGGTCATGCCCGCTCAGGTCCGGAAGCACCTTAACATTGGCCCCGGGCAGATGCCTGCCGGCCAGAGCGGCCACGTCCGTTCGTTGCTCGGTGCTGATCTCCAGCAGGATTGCCCCCCCGGGGTGCAGTTTGTCCCGCGCTTGAGCCAGAAGCCGGCTTATCTGCCGCAGCCCATCGGGGCCGCCGGAGAGCGCCCGCGCCGGCTCGAAGAGGCGGACCTCATCGCTCAGCCCCTGCATCTGCCGATCGCTGACGTAAGGAAGATTCGCCAGTATGAAGTCGAGCCCGGTGATCGGCTGGAGAAGGTCGCCTTGCAGCAGGTGAACTCGGCCTGTTACCTGGTGCCTTTCGCAATTCAATGCGGCGACTTCCAGAGCTGCGGCGGATATGTCAACGGCATAAACCTCAGCCTGGGGCAGATGCACCGCCAGGGCAATGGCGATGGCACCACAGCCCGTGCCCACATCAGCGATGGTTGGGGAGGTGTGGCTGCCCGCCAGCTCCAGCGCCTTTTCCACCAGGAGCTCGGTCTCGGGACGAGGTATGAGCGTGTTAGCGTTGACCCGAAATTCCAGTCCGAAGAATTCCTTGTGCCCGGTGATGTAGGCAATGGGCTCATGGCTCAAACGGCGCCGGATCAACCGGTCTAGTTCCGCTGTTTGTTCGGGGGGAAGACTATCCCCCAGCCGGAGGTGCAGCTCCACCCGACCGATGCCCAGCAGGTGTCGCAGCAGAACCTCGGCTTCGAGAGGGGCCTCTTCGAAGCGATGCAAGGTAAGCGTTTCGATTGCCTTTCGGAGCGCTTCTTTCACACTCATCGGTCAGGATACCGGACTCACGATACCGGGGGGAGGTGGGGGACTATCGGCCATCGACCATCGACTCGTTAATCGCCAGGGCATCGATGAGCTCGTCGAGGTCTCCATCGAGGATGCCCCTGAGGTTGTGCAGGGTCAGACCGATGCGATGGTCGGTGATCCGCGATTGGGGGAAATTGTAGGTGCGGATCTTCTCCGAGCGATCCCCGCTGCCCACCTGCGAGCGACGATTCGCGGTTATTTCTTGATGCTGCCGGCGGTGTTCCTGGTCATACAGGCGCGCCCGAAGCACCGAGAGTGCCCTCATCTTGTTCCTCAGTTGAGAGCGCTCATCCTGACAGGTGACCACCATTCCGGTGGGTATATGGGTGATGCGGACGGCACTGGATAATTTGTTGACTGACTGCCCCCCAGCGCCACTCGACCGGAAGGTGTCTATTCGCAGGTCATTGGGGTTGATATTAACCTCCACCTCATCCACCCTGGGAAGGACGGCCACCGTGGCTGTCGAGGTATGGATTCTACCCCCGGATTCGGTAAGCGGCACCCGCTGCACCCGGTGCACCCCGCGCTCATATTTCAGCCGGCTGAATGCCCCCTTACCCCTTATCTCAAAAATGATCTCCTTAAATCCCCCGATGCCGGTTTCGTTGGTGCTCAGTACCTCGCTGGGCCACCCCCTGGCCAGGGCGTAGCGGCTGTAGATGCGGAAGAGATCCCCGGCGAAGAGGGCGGCTTCTCTCCCCCCGACTCCGGCCCGTATCTCTATGATGACATCCTTGTGATCGGCGGGGTCTCGGGGCTTGAGGGACATTCTTATCTCACGCAACAGGTTCTCCCGGTGAGCTTCCAGCCTCTCGATCTCCTCCTTGATTAGATCGCCCATTTCGCTGTCGCCGCCGTCATCCCGCATCCCCCTAATTTCAGCGAGGTTCCGGTCAACAGCCTTGTATTTCCGGTACTTCGCTGCCAGGTCCTTGATAGATGCTTGCTCCTGCGCCAGGCCCTGTAATTGCTCCAGGTCGGAGGCGACCTCTTCCCGGGCCATCAGGGCATTGATTTCCTCATCTCTCTTTTCGATGGAGTTCAGTCTTTCGACAATAATCGGCTTCAGCATTTTCTCCCTAATCATATTATAACCCGTATGACCCCACTTGACAAATCCGCCGCAGGTGGTAAAATATAAAGACTGGGGGTTTTTAGAAAATGGCGCAGATTTATGCCGTAATTGCTACCGGAGGAAAACAATACCGTGTTTCACCGGGCCAGGTGATCGATGTGGAGAGGCTCCCCGGGGAGAAAGGCAGCCCGGTTGAACTGGGCGAGGTTCTGCTTGTTGTCGATGGGGGAAGAATCGTCGCCGGCCAGGCGGCCCTGGACAGAGCCAGGGTCAGGGCTACCATTGTGAATCAGTGCCGGCAGCGGAAGACGATCGTATTCAAGTATAAGTCGAAGGTGCGTTACCGCCGCAAGAGAGGCCACCGCCAGCCCTATACCAGGCTGATGATCGATGAGATTGGGGGGGGAGGTAAAAATGGCACATAAGAAAGCCGCTGGCAGCAGCCGGCTGGGC
>BBPG01001463.1_pt2 | contig 12418 bp, 11 predicted proteins | sample 1343651 | NCBI WGS metagenome assembly BBPG01 (sample SAMD00019091, study PRJDB2971) | groundwater metagenome | biome: freshwater biome; feature: mineral spring; material: ground water | place: USA: CA, Sonoma | collected 2012-06 | depth surface m | reverse complement strand
ATGAGGGGGAACTGGAAAAAACAGGTGACCGCTGTTCGCCTGTTCCCTACTCTACACGCGGATTCAGGTAAGAGCATTTGAACAAAATATCCCATTTAAGAAATGCCTTTCGGAGAGTCCTGAAGTAACCGAAACCTAAAGAAAGAGAAGATAGATTATCTTCCCGATCCCATTAGGCGTGGTGGGCTTTCGGTATTGTTTGTGGAGAAGGTAGTTAAATCAGTTAGGACTGCGAGAGGGAAAGATATCGTGGGCATATAAAATCGTCAGAAGACGACTTAGTCAAGGGGACTATGTTCACAGAAGAAATTGCTAAGTTTATTACAGAAATATCATATGAGCAGCTTACTACACCGGCAATAGATGTAAGCAAAAGGGCTATTCTTGATTGCGTAGGTGTTACTCTAGCCGGTGGCGAGGAAATTTCAGGTAAGATAATTAGCGAATTTGTTAGGGGTGCTGGTAAACTCGATGCAGGGGTTATTGGTGAAGGTTTCAAAACGTCTGTTGACCAAGCCGCTTGGGCTAATGGCACTAAGGCACATGCTCTAGACTATGATGACTATTTCGTCCCTGACGGCTTAACCCCTTACCACCCCACAGTGGCGATTTTACCCGCAGTTTTAGCTGTAGGACAGAAATATTCTCTATCAGGTAAAGATGCTCTGCTCGCCTACATCACTGGTTTCGAAGTTGAGGCTAGGGTGGCTATGGCGTGTGTGAAGCAACAGTATGAATTAGGATGGCATGCTACCTCTACCTTAGGTAGCATTGGTGCTACTGCTGCAATAGCTAAAATGCTAAAGCTGGATGAAGAAAAAACAAGGATAGCCTTGGGCATCGCTAGTTCTTTATGTGGAGGATTAAGGAAAAATTTTGGCACTATGACCAAACCCCTTCATGCCGGGAACGCAGCTAGAAACGGGGTAGTTGCCGCAATACTAGCTCAAAATAGTTTCACCGCAGACAGAAATATTTTGGACGCACCGTTAAGCTTTGGTGAAGTTTTGGGTGGGGGGGCAGATCATGAAGTGAGAATGACGGACCAAGGGGTTAGAACAGAATTCTATATTGTTTCTCCTGGGTTAGCATTCAAGTCTTATCCATCTTGTGCTTACAGCCACTGGGCTATAGATGCTGCTTTAGAGCTAAAAAGAGAAGCTGCGATTGAACCTGACAATATCGTTGAGGTCGAGTGCCGGACCATCTCTGGATTACCTCAAGTCTTGATTCATTCTCATCCGAAAACAGCCTTAGAGGGTAAGTTCAGCCTGGAATTCTGTGTAGCGATTGCTGTTATTGATGGTGAGGTATCTTTAAGGCAATTTACTGACGAGAAGGTAAAGGATTCAGCGGTCCAACAGCTTATGAAAAAGATAAAGTATGTTCATCCTCCAGAAATGGGGTCGGGACTTGTTGAGATAAGAGGTGAGGTAGTAGTTAGGCTTCAAAATGGTAAAGTTTATTCCCGCAAAGTAGATATAGCCAAGGGTAACCCAAAGAATCCCCTTAGTTGGCAGGACTTGACCAACAAATATAGAGATTGTGTTCGTCTATCCTTATCGTTAGAAGATACCAATAGGGTGTTAGACCTAATATCACATCTTGATTCAGTTAATAGCATAGCTGAGTTAATGGATATTTTAACCTTTAAACGTATTGGAGGTGAGAAATACTAGAAATAGAGAAAAGGCTTTCGGAGACAGATGTTCTGACTATTGGCACTGGTGGTGGACGGCTGCGGGCTGCCGATAAGGTCCAAAACATGGGTATCACACCTCTGGTTGTTTCAGAAGGGGAGCTTCCCCTCCGGGCTTACGGCTCTTTCGATGGGGGCAGTGCTACCGCCTTTTCGCAGACAAGATAGTTCCCATCGCCACTTTAAGGACATCGCATTAAATAAAATCGTCGTTTTCTGGTTCGATTGCCATGAGGCCTAGTTTATGGACACTACATTAACGACCCAGCTTCAGGATGCCATGATTCCATCGGTTAGGCAAGCTAAAGTCCCCCACGATTTCCTTTTTGGAGGGGAATCGTGGGGCAGTTGGGTTAGGCTCTGATGTTCATGGAAACAGGAATGAGGCTATTTGAAGCATGTAAAATAGGGAAAATGGAATTAAGAAACAGGTTGGTCATGTCACCTATGTCAGATAACATGGCCGAAAATGGTTTTGTAACTGATAAGATGATTAAATTTTATGAGGCACGGGCAGAAGGTGGGGTGGGTTTAATAACCATAGGAGACGGAATTGTTGATGCTCCGATCGGACACAATGTGCAAAATCCCATAGTAATTGACGACGATAAATATATACCTGTGCTGAAAAAGCTTAATGAGACAGTAAAAGCTCATGGCGCAAAAACAGTGATGCAACTATCTCATGGGGGGAGGCGGGCTGGTCGGGTGGCTAAATCGGGTTTCTTAGAAGTAACCAGAGGATTAATCCCCGTTGGGCCGTCTAGTATTGCTCATCCGTCACCCGGTTATGTGGTGCCAAGGGAGTTAACCATAGAGGAAATTCAAGAAGTAATTGAAAAATTTGGGCAAGCGGCGAGAAGGGCGATGGAAGCTGGATTTGATGCAATGGGACTCCATTGTGCACATATGTATCTTTGTGGTGAATTTCTTTCCCCCTGGGCAAACAAAAGGTCTGATGAATATGGCGGAGATTTTGAAAGAAGAATGAGATTTCCATTAGAAGTCATAAAAAGAATAAAGAAAGAAGTAGGCATCGACTATCCAATTATAATCCGAATGAACGGTCAGGAGCCAGAAGGGGGCAATAACCCGGAGGAAATACGTAAGATTGCCCAAAGGTTTGAACAGGCAGGAGTAGATGCTATCCATGTTTCAACTGGGTTTGCAGCCGTGATAAAGGAGCGGGATGTCCGCCCCTCCGTTCCATCGATGTATTTCCCAGACGGGTGTAATGTCGACCTCGCCGAAAATGTTAAGAAAGGGGTTTCTATCCCGGTCATTGCCGTCGGCAAAATCAGAGATGTTCAACATGCTGAGAAAATTCTGCAAGAAGGCAAAGCAGATTTAATTGCTATGGGGAGAACACTAATTGCTGAGCCCGACTTTGCCAACAAGGCCATTGAAGGGAAATTTGATGATATTTGTCCCTGTATCTCTTGCTGCCAGGGATGCATTCAAAATGTCTTGGAGAAGAACGTTGCCATGGCTTGTACCGTTAATGCTATAGTTGGCAGGGAAGGAGAGATTAGCCTCAGCCCGGCCCAGATCAGGAAAAAGGTTTTCATTGTCGGCAGTGGCCCGGCAGGTCTGGAGACGGCCAGGGTGTCAGCAATTAGAGGCCATGAGGTATCCATTTATGAGAAGCAAAGACAACTGGGTGGAAATCTAATACTGGCTGCCAAGCCCCCCGGCAAATCTGATATTGAGAAGCTCATAAACTATCTTAAGAATCAGGTGAGCAAGCTTGGAGTGAAAGTAAATTTGGGAATAGAAGCCACATCAGAGGTTATCGAAAAGGGAAAACCTGATGTAGTGGTTATTGCCACTGGTGGTGAGCCAATTATTCCATCTATTCCGGGGGCAAAAGCGGAAAATGTAGTTACCGCGGTAGACATCCTTCAAGAAAAAGTTAGCGCAGGCCAGAATATAGTGGTTATTGGAGGAGGTGCGGTAGGTGCGGAGGTAGCTGACATCCTATCAACAAATGGGAAAAGTGTAACCGTTGTCGAAATGCTGACTGATGTAGCAACCGAGCTACCTAATGCACGCAGAATACCTCTTATGTTTAGGCTTAAGGATTATAATGTTAGGATTTTGACTCGATCTAAGGTTGAGGAAATAACAGAGCGAGGCGTGTCCATTAGCCGGAACGGAGAAAAGAAGTTCTTAGAGGCAGACACTGTAGTACTGGCAGTTGGTTTTAAGTCAAGACAAGAGCTTATGGAGAAGTTGACAGGGAAAGTCTCGGAAATTTATGCTGGTGGAGATTGTGTTGAGCCAAGGTATATACTGGATGCTATACATGAGGCTTTTGATTTAGCACTCAGACTTTAAATTGAGGAACATTATCCCAAAATGAATGAGGAGAGGTGATGCCGAAACTTCATGAATATCAAGGGAAAAAGCTACTAAGAGAGCATGGAATACTTGTGCCCGAAGGTGATGTTGCCTCCACGCCTGAAGATGTACGTAAAATAGCAAGAAGGCTATTGAAAACTGTAGTGATTAAGTCACAGGTTGGGGCTACTGGGCGCTTCAAAGCCGGAGGTATAAGATTTGCTGATAATGCTGATGAAGCGGAGAAGGTTGCCGAAGAGTTGTTATGCAAGGAGATCAAAGGGATTAAAGTGGAAAAGGTTCTGGTGGAGGAAAAATTAGCTATTGAGAAGGAATTTTACGCCGGGGTGATAGTGAATGACTCTTGCAAGGTTAAGGGACCGGTTTTAATGTTTAGCACTCAAGGTGGTGTTGATATCGAAGAAGTTGCGGCCAAATTTCCTGAAAAAATAGTAAGGCTGGACGTAGACATTCTCAAAGGATTGGCGGTTGAAGATGTAAGGGACTTAGCATCGAAGCTTGATGTTCCACCGTCTTTAGTAGGGCCACTGAGCAGAGTGATTCAAGGGTTGTATGAGGTATTTATAAAGTATAGTGCCCGAAGCGCCGAGATAAACCCCTTGGTTTTGGTCAAAGATGGGAAAATTTACCCGGCCGACTGTCGCATCGTGATTGACGAAGCTTCGGTATTTAAGCACCCGGAGCTTGAGATAGACTACCCCCGTGATATCGGTCGGACTCCAACGGAATTGGAGCGACTTGCCTGGAAGGTGGAGGAAAAGGATTATCGTGGAATAGGTTACTTTGTCCAAATGGCTATGGATTTTAGACTAGGAGAAGGCTATATTGGGTTCCACGGGATTGGTGGTGGTGGAGCTATGCTTGGGGCTGATGCCTTAATACGACATGGGCTCAAGCTGGCAGACTATGCCGACACCAGTGGAAACCCAACAGCCTCCAAGGTGTATCGTGTAGTTAAGCTTATTTTTTCCCAGCCCAATATTGATGGATATATATTGATGGGGGCTGTAGTAGCCAATCAGGAGCAGTGGCATCATGCTCATGCTCTGGTCAGGGCTTTAAGAGAAGAGCTGGAAAACAGGCCAAATTTTCCGGTAATAATTTTGATAGCTGGAAATAAAGAGTTGGAATCCTTAGAAATCCTTAACGAGGGATTAAGAGGACTTCCGGCCCGAATAGAGGTCTATGGACGTGACTATGTCTATAATGTTGACTATATAGCCGAGCGTATGAAGAAGCTTGTTAAAGAGTACAGGAGCGCTTAGAAGGAGGCAAAATAGGAATGGCAATTTATGAATTTCCGTTTAGAACTGGGATAATCATGATTGATTATAAGAGATGTAAAAGTTGTGGAAATTATGCTTGTGTTAAGGCATGTAGCCTTTTCGGCGGAAATCTATTTAGAGTTGAGGATGGTAAACCCGTGTTAATTACAAACCCCGAGGAGGCCGGGCAGCGTTGCATTGAAGATTTAGCATGCGAGCTTTACTGCCACGCCTATGGTAACAGAGGTTTAAAGATTGCTCTTGACATGTTTGGTTTAGACGAATATAGACATAAAATTGGGCTGCGCTAGTGTGGGAGGCATGCGGGAAGAATGGCTGTACTTATAGATGAAAATACCAGAATCTTAGTTCAGGGAATAACTGGCAGGGAAGGGAATGCCAGGACAAGATTTATGCTTGATTATGGCACGAAAGTGCTGTGCGGGATAACACCGGGGCGTGGGGGAGCCGAAGTTTGGGGAGTCCCGGTATATGATACTGTCAAAGAAGCTGTGGAGGCACATGGCCAGATAGATGCCAGCGTGACATTTGTCCCCGGGCCGCAAGTTAAACAGGCAGTAGTTGAGGCGATAGAGGCAGGAATAAAATTCATAGTTGTTCCCGCTGAGCGTGTACCCTTGCACGATAGTTTGGAGATGATTGCGTTGGCCCGTAGGAAAGGGACTCGAATCCTTGGTCCAGGCTCCCTTGGCCTCCTCAGTGCTGAAAAAGCTGCCATGGGTTGGCTTGGTGGGACTGAGGAATTTGCCAGGGAAATTTTTAAGCCCGGACCTGTTGGCGTGATGTCACGGAGCGGGGGACAGACAAGCACTGTTGTTTGGGGTTTGATGGAGACTGGGGTTGGAATTACAACGGCGATGCATGTTGGTGCCGAACCAATTCTGGGATTAAGTTTTGCTGAGGTGCTTCCGCTGTTTGAGGAAGATGAGGAGACTAAGGCTGTGGTCTTGTTTGGTGAGATAGGGACAGTAGCTGAAGAGGAGGCTGCTGAGGTTGTACGGGAGGGTAGATTTACTAAACCCCTTGTGGCGTATATAGCTGGAAGGACTTTGCCTGCTGGTATGAGGTTTTCTCATGCCAGCGCCATAATTGAAAGAGGTAGGGGAACAGCTGAAAGTAAGATTAAAGCCTTAGAAGGAGTTGGGGCGCACGTTGTGGAACGTCCTCAAGAGATAGCAATAACTTTAGCAAAAATCCTGAGGGGTGGCAAGGGGAAATGATAGTTTTGAGATCTATGCTTTTCGTTCCAGGCAACAGCATGAGGATGATTGCCAAGGCAACAACCTTGGCATCAGACGCCATCATATTGGACTTAGAAGATGCTGTGTCCTTACCTGACAAAGCGACGGCAAGGGCAATGACTAGAGACTCCATCAAAGCGGTTAAATCTAGGGGAGCTTATGTATTTGTCCGCGTTAATGCACTTACTACCAAAGTAACGGCTGAGGACTTAAAGTCTGTTGTTGTTGAGGGTTTAGACGGCATAATGCTGGCAAAGACTGAGACAAAGTCTGATATGGTAGAGTTAGACGGTATGATTGAGGAGGCTGAGAGGGGTTCGGGATTAGAGCTTGGGAGCTTAAGAATAATCCCGTTAATTGAGACGGCTAAAGGTGTAATGAATGCTTACGAAATAGCCTCAGCAAGTGAGCGCGTAGTTGCTGTTGCTTTCGGGGCTGGGGATTATTATCGAGACCTAGGGCGAAGTGTTTCTTTCCTTTCCCCTGAGCAAACTGAACTCTTATATGCCCGCTCCCAGATAGTAAATGGTAGTAGGGCGGCTGGGATTCAAGCAATAGACACAGTCTTCTTTGGGGTTTTGACCGATAGGGAAGGTTTTATGAAGGAGACAATTCTAGCGTTACAGCTAGGGTTTAAAGGTAAGCTGATTATCCATCCATCACAAATAGAGGTTGCAAACAAGATATTTTCCCCATCACTGGATGAGGCAGAATATGCAAGAAGGGTCGTTGAAGCTTTTGAGGAGGCTCAAGTCAGAGGGCTAGGTGCCATATCCTTCGAGGGCAAAATGATTGACTATATGAGTTACAAGCAGGCTAAGGACCTTGTAAGCTTCGTGGAGTTCATCGCTGAGAAGGAAGGAAATAGGCAACGGGCTCCTTCTGTAAGTTTATCTCAATTCTTTGCATAAAGTTCTACCCCAACAGCAGTCATTTTATGTATGGTGATACTGGGTACTTTGCGAACTCATAGAATGAATGGAGTGGCAATAAAGTTTACATGGGGGAATGTAATGGAAAAGACGAAGCAGCAATATGTATGGAACATAGCAGAAGTACTGAAGAATAATCCTGTGCCTAAGGGTGAAGAATTGATGCGCACTTTCCTCGTAGATGGTAAATATTGCACTGCTCTCGTGGTCCAGGCCCAGCCGCAAATCAAGCCCTTTATCCATGTGCACAGGGAGCATGAAGAGTTCCTCTATTTACTGGAGGGGGAGGGTTGGGTCCATATCGGAGATGAGAAATTTGAGGTGCGAGCTGGCGACCTTGTTTACTGTCCAGCGGGAGTTCAGCATGGTTTTTTCATGCCTACTAAAGGGATGAGGCTTTCGATCTATGGGCCGCCATTTGACCGCTCGCATCCTGATATGTTTATCCCGGGGGGAGAGAAGAGTGATAATGCCAGATAATGTGCGAAGGGCTTCTTCGCCTTTAGAACCCCTAGCCGAGGGGTGTCCTTTCAATTACGATGGTATCAGAAACACAATTCTTCCCGTCTACTCTCATCACGCAAGTAATTCTCTAAATCGAGGCAAATAATGGCAAATATGGTTGAAATCTACATTATGGGTAAGCATTATCAGGTTCCCCAAGAGCTTACCATCACGACAGCACTGGAGTATTGTGGCTACAGGATGATCCGTAGCTGTGGCTGCCGCGCCGGATTTTGTGGTGCCTGCGCTACTGTTTACAACTTCAAAAATAACTCTCAACTAAGATTCGCCCTCGCTTGTCAGAAGCAGGTCGAAAAAGACATGTACCTAGTGCAGATACCTTTCTTCCCAGCTACCAAGGTCGTTTATGATTTGGATGAGATAAAGGCAACTGGAGAGCAGATAGTGACCATGTATCCTGACTTGGTTAAGTGTTCTGGCTGCAATGCTTGTACTAAAGCCTGTCCCCAAGATTTGGAGGTGATGTGGTATATATCCGATGCCTTAAGAGGTGATATTGGTGAGGTGGCTACTAAGTCCTTTGACTGTGTGATGTGTAGCTTGTGTGCGGCAAGGTGTCCACAAGGCTTAGTGCCTCATAATATAGCTTTGCTATGTCGACGTCTGTATGGTCGTTATCTTACCCCTCCCTCTAAGCACCTAGAGGATAGGATAGCTCAGATAGAGACAGGTAAGTTTGATGCTGAGCTAGAGGAGCTAAAAGGCATGGAAGAGGCTAAGCTACGCTGTCGATATGCCGAGCGTGAGATAGAACCTGCTTAATAAGACTATCCGAATGGAGGACAGGCAAAATGTATCCTGCCGATATGGAAAAAATCATCCGTAAAGTAGAGGCAACCAGAGAGAGGCGACTAAAGGAGACATTTCCTCGTCTAAACACTGAGGAAAGAACCACCTTAGTGCATAAGTATCATCCCGACTTTATCACCGAAGGCATGCGTGAGCTACAAGTCGGACCGAACCGGGGCGAGCGTACACCTAATGAGCTAGCTGATCTACTGGAGGGTAATAGCCGCATTGACCCCGATAAAATTGACCTGGATAAGATTGATTACGATGTGGATGTACTAGTAATCGGTGGTGGTGGCGCTGGGGCATCCGCGGCATTACTTGCTCAAGAAAATGGGGCTGAAGTTCTGTTAATCACCAAGCTACGCCTAGGCGATGCCAATACCGTAGGAGCTCAAGGCGGAACTCAGGCAGCCGACAGACCGAATGACTCTCCAGCTATTCATTACCTAGATACGGTGGGGGGGGGCGGCTTCACCAATGTCCCCGAACTGGTAGTAGCATTGGTAAAAGATGCCCCGTCAGTGATTAAGTGGCTGGAAACATTGGGTGTCAACTGGGATAAGGCACCAAATGGTTCCTTTCGCGAGCTACCTCTGGGCGGCCTATCCCGAAAAAGGGTGCACAGCGCCGGAGATTACACTGGTCTCGAGATAATGCGCACTCTGCGTGATGAGATATATAACCGGGAGATAGACACCTTGGAATTTTCCGTAGCTGTGGAACTGGTGATGGATGATAACGGCAGGGTGGCTGGAGCCATACTGGTGAACCTAGAGACTAATGAATTGTACCTAGTGCGGGCAAAATCAGTTATTCTCACCACTGGTGGCATAGGACGACTGCACATTCAGGGCTTTCCTACAACCAATCACTATGGGGCTACTGCCGATGGGCTGGTATTGGCTTATCGAGTGGGTGCGGAGCTAATTTTTATCGATACCATGCAATACCACCCCACCGGTGCCGCCTATCCAGTGCAGATTGTGGGACAATTGGTTACAGAAAAGGTCCGTAGCCTCGGGGCACAGCTGGTTAATATTGACAGTGAGCAGTTCATTCATCCCCTGGAGACACGAGATGTAGTCGCTTCAGCCATTATTCGAGAATGCCAATGGGGAAAAGGGGTAGTGACACAAACCGGTCATGTCAGTGTGTGGCTCGATTCACCAATGATTGACCTTATCCATGGCGAAGAAACTATTGCCCGGGAACTGCCGGCTATGGTTCGCCAGTTTAATCGTTTCAATATTGATATGACCAAGGAGCCAATTTTGGTCTACCCGACACTGCATTATCAAAATGGAGGAATCAAGATTGATACCAATGGGGCAACCACAGTGCCCGGGCTATTCGCCGCTGGCGAATGTGGGGGAGGAGTGCATGGTAGAAACAGGCTCGCTGGTAACTCAACGCTGGACACATTTGTCTTCGGAAGGAGAGCAGGTAGAGCAGCAGCTCACTATGCTAAAGAGGTAAAACTGGGCCCTCTCACAATAGACCATGTGTACCGATGGCAAAGGGAATTGGAACAGGCTGGTTTAGCCCACTTGCGATCGATCTCACCATTGCTATTACCTAACTACGCCAGACATATGCCTGATTACTTGTCGGATCATACCAAGCGAGCACTATCTGTTGGTCAGGTGAAGATAACTTAAGTCAAGACTGGAGAGTGATATGCCACTGCGCATTCAACGAGATGTTAAAGAAATTGAAGGTATTTTGAACGAAATCCTGAATATTCATAGTCCACCAGTGGGCCTGTGCCGGCTCCTCTCCAGCGGGTTCAACCCTGGTCATGGGCTGAATATAAGTGAAGATATCAGCGGACACAAAGAATGTATTGGCTGTGGCAACTGCATAGATATATGTCCCTTTTTGTTTCGTGAGCCATCTCGGCGTCAGAGGACAGAGCAGCGCACATCAATGGCCTTAGAGAGCATAGTTGGTGAGGATTGCGACCACTGTGATGCTTGCATTTTGGTTTGTCCTCAGGTAGATACTACTATTAAGAACTATGTAGTTTACCGCCGCCTGATAGAAGTTATGTCTGGAGTAGAACAGCGAATAGGAGACGAGGAAAGGCTACAATTAGATTTACTTGTTAAGTATTTGTCAATGAAATTGTCAGCCAACCTTACACCCGACTTTGAAACTCCCCGTAGCTGATGCATAGCTATCTCAGGGTTGTTTGCCACTACAATGGTATTTCTTCAGGGTCGCCGTTGGCGGATGGCCATCTTAAGGGCTGTCTTTGGGGGGTGCATCCCCACAGCGGTAAATGCTGAACACAATTGTTTGCGGAGATGAAGTATGAAAATCCCCACATGTAAGGGGGCCCGAGACTTGCTGCCCCAGGATATGTCACGATTTCGCCGCATCGAGGATGTGTTCCGAGTTTGCTGCTTAGAGCCTATCCTAAAAATGTGCGACGGTAGACGATAAGGCAGGCCGCGAATTGGATAAGGGACTGTTAATAAATAACTATGACATCTATATACGTGGAGTGAGGGTATAGTTCCATTCACCGTGGAAGTCATGCCGAGTGATTTGAAGCTTTTTCATTTCGTGGTCAGACACCTTTTCGCCCTTGGGGTACTTGTGGTTGTCAATCTCACATTTAACCCTTAAGCCAGACTTCGTTTGCGTAGCGGCAATGAGATTCACAATGACTTCATGACTCACCAGTGGCTTTCCACGCCAGTTCATGCTGATAAAGGAAAAGAGCCGATGCTCAATCTTATTCCATTTGCTGGTTCCAGGCGGAAAATGACACACTGTTATAATAAGTCCGGTCTCGTCAGTAAACCTCTGCAGTTCCTTCTTCCACAGCCTGACTCGATATCCATTGCTCCCGCCGCTGTCGGCAGTAATCAAAAGGCTATTGGCATCGGGATATACTTCGGTTCCCATTTTGTGCCACCAGCGTCGAATGCTCTCAACCGCAAAAGCAGACGTATCGTGATCAGTCCCGAGATTGACCCACCCGGTGTTTCCGGTAACATCGTAGACTCCGTACGGTGCTACCTTTCCTTGTTCAAGAGGAAAATCATGAACTCGTACCCGCTCTGGCTTTCCTTTTGGCAGCCATTGTCGACCACTATTTTTGAAATCGCCAACCAGTTCTTTCTTCTTTGTATCAACGGATATAACCGGTTGATGATCTTCCTGAAAAGTGCTCACTTGCTCATAAATGTATTCAAACTGGGCATCTCGGTCAGGGTGAAAACTGCCCTCTTTGACTTTCTGGTTTGCCTGAAGGCTGTACCCCATATCCTTCAAGAGCGAAGCCACAGCAACATGACTGACTTGAATTCCAGTCTTCTTGAGCTCCCCAGCAAGAACTCGCACACTCTTACAAGTCCAACGCAAAGGCGATTCGGGATCGCCTCGGGTGACAGGCTCCACCAAGGCTTCAAGCTTGTCTCGTATATCAGGAGAGTTCTCCTCTATGTTCTTCCTTCCCCCGCCTGGACGTCGAACACCAGAAGGAGGAAGTGTTGGCCTTTCATCTCGGAGTTCTTTGCAGCCCTCGGTAATAGCCCTACGAGATATTCCCGTTGCGCGAGAAATTGTGCTAAT
>BBPG01000108.1_pt2 | contig 12508 bp, 10 predicted proteins | sample 1343651 | NCBI WGS metagenome assembly BBPG01 (sample SAMD00019091, study PRJDB2971) | groundwater metagenome | biome: freshwater biome; feature: mineral spring; material: ground water | place: USA: CA, Sonoma | collected 2012-06 | depth surface m | reverse complement strand
TTCCCGCGGCACAGATAATAAAGTGGGCAAAAGAATCGCCAGAGGAGTATAAAGCAACTTCACATATATTTTTATTAAGTGCGTTTTTAACTTCAATTTTAATAGGCAAAATAGCACCTGTGGACACAGGCGATGGATGGGGCACCAATCTGAATACACTTAATATTAAATACCCCCAATGGAATAAGATTGTTCTAAAAAGTATTGATGACTATTTGAATAAAAGCAGTTTCTATTCACCTCTTGAAGAAAAAATAGGCAAGATGGTAGATTATGATACAGTAGCAGGAAGGGTGTGTAATTATTTTATTAAGAAATATGGGGTTAATCCGCATGCCACAGTATTGGTCGGGACAGGGGATAACCCTGCTACATTATTAGGGTGTGGTGGCAATATTGTTATTTCTCTTGGAAGCAGCTACACGGTTAATGGAGCAATGAAAGAAATTACACCATCTATATCGGGTGAATATAATATATTTGGTTATACCAGAGGAAGAGCAATGGCTTTAAGTGTTTTTACCAATGGAGGAAAAGTGCATGAACATTTCTTAAAAAAATATATAACAAAATCATCTATTGCCGAAATAACAAAAAAAGACTGGGATTTATATGTCCAATCAGTCGGCAAATCAGAGATAAGCAGTCAAGATAAGATTATGCTCCCTTATCTTCTTGATGAATCTACTCCTTTATGTAAAAAAGGTATAGTAAGAGATGATTTTAAGGAGGATGAAAAAGAAACAAACATAAGAGCCTTGCATCTCTCTTTTGCACTTGCTCTTAAGGCTCACTCCTCACACTTGAGTAAAGTGAACACACTCTGTATCGCGGCGGGTGGTTCAAAAAATCCTGTTTTGCGACAGTGGATTTCAGATGCATTTAACGCAAAAAGTTATACTATAAAAAATTCCGAATATGCGGCCCCACTTGGCTGCGCAATAAGCGGTGCACTGTTTTTGACAAAAACTTCTTATAAGGAGGCTGTGGCAAAATATGTGCAGATTGAAAAAGAAAGTTTTATTAAACCAATACCTGAAAATGTAAAAGGTATGAAATTTTTAATTACATATTACAATGAACTGGAACAAAAACATCTAAAAACTTGGGGAGGTGAAACATTATGTATAAATTAAAAGACTTATCGTACCAAAAAAAGGTAAGGGGTAAAGAAACTCTTTTAAAGCATATGAAGGCCTTCAGGTTAGATTTAAAATTTTCAGTGGGTATATGGTATTTTTGTCCTGCTGGCGGAAGGTTTCATGAAAGATATGTGGAAAACAAAACAATAAAAGAAAAACTAAAAATGGCAGAAGAGATGGCAGAATTTGGAGTTAAAGGGATAGAGGCTCATTACCCTGCAGAAGTTAACTGGGACAATATTGACCTTTATAAACAGTTAGAAAAGAATACAGGTATAAAATTAGTTGGGGTTGGGTTTTCACATTTTTTTGAAAAAGATTTTGAATTTGGTGCGCTTTCAAGTCCGTATCCCAAAATAAGAGATAAGGCCATTAAAATTGCAGTTGAAGGCCTGAAGATTGTAAAAGAATCGGGTGCAAGATGCGCCATCTCCTGGCCAGGGATTGATGGTTATACCTATTCGCTCGGCACAATATTTTATTGGATGTGGAACAATTTTGAAGATGCACTTGCAACAGCGATGGATGAACTACCCGGTGTAAGAATTGCAATAGAACCCAAGCCCTATGAACCTGCTCCGAATAATGTTTACAGAACAACAGCAGAGGGTATTCTTGCCGCCGAGAGGATAGAGAAAAAATTGAAAAATAAAAAGAATAAAGATTTACTGGATAAAGGGTATGCACTTGTTGGACTTAACCCGGAAATAGGCCATGTCAGGATGGGCTATGAAGATGCCGCCGCAGCTTATTCATTGGTTGGATTGGAGGGACGGCTTGCGCATACTCACTGGAATAGCCAGCCACTGGGAAATTATGACCAAGACTTGAATATTGGCGTTCTGGAGTGGCAGCAGGCAGAAGCGTTGCTTTATGTATTAAAAATGATGGGTTATGATGAATTTTTCGGGATTGATATAAATCCTGAGAAAATGCCGGTTAAAAAGGCAATAGAAATTAATACAAAAGTTTTGAATATAATGAATGAAAGAATTGAATCCTTGCCACATGAACAGATTATTGATGCTTATATTGATCCGGCTAATAATAGAGGAAGAATAGAAGAAATCTTGCTCAATACAATGAAAAAATAAAAAAGATGAAAGTGATGTTAGATTAGTATTGATCCACAAAACTTAACATTTTAAATTAGATGCAATGTCTGCATACTCTTGCTCTGACTGAGTAGAGGAACAGGAAGGCGCGCAAGGGGGCTGTAAAATGAGTTTATATGTCTAAATTTCGGACATTGATGGCATTTTTCTCTATAAACTCTTTTCTTGGTTCTACCTCGTCTCCCATCAGCACTGAAAAAATTTCATCAGCCTTTACGGCATCTTCTAATGCTATTTGTGAAAGGGTTCTTTTCTGTGGATCCATTGTTGTTTCCCACAACTGAGACGGATTCATTTCTCCAAGTCCTTTGTATCTCTGTATGCTCATTCCTTTTTTCCCATTGCTGATCACTTTTTCAAGTAATTCTTTTAAGGAATTTATTTGTTCTGTTGCAATCTCTGTCGGCTGGCTTATGGCTGTGCGGGATTGTTTTTCTGATGTTATTTCTAATATAGGTTTGTTTTTTTCAGTGCAATGATAGTTTTCTAATCTCAAACCAACTTTTTCAAGTTTCTCCTCAATTTTTTTTAGCTGGTATGCTTCATAAAACTCTGTAACTTCCATTTCTTCGCCATTTGTTTGTACCTGCTGTGAAATTTCCGAAAGTTCTTTATCGCTATAAAGAAACGCAGCGCTGCCATTGGTTTTTAATCTATATATAGGAAATTCACCCGTTTTCTGTTTTTTGTTTTTTATATACTCTTCTAACGAAATATGTTTTCTCTTTAACGAAACATCATTTTTTTCCAATTGAAGAAGTATCTGTAGTAGTTCTTTTGTTTGTTTTTCAGTAAGGTTTTGCCTGTCTTTTAATCTTATAAATGTCCGCCCTTCTGTTCCAAGGTCCAGGAGAAGGTCGCTTAATTTTTCATCTGTTTCTATATATTCTTCTCTTTTACCCCTTTTTACTTTATAAAGAGGCGGTTGTGCAATATAAATAAAACCTCTTTCTATAAGTTGGGGCATCTGCCTGTAAAAAAATGTAAGAAGAAGTGTTCTGATGTGGGAACCATCTACATCCGCATCCGTCATAAGAACAACCTTATGATATCTTAATTTTTCTAACGAGAACTCTTCCTTTCCTATGCCGCAACCAATGGCAGTTACCATTGTTCTTATTTCTTCGTTGGTAAGTATCCTATCTATCCTTGCTTTTTCTACATTCAATATCTTTCCTTTTATGGGGAGTATCGCCTGAAAGCGTCTGTCTCTTCCTTGTTTTGCACTACCACCAGCAGAGTCTCCTTCTACAATAAAAATTTCACACAGGGCAGGATCCTTTTCGGAGCAGTCTGCAAGTTTTCCAGGCAAAGAGCCGCTTTCCAGAGCGCCTTTTCTTCTTGTGAGTTCTTTTGCTTTTCTTGCGGCTTCTCTTGCTCGTGCAGCAAGCAGGCATTTTTCAACTATCTTATTTGCAATGGGTGGATTTTCCTCAAAAAATGTTCCAAGCCCATCATTTACTATGGATATAACTATTCCCTCTACTTCACTGTTTCCTAATTTTGTTTTAGTTTGACCCTCAAATTGCGGATTTGGGACTTTTAAGTTTATAACACAGGTAAGTCCTTCTCTTGCATCATCCCCGCCAAATGAGCTATCCTCCCCCTTAAATAAATTTTTGTTCTTTGCATGTTGGTTAAGTGTTCTTGTAAGTGCTGTTTTAAGTCCTATAAGATGTGTCCCGCCTTCTGTGGTATTGATATTATTAACAAAAGAAAAGATGTTTTCTGAATATCCTTCGTTATACTGAAGTGCTATTTCTACACCTGTGTCATCTTTCTTGTTTTCAAAGTATATAACCTTTTTATGAATCGGGGTTTTATTTCTGTTAAGATGTTCTACAAAAGAAACTATACCGCCCACGAAATAAAATTCCTCTGTTTTTTCTATTCTTTCGTCTGTAAGTATGATCTTTAGTCCTTTGTTTAAGAAGGCAAGCTCTCTTAACCTGTTGGCGAGAATGTCGTATTCAAATACCCTTTTTCCAAATATTTCTTCGTCCGGGAAAAAGGTTATCTTTGTGCCTGTTTTTTTACTTTTTCCTATCACTGTAAGGTTTGATACGGTTTTTCCTTTTTCATACCGTTGATGATACACCTGTCCGTCTCTTTTTACCTCTACTTCTAACCACTCTGAGAGAGCATTTACAACGCTTACACCCACCCCATGAAGCCCCCCTGAGATTTTGTATGCATTGTGGTCAAATTTTCCTCCTGCATGAAGGGTTGTAAGAACGACTTCCACTGCTGGCTTTTTTTCTGTTTTATGTGTGTCTACGGGGATACCCCTTCCATTGTCTGTAACAGAAAGGCTGCCGTTTTCGTTTATAGATACATTTATCTGTGTGCAAAAACCTGTCATTGCTTCATCTATAGAGTTGTCTACAACCTCACATACAAGATGATGAAACCCTCTTGTTCCGGTATCACCTATATACATTGAAGGACGCATTCTTACCGCTTCTGTGCCTTCAAGTACCTGTATTGTTGTTGCATCATAGTTGTGTGCTTTTTCCATGTTTATTTTACTCCTGCTCTATATCTTATTTGTTGAACTCTATCTTCTCCTAATACTGTTTGTGCTTTTTTAAAAATTTCTTGGTGATATTTGTTTTGTATCTCATAAAGCCAGGCAGAATTTTCTACTTCTATCGTTAGTATTCCCTTTGCAAGTTTTACAGGTGTCGTATGTTTGAAAACCTCTTTATCCACAATTTCGCCCCACAAGCAGAGTGCTTTTTGTCTTTTTCTTTTTTTTTCTATATCAGATAGAACCTCTTTTAATATATGAGATATAAATCCAAATTTATCTTCCACAATAATTACTCTAATGCAATAGGAAGGACCATATGAAAATAATCCATACCCTGTCCGTCCTTTATTTTTACTACTGACACTTTCCCCACCTCTGTGTCTACTATATCTATATCAATCTCTTCGTCGGGTAGATTTTTTACTACATCTATAAGATAGTGAGGAACAAATCCTATGCTTATCTCTTCTGCCTTATAGTTTGTATCTATTTCTTCTCTTATTTCTCCTATATCTGGTGTTATTTTTGAAATAACAAGTTTATTTTTCATAATATCTAATTTAATTGCAGGGTCATCTATTGTGGTAAAAAGTGCCGCTCTTTTCAATGCTCCCAGCCATTCTTGAGTTTTTAGGTGTATCCTTTTATTTCCCTGTTTTGGAATAACCTGTTTATAGTCCGGAAACTGCGCATCAAGGATTCGTGATATTAGGTTTAAATTGATAGAAACCCCGGATTGGAAAGTATCAATGTTTGTTGAAAAACATATTTGGTTGTCTGTTAAAGATATTTCTACATCTCCAGATTCTTCTATAATTCTTTGAATTTCATTTATAGTTTTTGTTGGCACTGTAATATTTTTTTCAATTTTATTTTCTGGTGTAATTTTTTTATCTACATACGCAAGCCTTCTTCCATCTGTTGCAACAAATCTTATAGTATCTTTCATAAACTCAAAAAATATGCCATTCAACCCATATCTTTCTGTTTCACGTGATGTTGCACAAGAGGTTAAAGTGAGTGCTTCCTTTAATTTTTTTTGTTCTATTTTAATCTTATTAGTTTCAGAAAAAACTGGAATTTTAGGAAAATCCTCTCTGGGGAGCCCTATAAGTCTAAAAAAACATTTTTGACAGTCCATTCTTAAGATATTGTTTTTTAATGAGGAAAAAACAATTTTTTCATTTGGTAATTTATCTAATATCTCCCCTATTCTTTTTCCGGGAATAGTTATAGAGCCTGCTTCTTCTATATTTATATTTTCACTATTTGAGGTTTGAATAGTTGTTGTCATTGCAATATCAAGGTCTGTTGATGAAAAGTGTATCCTGTCTTTTTCTACATCTATAAGAATGTTTAATAATATTGGTAGTGTTGTTTTTGTAGATACAACATTTAGCACAGGTTTGATTGTTTTATATAATACATCTTTTTTAATTTGAAATCTCATATCCCCTCCTCAATTAAAAATCAAATATCAAAAATCTAAAAGATACAAATCCCAAACAAATCTCAAATCCCACACCCAAAGGGTACCCGAAGCACTGAATCCCCGTTTGTACAGGGACAAGCCTCGTTCTCTATATTTAATTTTAACAAAACTATGGACAAAAGTCAAATCCGCCTCTGATTGATTCAGGGCCTGCCCCGTCATACTGCGGTAGCCCGCACCCGCCCACATGTGGTCTTGAGCACCGGACTTAATGGGGTTTGGAGCTTACAGACTTTATTTTTTTATATATTTTCCGCCTGGAAGTTTTTTTATAAGTCCTTTCACCTCAAATTCAAAAAGTTTTGTACTCAAGCGCGGGATATCTATAAGAAGTTTTTCACTTATGGTATCAATATGGATGGGCTCTTCTGACAAAAGATTTAATACAGGGTCATCTGTCGGATATTCTGTATTGTTGTTTTCCTTGTCATCTTTTTGCCAGTATGAAATATGGGATTTAAGCACCGGTTGAAGTTCTTCAAGTATATCTGTTGCACTTTCAACAATCTTTGCTCCCTGTCTTATAAGGTCATTTGAGCCTCTGTATCGTTCAGAACCTCCCGGACCCGGGACAGTAAAAACCTCCCTTCCCTGCTCAAGTGCAAGTCTGGCGGTAATAAGAGCACCTGAGTATCTTGTTGCCTGAACAACCACTACTGCAAGACAAAGCCCGCTTATTATACGATTTCTTTTTGGAAAGTTTGTCTTAAAAGGAGGGGTTTGAGGCGGGAACTCTGAGATAATGGCTCCTTTTTTTATAATATCCTCATAAAGTTTTTTATTTTCTTCCGGGTATATAATATCAACCCCGCATCCCATAACCGCAATTGTTCTTCCTCCACCTTTTGATGAACATAGTACTGCTCCTCTATGTGCTGCTGTGTCAACACCCCTTGCAAATCCTGAAACAATAGTAATTCCGGCACCGCCGAGCCCTGAAGAGATGGTTTCTGCAATATTTAGTGAATGGTATGTGGAACTTCTTGAGCCAACTATTGCAATCCTTGCAACATCGCCTTCAAGATTACCAAGGGTATACAGCACAGGAGGAGGGTCCGGAATAGTTTTAAGAAAACCAGGGTATTGAAGGTCCGACAACGAGATTATATCTATACCTTTCTTTCTTGATGTGAAAACTATCTGGTCTGCTTTTTTAAAAATATCAGAGGATTGAATTTTTTTTGCATCAAAGGCTTCTTTCGCCGAACCAAACCTCTCTATAAGTTTTGAAATACCAACTGCCCCCAGTCCTTCCACAAGAGAAAGAAGAAGATAGTATCTTGTATCGTCTTTCAAGACTCTAACCCCACTGTTTTTATTATTTCATCTGCAATATCAGAGGGTTTCTTATCCTTTGTTGAAACTGTCCAGTCTGCCTGATTGTAGTAAGGTTTTCTTAACAAGATAAGTTTTTCAATTTCTTTTCTGACATCAGGCACATTAAGAAGTGGTCTGTCTGTCTGCTCTGATGTTCTTTTCAAGACATCTTCAATATCAACCGAAAGGTGTATGACAACTGAATTTGTTTTTAAGTGATACATATTCTGTCTTTTTAATACAACTCCTCCCCCTGTTGCAATTACAGAGTTTTCGCTTTCCGGAACTTCTTGACAGACTTCAGATTCAACTACTCTAAAAAAGTTTTCTCCATCCTGTTCAAATATTTCTTTTATTGTTCTTCCTTCTCTGCCTTCTATTACCAGATCCATATCCATAAATTTCATACCCAGATGTCGTGAAAGAGATTTCCCAACTTCTGTTTTGCCGGCGCCCATAAATCCTACAAGCACAATGTTGCCGTTTCCTTGTTTTAGCGCTTTCTTTCTTTTTTCCCTTGAATTTTTCCCCATTGCAGGATCCCAGAAACACCCCTCTGAAATTCCGGCCATCTTTAGTCTTTTTATCAGATGTTTGCCCTTGTCTATGGCTGTTATTGTATGCGCACCTGAACCTATACATATAGGAACTGATTTGTCTGCCATAAATTTTAAATAGTTTATGTATTGTTCAATAAACTCTTTAGGATAATATTCTGAAAAAATTATAAGCTCGGCATTTGCTTCTATGGCTGTTTTATTTCCTACACAAATACTTGCCAGGTCATTATGTGCCATACCTGGAACAACTGAAAAGTCATCAAATTTTGGAAACCTTCTGTGTTGAAACTCCTTAGGAGGAAACCACCAGGGATGTGCTATAACATCTATACACTTTTCTCTTGCAAGTTTGCAAAGAAGCGCATGATGGCGAGCAATAATAAGTTCCCTATCATAACTGCCTACATATGACCCGTGCACCGCTCCAAGCACATAATCAGGGTCCAACATCCTGCAGGTTTCTTCATCCAACGGCAGATCGCCCCGCAGCCCCTGCAGTACTACTTCTATTCCACTGTATACTTTTAATTCCTTTTTTAGGTTGTTTATTTCTTGTTTAATTGTCTCATATACTTCTACTTCACCCCTGTCAAAAATATGCTCGCATACACCAATTGAGGCATATCCCAATTCACATCCTTTTTCTACAATACCTTCAAGGTTCATTGTAGGGTCTGCATCTTTTGAATGTGTTGTATAAATGTGATAATCCATCTATTGCTCCGTTCTTTAAATTTTTGTTTTACAGACGCTTTTCAGAAAGGAGCATTTCATAGGGGCTCTCACCCCTCTGATGCTCACTCTGTTCGCTCTCACCCCTTAACAACCCCCAAGCAGTATGCCTCTTAATAATTCATCATATATGCTATCTTAATTATAGAACTGCACACCATTACATCTCCTCAACAGCATTTATTCCAAGAAGATAAAAACCGCTCAATAATACATCTTTTACACCTGAACACATTCTTATTCTTGCGCTGCTTAAGGGTTCGTTATCCGATATTATCTTGTGTTTGTTTTTATCCTGATAATATGTTGAAAAAAGACTTGCAACATCAAGAAGATAATCTGCTATCATTGAGGGTTCATTTGAATTTGCGGCATTTATAACAATTTCAGGATAACGGTATAAGGCCCTTACAACCTTGAATTCCTGCTCGTCTTTCAAGGGTTGTAGAGTCACATCTTTTTCAATCGGCTTTCCATATCTTTTTAAAAGGCTGGAAAGCCTTGCGTTGATGTATTGAAGATAAGGGCCTGTCTGTCCTTTAAAAGTCTGATCTTGCGGGTTATATGAAAGTGCCTTCTCAATATCAAAGTCTATATCTTTTATTCTTTTATTTTTTAAATCAGAAAATATAACTGCTGCAACGCCGACATTTCTTGCAATGGTCTGTTTTGCTGTTTCAGAAAATGGTCTGTCTTTCATTATAATACCCACATAATTGTTTGAAAGAGTAAGAACATCTTCAAGAAGCACAACCCTGCCTCTTCTTGTTGACATCTTCTCACCCCCGGACCTTATCATACCAAAATCAATATGGAAACACCTGTCAGCCCAAGAATGGCCCATCATTTTAAGAACCTGAAATACCTGTTTAAAATGAAGCCTCTGGTCCTGCCCGACAACATAAAGCATTTTGTCAAATCTATACTTTTCGTATCTATATATTGCACACACAAGATCTCTTGTTGCATAGAGTGTCGCTTCATCGCTTTTTCTTAACAAAAGAGGCGGCATACCAAATCTTTCAAGGTCCACTATCAGTGCACCCTGACTTTCTTTTGTCAAACCCATGGAACTTATTCTTTTTATAAAATCTTCTGTTCCAGTATTATAAAAACTTTCGCCTGTTACAGAGTTAAATTGGACACCTAATATATCATAAATCCTCTGAAACTCTTTTAAGCTAATGACTTTAAATTTTTCCCATAATAAAACAACACCCTTCTTGCCTTCTTCAAGTTCCTTAAACCTTGTCCTTGCAATTTCTTCTAAAGAAGTGTCCTTTTTTGATTCTTCATGGAATCTGACATATAATTCAACAAGATATTTTACAGGGTCATCTGAATCAAGAAGTTCCTGTTTCCCCCATTTTTCAAACGCAACGATAATTTTTCCAAACTGTGTTCCCCAGTCTCCCAGATGATTTATTTTTATCACATCATATCCGAGATATTCATATATACGAGAAAGGGAATTCCCGATAACGGTTGACCTTAAATGTCCTACACTAAAAGGCTTGGCGATGTTGGGCGATGAGAAATCTATCACCACTGTTTTTCCCCTGCCCTGTTCTGATTTTCCAAACCCACCTTTCTCTATCTGATTCAGTGCCCTTGATATAAAAATCTCTGTGTTAAGAAAAAAATTAACATATCCACCGCTTGTTTTAACCTCTTTAACAAAATCTATCTGCGCTATATTTGACGCAATATCGGTTGCAATCTTCTGAGGAGATTGTTTAAGAACAGAACCTAAACGAAAACAGGGAAGCGCATAATCCCCCAAATGCTCCTCCGGAGGAATCTCAATAAGACCATCAATATCCTGTGAGGGCAGATGAAGAATCTCTGACAATACCAATGATATGTTATATCTGAAAATATCCATAATTTTTAAAATTCCGAAAGCAGGATTTGGACAAAATCCCTTTCCTGTATGAAAGGATGAGGAACCCGCAGGGACGAGGTATTTATTTTTCTTTTGCCAAAATAAAGTATGTCTAAATCAATCTCTCTTGCTCCCCAGTGGCCTGTGTTTTTTCTGCCAAGAATTTTTTCAAAATATTTAAGTCTTTTTAACAATTGAACAGGGGAAAGTATGGTTCTTATTTCAATAACAGCATTTAAAAATTTTCTTTTACTTGAGCCCACAGGTTCTGTTTCAATGATACTTGAAATTTTAACCAAACGCATCTGTCTGTTATTTCTTATCAAATCAAGGGCCTTTTTAATAAATAGTTCTCTTTTCCCGACATTAGAACCAACTCCGATAAACACTCTTTCGTTCCAGTATTTTTCCATCTTTATTTTCGTATTCCGTATCTTTTACGATATGCAAGTGACGGAATACGGGTTTTACGAACATTTTTATTTTATTCTGGCTATTCTTTCCACCGCTTCTTTAATTCTATTTTTATCAACTGTAAGTGCAATCCTTATGTATCCTTCTCCGTTGGGCCCAAATCCTGTCCCCGGGGCAACAACTATGTTTGCTTTTTCAAGAAGGGTTGTAGACATCTCTGAAGATGTATATCCTGGTGGAACAGGTATCCACACATAAAATGTTGCCTTTTGTTTTTTTACATTCCATCCAATCTGTTTTAAGCCTTCCACAAGAACATCCCTTCTTTCCTGATACATTAAATTTAGGTTTTTCAAAAATCCATCAGGGATGTTCAATGCCTCTATACCTGCCTCCTGGATTGCTTGAAATATACCGGAATCTATATTTGATTTAACCCTGCCAAGCGCAAGGATAGCCTTTGAATTTCCACAAACCCACCCAATCCTCCAACCACTCATATTACAGGTTTTTGAAAGCGAATGAAACTCAACCCCAATCTCTTTTGCGTTCGGGATAGAAAGAAAACTAACAGGCTTGTATCCGTCAAATGCTATTTCTGAATATGCGGCATCATGGCATACAAGGATATTGTTTTTTATGGCAAATTCCACTACTTCTTCAAAAAACACTTTATCTGCTACCGCACCTGTTGGATTATTGGGATAATTTAAAAACATCATCTTTACCCTGTTGAGCCCTTGTTTTTTCACTTCATTTATATCAGGAAGAAAGGCATTGCTTTCAAGAAGAGACATAATTCTAACTTTTCCTTCTGCAAGTATTGTTCCGCTTTTATATGGAGGATAACAGGGGTCCGGAACAAGAACCTCGTCATTTGGATTTATAAACGCAAGCGGTATGTGGGCAATACCCTCTTTAGAACCTATAAGAGGAAGTATTTCTTTATCTGGATCCAATACAACACCAAATCTTTTTTCATACCACCTTGAAATTGCTATCCTCAAAAGCGGCATACCCTGGTCAAGCGCATACCTGTGATGGGCGGGATTTTTTGCCGCCTGCAAAAGCCTGTCTATAACATTTTGAGGTGTTGGCGTATCAGGATCTCCAACTCCAAGGTCTATAATATCTTTTCCGGCCTTTATAGCCTCTCTTTTTAACCTGTCAATGCTTGCAAAAAGATATGGAGGAATCTTCTTTAGTCTCTCAGAAACATCTGGTATCATAATCTTTCTCTTATAAGAGCACCAGTGCACCAGGCACCCTGCCTGTGCTGTGCTACAGCACGCAGACAGGCAGAGCACCAGAGCACCAG
>BBPG01000976.1_pt1 | contig 12576 bp, 13 predicted proteins | sample 1343651 | NCBI WGS metagenome assembly BBPG01 (sample SAMD00019091, study PRJDB2971) | groundwater metagenome | biome: freshwater biome; feature: mineral spring; material: ground water | place: USA: CA, Sonoma | collected 2012-06 | depth surface m | reverse complement strand
GCCATTGCGGCGTTGCTCCTCGGTTATGTGCCGCAGAGGGCACACTACCCTTGTAGCTCCTTGCACTGACCTCAAATCCGGGACTCCAAATAGTCAAGATTATTCTGATACGACCCCTTACTACAATAAACTATTATCCCATTTTTCTACATAGGAGGGGCTTTTACCTTTTAGAATTTCCACCAGGGAAAGGAGGGTTTTGCGTGCCTCCCCCAGGGGGTAATAGAAACCGCTCCAATTCTCGCTATCTTCGCCGTCGTGGTTGGGGATAACATTTTTAAATTGGCAAGCCTCTTTTAGTTCTCCATAGGCGCTGCGAGCCCTTTTTTCAATGTTCTCCAGATCGGCAAGGGATAGGATGCCTTTCTGCTTTTCCGTTCTCCTTAAAAGCTTTCTTTTCATTACCTCGGTTACCAACTCGGGAAGCAGGAGTTTGTCTCCGAGACTTTGGAAAAAGATAATCTCCTCCCGGGAAAGAGGAGAGATAAAGACGCTTATTTTTTTGATGTTTTTGAGGGATGGATGAAGCAGCAGGGTTTTGCCGATAAAAGGATTACCTTCAAAGAGCATATCCGCTTTCTTTAAACTGTTTTTTAGCTCCTCAATATCTACTGCCTGGAGGTCTCCCCGCACATCCAGGACCAGGAATTTTTTTTTCTTTTGTAATCCTTTAATGAATAAACGAGAACGAAAGTAGTAGTCCTTGCCTTCTGTTTCCCGGGGACGGGGCGAACGGCTGTTATAGAGAATAAGTTTATTCATTCTGTCGGCTATCTCGGGATAGAATTTCTCCAGGGCCTGATGCAGGGGGCTTTTCCCTGCGCCGGAAGGGCCGCTAATGACTATTAGTTTTCCCATATCGCCTCCACGGAACAGTCAAATATCTCTTCAAGGAGGCCCTTTTTCTTATTGAAACCGTAAAGGTTGGTCTCGGATATTTCTCCTCCCTTAAGGATGAATCGCCAGGCTCCGCCTTTCTTCTTTATCTTTATATCTTTAATACTACTTGCATGATCGCGATCAAGACCGTCAGCGACCCTTATAATTGCCGAAAGTTTGTTAACCATATCTTTCTCTTTATTTTTAAGGTTACCGAAGCCTTTATGTTTCCGGCCGGGATGAGCTTTGCGATGATAACGGGCAATGAGGGCAATTAATGTTTTCTCGTGTTCATCAAGATAATGGAAACTAATCTCATTAATCATCTTTTGGGAAACTTTATGGTGTTTTGTCGGCGATGCCGTCAGGCCTAAATCGTGCAGAAGACAGGCCCCTCCCAGGAGAAAACGGGCATAATTATCCAATTGATGACATTCTTGTAACTGGTCAAATATAGAAAAGGATAGCTTCTTTACCTGAAGGCTGTGGGGGATATCAGGGGATAGCTCGTTCATCTTTTTCTCAAGCTCTTTATTTTTCTTTTCCATTCTTTATCTTCCTCCTATAAATTCCTAAATTCAAATGTCAAATTTCAAATAAAATCCCAATGACAAAACCCAAATTATTTGTCATTAAGGAATTTGTCATTTATTTGTCATTTGAGATTTGTCATTTGTCATTGAAATTTCTAGACCTTAAGGTAATACCAATCCTTTTTTAACCTCGGGGTCGGTTTCCTCCCATAACTTTTTGTATTCCCGATAAAAGAAATTCCAGCGGGAAGGATTTATATCTTTACAGACAGGAATAAACTCCTCAAATGTTGATTTCCAGCGAGCCTTTTGTTTCTTTTTGTTCTTTGAGTTAAGATGTCTGAGAGAATCAAGTCTATCGGCCAGTTTTATCATCTTTGTCGACTCACCACCACTTTTTATCTTTTGAAGATAAACATCCATACTCTTGATTTCCCTGTCCTCTTTGGTTAAATTCCAGACCAGCGAAGCCACCCTTTTGCCAAAATCCTTCTCTATCTTTTCCCGGGTAGCTACCGTCCCTTTTATCTCTAAGGTATCATGGAGTAGAGCGGCGGCAATAATGTCCGGCTCGCTGACCTTAAGTTCCCCTGCCAGAATAATCGCCGTTCTCAGCGGGTGAACAATATGAGTATTCCTGGCATACAGGAGAGCATTTTTTATTTTACCCTCCTCTTTTTTTCTTTTAATCTCTTTCGGTAAAAGCAGAAAGGCGGCCTGGAGGGCCCTTCCATCATCAATATCAGGAAAGGCGGCAAAGTCCTTTTCATAGGAGAAGATAACTTCCGATTGTTCTTTAAATTCTTTATTGAACAAAGATGCTCTCCTTTTGTGCAGCCGGTTGCTTGTTAGCGCTTGCAGGCGGGTTAAATTCCTGTCTTTAAGTTTCTGGCTGTTCATCTTCTGGATAAGTACATCCAGATCACGGATATCGCCCATTACCTGCTGCAGAGCATGCATATTATTTAACCTAACTTCGGTAATCCAGGGGAAGACGGGCTGGAGAATTTCGGATGTATAGCGGAGTTTTTTTAAAGAGATTCTCATGCGGTGGAAGGCATTAATGTTTCCACCCTCGGCGTCTTCTCCAGGGGAGAAGAAATTCTTAAAAAGAGTAGCCAGGACAATTTTTGTCTGATACTCCAGATCCGTATCGGCAAGGGGGATGAGGATTTTTTTAATATCCAGCCTTTTTAAAAAATCCAGCGAAAAAGACTCAACCGCACAGCGGACATCTCCCTCTCCCTGTTCAATGCCTTTATTTAATTTATTCAGGAATAACCTAACGAATTGGTTCTTCCTCCGGAAAATATTGTTTATGATCTCCACCTCTACATGAATGTCTCGCAACTCTCCCATGGGGTTCATAATGGTCTTTGGTTTTTGGTAGAGCGATTTTTTTACCTTTGTCCGGGGAAGCAGGCGCAAGAGCGAGAATACCGCCCGGAGCCTTCTTATGGAAACTCTCAAGTCGTGAAGAGTATCGGCATTTATCTCCTTTTTTGCTCTCTCAAGTTCCTTCTTAAATCCGGCCTCCCTTTTCCAAAAGGATTCCTCTATAACCTTCAAGCTCCCATTTACCATTTCTCCATTATCCTCCGGAGGTTAGATATAAGTGCCGTCATTTTTTTTATATCCCTGAACCTTCCCTTCTCTGGTTGGACCTTAAGGCTCCTCAAGCTTCTTTGCATAATACGGATATCCTTAAGCCAGTCTTCCTCTTCGGCTGATTCGCGCTCTGAGATGGCCAGGACAATAGATTCAATCTGAGCCTGTCTCTTAATCAGATGGGCGGAGACCGTTTCTTCCATTAAAGAGCGCAGATATTTCAATTCCGATTGGACGGAAGCGGCGACTTTAGGCAGCTCGCTTACCCGGGGTTTCTTATCCCTTGCCGTTGGCAATATAATCCTCTATATGCAGCTTCAGTTCATCGGACACGCGGCGACTGGAGCGGTTGGCATTAATGGTGATAAAATTATATTTTGCTGCCATCTTGGAATACTCTTGCTGCATTAATCGTTGATATTTCCTAAAACTGGTAAATATTTCGGACGAGACCCTCATGTCCATTCCGGATTCCCACCAGTCAAAATAGGTTTGTTTTCGCAGGTTTCTTTCAGTTAAAATATTGAGGCTTACCCTGAGATGGAAGACGAGGTCGGGAACAAGAGCGACCTCACATATATTTTCTACCCATTCGGGGAGAAGACCGCGAACGGTACTGCGGGCGATAAGAGTATAAATATATCTATCGGCAAGTATAACGCATCCGGCTTTCAAATTAGGGATAATAATATTTTCTAACTGGTCAAAGAAATCGGTAATATAAAAAAGGGTGGAGGTTCGTTCGTCAAGAGTATTCCCTTTCTTTGCCTGCTCTATTTCCCGACCGAGAAGAATGGAGCGTCTTAATCCTACATTTACGGTGGAATATCCCTTTGCTTCCAGCCAATCGGTCAAGATTCTAATGTAGGTGGAGCGTCCCGAACCATCCGGGCCCTCAATAACGAAAAGGTACCCTTTCAAGTCTTCTGTCTTCACTCCCGGAAGAGATTTCCCAAAAAATTCAAAAGGTTTTTTTCTCATCTTTTACTTCTCTGGCGAAAAGAAGGAAGGTCAATTTTTTCTTTGACGACCTTTCTTGCCATTTCCTGTTGTTCATTTATGGGTAAAGAAGCATCAATTATTTCAAAGTCATTCTCTCCGACAATCCTCTCATATTCCTGAAATATCCTCTCCTGAAAAAGTCCAAAACTTTCCTCTATGTCATCGGATAGCCCCATATCCATCCCGGCTTCAAAATATTTCAGTTTTGTCCTTCCGCTCAGAATTCTCCTGACTGCTGTTTTCAGAGGAATACGGCAGTAGAACGAAATATGAGGCTTAATAGCGAAAGAATAAAGATTTCTCACCCATTCCCGGTCACATCCTCTAACCACATCACGGGCAAAAGCAGTGTAGACATATCTATCACAGATGACTACGAAGCCGGCCTGCAGGAGCGGATAAATCTCCCGCACATATCGGGTAGTAAAATCTGCAGAGTGAACAAGACTGAAGGTGGTGGGAGTCAGAAGCCTTTTCTTCTTTCCTCTCCTGGTGGCACTTTTTACCATTGGAGATGAGTTCCATTCACTTAAGAAAACCTTGATTTTTTGTGATTCCAGGAACCGCTTGAGTAAGAAGTTTTGGGTGGACTTGCCGGCTCCATCCAATCCCTCAAAGACAATCAACCTTCCTTTTATACTTTTATTATCCTGCATCAAGATATCCTGCTAATGGCATGGGTTACTGAGCTTTTACTCTTATTATACCACACTAATGTTACGATTTTATGACAATCACTTTAATATTAAGCTCTCTGCCATCAGTAGTAAGGGTAACAGCTCCTGACTTAGCCGTTGAGTATGTTACTATACCCATTTTTGCATATCTGGCAAGAGTGGCCTCTTTTGCGTTAACAGGAAAAAACTCCGCGCAGGGCGACCAGCCATACTGATTGATGGCAAAAGCAGGAGATATGGCAGTAATAAATTCCTCTACCTGTTTTTCAGGATTGCCATGAACTGGAATAAGCATCACATCGCCTAAAAGTTTATCAGGATATTTTTCTGTCAATCTCTTTTGCGCGGCAACGCCTACCTGAGCAGGTAGAATAATAACTTTTTCTCCATAACTGATTCTTAAAACAAGAGAGAAGCTATCCAGACCTCTAACTGTGCTGGGAACAAGCGCCTCAATTTTCAATCCATCCTCTGCATAAAGAAGCCTGCTTTTTCTAATTGTCTTTATCTGAAGCGGGGCATCCTCAAGAAGCTCTATCAAAGCCATATATTCAGTATAAATTTTCTGCGGATGAGGCATAAACGGATTGCTCAACAGCCGCCAGTCATCAAGGAGAATAAGGAATTCTTCATAAGAGAGCTCTGCCCTTAACATTTCTTCCTTTACCGGCAATACTACTCTTTTGACAGGAATATGCTCTACTACATAAGCAAGCCCACCGATGTTTCCCGGCCTTAAAGAAGTAATAATAATATAATCTAATTGACTAATCCGGTAATGTGAGAGAGTTTCTCTTATCGTCTCGCCAAAACTCCACTCTTCTTTTCGTGGGCCGCCATCAATGAGAATACTTTTTCCTTCCGGAGTAGATACGAGCATCGCATTTCCAAAACCAGCATCAAAAAATACTATCTTTAATAGTGGTTTTCTCGCCATTAAGTAGGCTGCTGCTCCAACAGTTATAAAAAGAGAAATGACGACGAGCATCGCAAGCAGCTTCCTTCTCTGCCAAAACTTTCTTTTGACCTCCAGGATTTTCTGGAAAATCTCTTTATGAAAAATAAAGGAGAAAATTAAGCCATACCAAAAGATAAGCTTTCCTGTCCCATAAGCGCCCACATAGGGAAAGGGAATAAAATCATGCCAGGTTCTGGCAAGCCCTAAAAAACCCTGACATAGAACAGTGTTAAACCCATTTATAGCCATAGCAAAACCATTGCCAATAAATCCCAATCCAATAACAGAAAATAAGATTTCTCCCAGCCCTGCCACCCAACCAAGCATTACAATCGCCCCAAGAAGCGGTATCGCTAAAATATTGGCATATAAGCCAGCGATGGGAAACCGCAGGAAAAACACTGCTGAGAGCGGCCAGAGCATACCCAATTGAATAGCAAGCTGTGCAAAGCAAAAACGCAGTAAGTAGCGCCCCCGCTTGCGTGAGAAGAGCTCTATCATTAAATCTCTTCCTGTCCATCGCAGACAGATAAAAAAGGTAGCAATGCTCGCTGCTCCAAGAAGAAGGGTGGCTGTTAAAAACTGCGACTGGTGGAGCCAGCTATGCCCGGGAAAATGAATCCAGGCTGGAAACCAATCAAGAAGAGGTGGAATTTTCTCCACTGCCGGCAAGATTCCTCTTACAACACTCAGGTGTTGAACTATTCCGCTCAGTGAAAAAAGATTCATCCCTACCAATATTCCAATTAATGGAAAACCGATAAACCCGCGAATGCCAGTTCCCTTCATCATAACTACTTTCTCAATCGGCGGAGTGATATAAGCCAGGGAGAGAACGGCGGCGAAGGAAAGAACAAAGGAGACATCGGTAAGCCATAATGGATTAGTAAAAAGAACGACAACCGCGGAAAGAAAAATAGTTATTCCCACTGAAGTCACAAGAGGCACTCTTAATATATCATAAAGCAGCATTCCTAAGGAAAACATCAGTGCTGCCCGCTGGGTAGCTGGCGAAGCGCCGGAGAGAAAGACAAAAATCAGTAACCCGAAGCTGACCAACAAAAATCTCATACTCCTCGGAAGATGCAAAAGACGAGCTGCTCCCATGAGAAGAAGAGCAATGAATCCGGTATGAAGCCCTGAAAGAGCAAGGACATGAGCTATACCAACGGCACGAAATCGTTCTCTTATTTCACCTGAGAGTCCTCCTCGCATTCCAAGGGTCACCGCCGCCAGGAAAGCGCCTTCCGGATAGGGAACAGTGCGCTCAATAGTTTCAAAGATGCGATGGCGTAGCCTCAGGGATAATTTTATTAGTGAGTTCACATCACCTTCACCAAGAAAACACAACTGCTCCGGCTCTCTGATACGGCTGGTAACAGCATAAACATTTCTTACTCTCAAGTAACGAGCAAAATCAAAGCCGGCAGGGTTCCTTCGCCCCCGGGGAGGATGCAGGAAGGAAATTACCTCCACACGGTCACCGAAGGACATTTTCTCATAATACTCTCCAATAGTGGGATAGACTCTTGCTTGAATATAGCCCGTTCTTCCTCTCAGGATTTTTTTCTTATCCTGATAACACTCATAGCGAAGAATTTCCATATGCGGGCAAGGATAGTATCTTGCCAAACCTCTTTCTATAAGTTGTGAATTCAAGAGTCTTCCATCAAGCTCCACCACTGCCAGTATCCTTCCAAACTTATCCAGTGGACGGTTCTCCTCTACGTAGAGAGTAACTTTGCGATGAAGGACCATTGAGCGAGTAAAGCTGATAGCTTCTTTTGCTCCTTTCTCGCCTAAATCAGGTGCATCCACTCCTAATAATCTCACCACTTTTCCTTCATAAGTAAAGAGAGTATCCCCATCAAAAACACCGATTATCTTCTGGGTTATTACCTTATGAGGAACTTTTAAATCTAATTTTAAATAGGCATCCGGCTGCGGATGTGGAACAATTTTCTCCGGCTTTATGGTAAGAATACTGAACTCTTCCCTTCTGTCGGGGTCGCGGACAACCGTTCCCAGAATAAGCACCTCTTCTCTATCATTAAGAAAATTAGTAATGTGATAAGGCGAAGAAGTATCAGTTGCCTGAGCGTGCCTCGCCATTCCCAGGAAAAGCAGGAATAAACAGAAAAATATCAGTGCCTGAGGATAAGGCTTCTCTGTGAGGATAGCTCTCACTCCGATGATAATAAACAGGATTGCCACTACCCGGAGAGCTACTGAGAAAGACGGGGGGAAGAGAATCCATCCCGAGAGGATAGTGGAGAGAGTAACTCCAGCAATAAAAGAAGCGCAAAGTGGAATGATGCCACTCTGCCTTGGTAGGAGGGGGGAGTCGGTCACGGAATTAGTTTCCCTGATTCATAGTTTTCTATGAGCGCTTTCTCTATGCTCCGACGAAGTGTCCGGTCAAGGATTTCCACCTGCCGCTGCCATCCCCTTTCTCCTTCCTGTGGTGGGCGGGCAGGCCAGCTAATCCAGACTGTGCCATCAGCTCTTTCTACTATCCTGCCATTAATTCTCAGTGCATCATTGAAGGTTATGGAAAAATGGGCTCTTGTCCTGGAGTGCCCCGTAAATTCAGCAAGCCTGGTTATCTCCCAGCGAAGCTTCCCGGGGCGTTTATCTGAAGACTCGCCACTTTCCACTGCTCTTATTATCTCCTTTTGTAACTCCTCTTTTAAAACCTCAAGGCAAGGGTAGTACGAGCCTCTGCGAGAGATGTAGGCGGGAAATTTTATTATTGTGCGGCCGGCAAACTCTCCTATTATCTCTATCTCTCTTACTTGGATCCGGTCATTGAGAATAATTTCAAGCATTTCTTTTCCATTAACTGTCTCTATGTTTAGCTCAGTAACAATGATTCTATCTATCTCCCTGGAAAAGACAGACAAAAAGCCCGTGATTACAAAGAGCAAAACAATTGTCAACAATCTCTTCTTAAACATTACTCCTCCTTTACTTTAGTGTAACCATTTACTCTGTCAACTGCTACTTTTTCAACAGCTTATCTTGCAAGCCTTTTATCTCCTTACGAAGTCTTTTCTCACTCCTAATGTCCGGACTGAACTTTACAATTAAGTGCATCCCTTCATAAGCCTTGAATCCAAACTTTTCAACCGGCACTATTAATTTCCCCATCCCCTCAAACACCACTACCGCTAATTTATCATCCTCTATCCTGTCAATTATAGCTTTCATTCCTCCTCCCTAACAGCCTTCAGCCTAACTGAATAATTACAATATCTTCATCTCACGGTCTTTATTCTTATATTCTTTCCATCACTAACGATGGTAATATTTCCGCTCTGATGGGTATGGTAAACATCTGCTCCGCTTTCTTTCCATCTCTTCTCGGTCTCTGGGGTGGGATGACCAAATGGCCATCCTCCAGAACCGCTGGTTATAGCATGAGAGGCTCTTACTAAGGTGATAAAATTCCGGCAGTTTGAAGTATTAGAGCCATGGTGAGGAACCTGAACGACATCGGCTCTTATCCGCGGGCCGTACTCATTGATGAGTCTATTAATGGCGTCTTTCTCAATATCCCCTGTAAAAAGAAACCTAATTTTGCCATAAATTAACATTATGGTTATTGAATTCTCGTTGGCGCACTTCCATAAGCTGTCTGGAGGAGGAGAGAGGACCTGAACAAAAACATCCGGACCCCAGTCGAGGATATTTCCATCCCTCACAATTCGATAAGATATTTCCCGGGACTTAATTAATTCAAGAAAAGATTTATAAGTAGGAGTGGGATGAATCATGCCAGGGTCCAGCACTTCTCCTACTTCAAACTCGCTCTCGTTCAATATGCAAATGAAACCTCCTACTCCAGCATCATACAATATCACTTTTCCCGAAGGAATCTGAATAAGATGAGCCAGGCCCTGACCAACATCAAAGTAAGTGATGGTCAACTCACGAGGCGGTTGACATGTGTCCTCTCTTACCCCTGTCGGAGTACAGGGAAAGACTTCCTCGAAGGAAGTATAAAGCGCCTGGCGCCACTGACTATTGAATACCAAGCTCCAGGTAGAGGAAGCAAGTAAAAGCAAAACAATGGCTAAAGAGAAGAATCTATTGGAACAATTAATATGAAAAAAGTCATTCGAAGTCGTCCAGAACATAATCATCTAATCCCTTACCGGTTACAGTGATGCGGTCCTTTATCTTCTCAAAGGTCTTGGGTCCAATTCCATGGACCCTTGTAATATCTTCAATCCTGGCATAGGGTCGACTGGCGATAATTTTCTCGGCCCTCTTGGGTCCGATAAAGGGTAGCTTCTGCAGTTCCTCTGAAGAGGCGGTATTGATATTTATCTTCAGGGCCAGTCTGAGCCTCTCTCTCTCCTGGGCATCCAGTCTCTCAATGGGAACCCTTGGAGTTGCCACTAATGGCCGGGATGGCTCTTCAATAACCGACTTCTTCATCTCCTGAAGGGCAAATAGAGGATACTCCTGTGATATCCGATAGCCCAGAACTGCACCTCCAGAGATAACAGTCAAGCACAGGAAAATAATTAAGAATTTCATATACTCACCTTCACCTGGTCTCCGAGCAGCCGTCTCACTCTGCTGGAAAGCGTTGCAGCGTCTCAAGGATGTCTTCTTTCCACTTAAATCTTAGCCGCTGACGCTTTTCCCACAGTTTTTTCTGTAGAACAAATCCAACGACCAGCGGCAGAGAAACCGTTGGCTCAACGAATGCCATTGCTTTAGTAGCCTGCTTACTTATTTTCCCCCATGAGGTTGCTTCATCAAAAGTGCTGCCACTCAATCCTCCCCAATGCGGAGAATCGGTAGTAAGCTGAAAAGCATAGCTGTGTCCGCCGGTGTTTTTTCCAAATATATAGCCCATCACCACAGAATCATTGATAAAATTCTTGGGCACGCCACCGGCAACATAGATTGCTGCTGTTTTTCGTGACTTTAATATTATTTGTGTCAGCTCATAATTATCCCTGATTGCATCAAGAACAATGTGAGGCTTGCCCTCTTTTTTTCTTAAATGATAGTGCCCTGTTAACCCAATGCCGATACTTGAGTCATTTAACGCTGGAGAAAAGACAGGTACTCCCAATTTAGCAGCAGTTCTCAGAATAGAATTCTCATCTTTTATCTCCTCGCCTAATAAGTGAAGAAACTCACGGCTGGAGTAACTCTTTTGTGGCAGCCGATGGGCAAATCCCTCTATCCAGCTATCAACTTTGAGGAACTTTTCATCATCTACATATGTATCATAAATACGGTTAATAAAGAGCTCTCTTAAGTGGACATCATTAGCAAGAGGAGAGCCAATATAATGCTTATGCCCCAATGCCTGGTAGATATCCTGATAGAAAATTGCTCCGGTGGAAACGATTGTATCCACAATGCCATAAGCAATCATATCCCTGATAACTTCTCTCAAACCCCCGGCAATAAGGGGTCCTGCTAATCCAAGCAGGACTGTAGGGCGTGCTTTATCCTGCAACATATTTTTATATACTGAGGCGCACTGACCAATTGCTCGCGCCTGAATAGACATAGACATATAAGAGGTAACCAGGTCATCTATTGTCCTGACTTCAATTAGGTCAACGGACTTAACCTGCTTTGAAAGCAATTTTCTCTTCTGGCTCCGCTGCGACTTGTTTAGCTTCTCCTCCATACAGATTTTTTCCAGCTCACTGCACCCTGGATAACTCTCTTTTTTCTTCATAATGGTTAACTCCTGAATGGAATGAATACCACAATGGAATGAATACCACCATCAGAGAGAATAAGCAAGAAAATAGTAGACCTGGCAGCAAAATTAGAAGACATGTAGTAGCTGAAACACTATTACTTTTTTCTTGACAAAAAAAATGGGTGTGGTACAATTTCATTGCAAATGAAACTTAACAGCAATTATAAGAGTCCTCAATGAGAATAGAGAAAGATAAATTAAGAGACTATTTGAGAGTGAATGGCTTGAAGTTTACTCCGCAGAGACAGCTTATTTTAAAGGAAGCCTTTTCTACTCATCGCCATTTTGAAGTGGATGACCTTTTCATTCGTATACGTCGGCAGGATAAGCAAATTGCCCGTTCTACCATTTACCGCACTCTGAGGCTTCTGCTGGAATGCGGCCTTCTGCGGGAGGTTTTCTTTGAGGAGAAACATAGTCATTATGAACACATCCTGGGGCATGAGCATCATGACCATCTCCTCTGCCTGAAGTGTAAGCGGGTAATTGAGTTCAGCAATGGTTCCATAGAGAACCTTCAGGAGAAGGTGTGCCGGGAGCACGAGTTCCAGTTTAAGGGACACCGGCTTCAAATTATGGGTTATTGTAGCCGATGCCAGTAAAAATTTTAAGATATAATTGCAATTGAGTGTCAATTGCAAAAGGTTTAAAAGTAGGACCGGAAATGACAAAAGATGCCAGGAAGATAGCCATTGTCGGCAGTCCCAATGTGGGTAAGAGCGTCCTGTTTAATAACCTCACCAAACGCTATGTAACCGTATCAAATTATCCCGGCACAACCGTTGAGGTTGCAAGAGGCAAGATTCAAATCGGAGAAATAGAATGCGAAATAATAGACACCCCGGGAATGTATTCATTCTCCCCCATTACCGAAGAAGAGAGGGTGGCCAGAAGAATCTTAGTTAAGGAAAACCCTGACCTGGTTCTTCATGTAATAGATGCCAAAAATTTAGAGAGAATGCTTCCTTTAACGCTTCAGTTGATTGAAGCGCATCTATCCCTGATATTGGTTCTTAATATTATGGATGAAGCTAAAACGACAGGCGTTGAAATAGACATTAAATTGCTGGAGAAAGAATTGGGGATACCGGTTGTGGGAACAGTCTCCACCACCGGCAAAGGAATGGATGTTTTGCAAAGGAGGATTAAGGAGGTAGCAGATGCCGGTAGTAAAGTTAC
>BBPG01000305.1_pt1 | contig 12595 bp, 14 predicted proteins | sample 1343651 | NCBI WGS metagenome assembly BBPG01 (sample SAMD00019091, study PRJDB2971) | groundwater metagenome | biome: freshwater biome; feature: mineral spring; material: ground water | place: USA: CA, Sonoma | collected 2012-06 | depth surface m | reverse complement strand
AATAAAAAATATGAATCAGCAATTACAAAACAGGCTTATAAAAAAGATGAGGTATTTTGCAGGGCAGGATATTCTTGTGGTAGGTGACCTTATACTTGATGAGTTTTTATGGGGAAAGGTGGACAGGATATCTCCCGAGGCGCCTGTTCCTGTGGTGACAGTGACATCGGAAAACTTTATTCCGGGTGGTGCAGCCAATGTTGCAAGCAATATAAGTTCACTTAAAGGATGTGCTCATATAATCGGTCTTATAGGCAGTGATGAAAAAGGACAGTTATTAAAAGAAAAATTACAAAAAAACGGAAATTGCACAGATGGTATTATTATAGATAAAACAAGGCAGACCACACTAAAAACCCGCATCCTTGCCCATCACCAGCAGGTTGTAAGGGTGGACAGGGAAACGATAAGGGATATACCCTTAAATCTACTAAAAAAGATAAAAGATGCTGTGGAATCAGAAATAGCCAGGTGCAGGGCAGTTATTATAGAAGATTATGGGAAAGGGGTTATTACATCTGATGTTATCAAATATATTGTAAGCCTTGCCCTTAAAAAAAATATACCTGTTATTGTTGATCCAAAAGAGTATAATTTTAAGTTTTATAAAAATGTTACATCTATTACACCAAACCAGTTTGAGGCAGGCAATGCGGCAAATATCAAGATAACAGATGGCAGAACATTAGAAATAGCAGGAAGAAAGATTTTAAAAATGTTAAACTCCGAGTCTGTGCTTATTACTCTTGGTGGAAATGGGATGTGTCTTTTCCAAAAAAAAAGCAGTCCCGTGCACATACCAACTGTTGTGAGGGAGGTTTTTGATGTTACCGGGGCAGGAGATACAGTAGTTGCAGTTTTCACACTTGCTGTTGCATCAGGCTATGGACTTCTTGATGCAGCAAGGATTTCTAATTTTGCAGCAGGCCTTGTTGTGGGTAAGATAGGGGTTGCAACCACTACCGTAGATGAGATAGAAAAGTCAATTACAAGGGTCGGAAATTTGTTATCTGAGGAAAAAAATTCCTTGAAAGATATTCAGTGGAAAGAGGAGCAATAATAGTTATACCTGCTCGTTCAGGTTCAACAAGGCTTTCTAAAAAAGTAATTTTAAGTCTTAAAGGCAAGCCCATGCTGTGGTATGTTTATAAGAATGCACAGAGGGTGAAAAATGTAGAGTCTGTTCTTATCGCAACAGATTCGCAAGAGATTTTATCTGTTGTCCAGGGTTTTGGCGGGAAGGCTGTTCTTACATCACCTCTTCATAAGTGTGGGACAGACAGGATTGCAGAAGCAGTTGAAAATATAGACTGCTCTATTATTATAAATGTGCAGGCAGATGAACCTCTTTTAAGCCCTCTTGTTGTTGAGGAACTTCTTCAGCAGATGTTGGAATTTAAAGACTGTCAGATGGGAACCGTTGCTGTTCCAATAGACAGTATGCAGGATATTCAAAACCCTTCCATTACAAAGGTTGTGTGCGATAGAGAGAATTTTGCACTATATTTTTCTCGTTCAGGCATACCCTATCCTAAAAAATTAGATTCAGGCAGGTGGTTAAAACATTTAGGCATATATGCATACAGAAAAGATTTTCTTCGGACATTTACGAGGATAAAACATTCAATGCTTGAAGATACAGAAGGGCTTGAGCAGTTAAGAGCACTTGAAAACGGTTACAGGATAAAGGTTGTTATTTCTCAATATGATTCTATAAGTGTAGATACAATGGAAGACTTAAAAAAAGTAAGGGAAATAATGAAAGACAGGCAACGAGACAACAGGTGACTGGTGCTTTGTCAGACTGTAGACTGTTAGACTGTTAGGCTGTAGGTCGAAACCCTACAGTCTAATAGCCTATAATCTCTGGTGCTCTGGTGCTCTGGTGCGCTGGTGCTCTAGTGGTCTGGCGACAGGGAATATATGAAATTCATATTTGTTACAGGTGGTGTTGTTTCAAGTTTGGGCAAAGGCATTGCCTCTGCATCTTTGGGCAGACTATTAGAGGCAAGGGGACTTCGTATCACTTTACAGAAGTGTGACCCTTATATAAATGTTGACTCCGGCACAATGAGCCCTTACCAGCATGGAGAGGTATATGTTACAGATGATGGGGCAGAAACAGACCTTGACCTCGGACACTATGAAAGATTTACAAATGCTAAAATTACACGCAATAATAATATAACAGCAGGCAGGGTCTATAATTCGGTTATTAAAAAGGAGAGACAGGGCGATTATTTAGGGCAGACAGTTCAGGTTGTCCCTCATATTACGGATGAAATAAAAGAAAGCATCAAAAAAGTAGCAGAACAAAGAAGTGTTGATGTTGTGATATGCGAAATAGGAGGAACCGTAGGCGATATAGAAAGTCTTCCGTTTCTTGAGGCGATTCGCCAGATGAGTCTTGATATGGGCAAAGAAAATATTGCATATATTCATCTTACTCTTGTACCTTATATATCTGCGGCTGATGAGTTAAAGACAAAGCCCACACAACACAGCGTTGGAAAACTTCGGGAAATAGGAATACAGCCTGATATACTTCTTTGCAGGACAGAAAAACCTCTCGGGGGTGAGCTTAAATCAAAGATAGGGCTGTTCTGTAATATAACAAAAGATGCTGTTATAGAAGCACATGATGTAAAGGATATATATGAGGTTCCTCTTATGTTTGAACAGCAGGGGGTAGTTTCTCTATTGTGCAGGCTTCTTCATATCCGTTGCAGAAACATAGACTTAAAGGACTGGAAAAAAAATGTTATAGATAGGGCATTAAACCCAAAATATAGTGTCCGGATTGCAGTTGTGGGTAAATATGTCCAGCATCAGGATGCATACAAGTCTATATATGAGGCATTAAGGCATGGAGGTTTTGCGAATAATTCAAGGGTTAATATACTGAAGATAGATTCAGAAATTATAGAAAAAGAAAGCCCTGAAAAATATCTAAAAGATATAGATGGAATGATTATTCCCGGCGGATTCGGTTCAAGGGGAATAAAAGGTAAGATATCGGCTGTAAGATATGCAAGGGAAAATAAAATTCCTTTTCTCGGGCTATGCTTAGGAATGCAGTGTGCTGTTATTGAATTTGCAAGAAATATATGCGGTCTAAAAAAGGCGAACTCCACAGAGTTTAATAAAAAAACAAGGTATCCTGTAATAAGTCTTCTTGAAGAACAAAAGAAGATTAAAAATATAGGAGGAACAATGAGGTTAGGTTTATACACTTGCGATGTAAAAAAAGGCACACTTGCACATAGCCTGTATCACAAGGATTTGGTTCGGGAAAGACACAGGCACAGGTATGAGTTTAATAATAAATTCAGTTCAATACTTGTCAAGAACGGACTTGTTATAAGCGGTATACACAGGAAAAACAGACTTGCTGAGATAATAGAACTTCCTCAGCATCCTTTTTTTATAGCGGTTCAGTTTCATCCTGAGTTCAGGTCAAAGCCGGATAAACCTCATCCCTTGTTTTATGGGCTTGTTAGAGAGGGATTAAAAAGAAAATTAAAATGAAACCTATTGCAAAAATCGGTGATATTATTATTGGACAGGGTATGCCCCTTCTTCTTATCGCAGGGCCCTGTGTTCTTGAAGACGAAGATACAGCGCTGGATATTGCATATAAAGTATCTTCAATTGCAAGAAAATTTCACCTGCCATATATATTCAAGGCAAGTTTTGACAAGGCGAATAGAACAAACATAAAATCATACAGAGGACCAGGAATAAAAAAAGGATTAAAAATTCTTTCAAATGTAAAGAAAAAAGCAGGGGTTAAGATTTTAAGCGATATACATTCTCCCGAACAGGCATCTGCTGTTGCAGATGTTTTGGATGTTATTCAGATACCTGCGTTTCTTTGCAGACAGACAGACTTAATCTGCAGGTCTGCAAAAACAGGAAAACCAATAAATATTAAAAAGGGACAGTTTCTTGCTCCCTGGGATGTTAAAAATATTGTAGAAAAAACAAAACAATGCGGTGCAAAAGACATAATGATTACAGAAAGAGGAACAACATTCGGTTATAATAATTTTGTGGTTGATATGAGAGGATTTTCTCAAGTGAGGGATTTTGGTGTTCCTGTTATATTTGATGGAACACACAGTGTTCAACTTCCAGGCGGGAAAGGAATCTGTTCCGGCGGGCAAAGACAGTTTGTATCTGGATTATGTAAAGCGGCAGTTGCAGCAGGATGTGATGGTATATTTTTAGAGGTCCATCCGCAACCTGATAAGTCTCCCTGTGATGGACCCAGTATGTTGCCACTAAATAATCTTGAAATGTTGCTTGATAAACTTGTAAAAATACACAATATTGTAAATGAAAAATACTAAAAATAAAAACAGGGTAGTCAGTTCTGCACTGCAATTTATTGCCAACCAGGTAGCATCGGTAAAAAAGCTTTCAGGTGTTGTGCAATCAAAACCTTTTAAGGATGCAATCCGGAATATATCAGCCTGTAAGGGAAGAATTGTTGTATCAGGCATGGGAAAGGCCGGAATTATCGGCCAGAAAATATCTGCAACACTTTCCTCTGTCGGCACTCCAAGTCTGTGGATGCATCCGGCTGATGCTGTCCATGGGGATCTTGGTATGGTTACATCAGACGATATTATCGTTATACTTTCCCAATCAGGTCAGACTGAGGAAATAATCAGGCTTCTTCCACTGTTAAAACAGATAGGGTCCTTTGTAATATCCATAACAGGCAATCCCCGTTCCACACTTTCAAAATACTCAGATATTGTTATTGATACACTTGTAAGACAGGAGGCCTGTCCCTTAGGACTTGCTCCCACAACAAGCACCATTGCCATGCTTGCTATAGGGGATGCGTTGGCTATTTCTGTATTGCAAGTTAAGGGTTTTAAAAAAGAAGATTATGCATTTTTTCACCCGGGTGGCGGAATCGGAAAAGGGTTTCTTCAAGTAAAGGATATTATGAGGAAAGGTAATGAAAATCCGTTTGTTTTTCCCGATTGTAAGATAAAGGATGCAATGTTAAAGATAACAAAAGCAAGAGCCGGATGTGTAAGTGTTATTGATAAAAGAGGAAAATTGATAGGCTTGTTCACAGATGGTGATTTAAGAAGAAAAATTGAAACAGATATGGATTTATTGAATAAAAGTATAGATTCAGTTATGACCAAAAATCCAAAATTTATTGAAGATTTTAACATTGCACAGGAAGGTTTAAGAAAATTAAGACAATGGAAGATAGATGAACTTCCTGTTATTGATAAGAGAAAAAAACTTGTGGGGCTTCTTGATATACAGGATTTATTAAAAGCAGGAATAGTTATTAGAGAGGACAATTAAAGCGTCAATCAGAACACCAGAGCACCAAGGGGTTGAATGTGGAAAAAATGGGTTTTTTATTCCCCGGACAGGGCGCCCAGTACAGAGGGATGGGGAAAAGATTTTATGAGGCATCTAAATCTTCAAGGAGGATATTTAATATTGCATCAGATATACTTAAATTTGATGTTGCAAGAATGTGTTTTGAAGGAGATGAGGATGAACTTTCAAGCACAAAAAACAGTCAGCCTGCAATCCTCACCTCAAGTATAGCCTGTTTAAGATTTCTTCAAGAAAAGAATAAAGAAGCATTACAGGCACCTGTTATATCCGTTGCAGGTTTAAGTTTGGGTGAATATTCTGCGCTTGTATGTGCCGATGTTATAAGGTTTGAAGACGCAGTCTATATTGTCCGAAAAAGGGGGGAATTTATGGAAGAAGAGTCTTTGCAAAATCCAGGCGGTATGCTTTCTTTGCTTGGTTCTGACCTGAACACAGTAAAACAGTTATGTGAAAAAACAGGTTTAGAGATTGCAGTCTTAAATTGTCCTGGCCAGATTGTTGTTTCTGGAACAGAAGGCTCAATAAAATTGGCCCTTGAACAATCAAAAGATTCAGGCATTAAAAAAGTTGTCCGACTTAAAACAAGCGGGCCCTTTCATTGTTCAAAAATGAAAACAGCAGCAGACAGGCTAAAGATACTTCTTGATAAAATTCAAATGCAGAAACCAAAATATAAATTTATATGCAATGCTTCTGCCCAATGGGTTGATGAACCTGAGAAGATAAAAGATGCGCTTACCCGGCAGGTCCATCATCCTGTGTTATGGGAGAATTCTATGTTAGAAATGGAAAGGCAGGGTTTTTTAAACTTCATTGAACTTTCGCCTGGGAAAGTATTGAAAAACCTTGCACAACGGATATGTTCCAATTTTAATGTTGAAAGTATGGATGAAGAGTGGTTTAATTCACCTGTGAGGATGAAATATGATTGAAAACCTGTTTGCTATTATGAAGGACTTTTACAGGCCCGTTCTTGAGATAATTATCCTGTGGTTTGTTTTGTATCATGTAATTATCTTTACAAGAGGCACAGGCGGAATCTATGCCTTGCGTGGGTTGTTATTGCTCGTTGCATTTCTTTTTATAACAAAGTTGTTTGGGCTCCATACATTGAACTGGGCCTTAACACAGATCCTGTCTATCTCTGTTGTCGGATTTCTTATTATTTTTCAACCTGAATTAAGAAAAGGACTTGTAAAATTGGGTCTGGATTCTTTAGTAGTTAAAACTTCAAAAATGCAATCTATCAGAATAATAGAAAAGATAGCAGATGCTGCTTTTAAGTTATCTAAAGAAAAACAGGGGGGACTTATTGTTCTTGAAAGAGAAGCGGACCTTTCTTCATATGCTGAAAATGGAGTTATATTAGAAAGCATGGTTTCACAAGAAATTCTTCAGTCAATATTTACCCCCGTAGGTCCCTTGCATGACGGAGGAGTTCTTATAAGAGGAGAACGCATTGTTGCGGCTGCGTGTTTATTTCCTTTATCCAGTGATGTAACTCTTTCAAAAACTATGGGAACAAGACACAGGGCCGCTATGGGGCTTTCTGAAGAAACAGATGCAATTGTTATTGTTGTATCTGAAAAAACAGGCAGGGTTTCTGTTGTCATACATGGGCATATGCAGACTGTTTCTGATACAGAGTCACTTGTGGAGATTTTGAAGAAAAGATTAGGGATACAGATACGCAAGGGAATATTAGGATAAATGTTGTCCAATAAAAAAGAAGAACCATGAACAAGAAGATTTTTACATTAATAAGACATAATTTTTTAATAAAAATAGTTGCACTGCTGATTGCAATTCTTTTGTGGTTTTATTTAAGAGAGGAGAAGAGGATTGTTCCTGAGAGTGTACAGTTGGTGAGGAATTTTGGTACTCATCAGGTTGTTTAAATTGTAACTATAGACTATTAGACTGATAGGTTATTTAGACGAGTAGATTGTTCAGACTGCAGGCGTCTACGGTCTGACAGTCTAATAATTTATTTACATGAGCAGTTTCAGGGTGTGTAAAAATAGGAGAAAAAAACAAGACAACAGGCTCCTCAAAATGAAAAGACAGTTTTTTCTGAAGCGGATGAACAGACAAGTCCGCCATTTTTTTGCTTTTATTTCAGTCTATCTCCTTGTTTTTTTTATAAAGTTTTTCCCATTCTGGTTTATCCGTTATGCAGGAAATATTATCGGAACGGTTCTTCATATTTTTTCTGTGAAACACAAAAATATCATTGAACAGAATCTTTCGCTTGTTTCCAAAGCATCGTGTTTAAGCCCTGATAAAAAGGTCATATCAAAAAAAGTTTTTATTTCATCTTCAAGGATTGCCCTTGAAAATTTATGGCTTTCGCAAAAACCTGTTTTTGTAAGAAGAAAAATTATAAGTTTAACAGGCATTGAATATGTCCAATCCGCACTTTCAAAAGGAAAAGGCGCTATTATTGTTACAGGACATTTTTCTAATTTTGCGCTTATACCTGCATTTTTCAGTATGGAAGGATTTAAGGTAAGTGTGCTTGTCCGACCTTTAAGATATAATATGCTGAACAGTCTTTATAAAAGGATGTGTCAAAAATACGGTTTTAATTTGATATTTACCATACCAAAAAGACAGTGCATATCGGACTGTATAAAAGCGTTAAATTTAAATCAGATAGTGTGTATACTTGCAGATCAGAATGTTGGCAAAAAAGGAATAATTACAAATTTTTTTCAATTACAAACATATACTATGCAAACCCCGTTTCTTATTTCATTAAGAACAGGGTCCGCTATACTGCCAGCATTTGTATCCGGTCATAATGGTCATTATCAGATACAGGTTCTTCCATGTTTTGAAATTTTGAAAGTAGAAGATATAAAAGATGTTGCCCAAAAATTTACATCTTTGCTTGAGGAAAGGATAAGGGGCGGTTTTCATCAGTGGATGTGGGCATATAGAAGGTGGAATGGTGGATAAACAAAAAATAGAAAAAGGTGTTCTACTTATACTTGAAGGAATAGGCGAGGACATAGAAAGGCCTGACTTAAAAGAAACCCCCAGAAGGGTTGCCCAGATGTATGAGGAGATATTTTCAGGCATTTCAAAGGATCCTGCAAAAGAGGTTTCTGTTTTTCTTGCAGTAGGCCACGATGAAATTATATTAGTAAGAGATTTACCCCTGTATTCTGTATGCGAGCATCATCTTCTGCCTTTTACCGGAAAAGCGCATCTTGGATATATACCTGATGGCAATCGTGTAACAGGGATTAGCAAAATTGCGAAGGTTGTTGAGGTTTTAAGCAAAAGACCTCAGGTTCAGGAAAGACTTACTACAAGTATTGCAGATGTGCTTATGAAGAGGCTAAAACCAAAAGGGGTTATCGTTGTTATTGAAGCAGAACATTTTTGCATATCAATGAGAGGCATTAAAAAACCCGGTGCAGTCACAGTGACAAGTGCAGTAAGAGGGATATTCAGGACAAATTATAAGACAAGGGCAGAAGCATTGAGTCTTATGGGAAGGCAGTAAAGATGGAAAATAAAAAGAGCACGTACCTCGGTATAGCAAGAAAATTCAGACCCCAGGTGTTTGAGCAGATTGTCGGACAGGAACACATAACAACCACTCTTAAGAACGCGATAATAAACGAAAAAGTTGTTCCTGCATATCTTTTTTGCGGTCCCAGAGGCACAGGGAAAACAACAACCGCAAGGATATTTGCAAAGTGTTTGACTTGCGAAAGTTTTGAAAAGCCCACCATAAATCCCTGTAATAAGTGTCCTACCTGCACAGAGATTTCTGAAGGAAGGGGCCTTGATATAATAGAGATGGACGGTGCAAGCAACAGGGGCATAGATGAGGTGAGGGATTTAAGAGAAAAGGTTTGCTTTGCACCTGCCCGTTCAAGATGTAAGGTATATATCATTGATGAGGTTCATATGTTAACCACAGAGGCTTTTAATGCCTTGCTTAAAACGCTTGAAGAGCCTCCGCTGCATGTTCGTTTCATATTTGCAACAACAAATCCCTATAAAATACCCGGTACTATACTTTCAAGATGTCAGAGATTTAATTTTAAGAGGCTTACCACCCCGCAGATAGTTGAAAGCCTTAAAAATGTTGCGTTTGTTGAAAAGGCAGAGGTTGAGGAAAATTGTTTTTATCAGATTGCAAAGGCCTCCGATGGAGCGATACGCGATGCCCAGGTTATACTTGACCAGATGATATCCTACGGCAAAGGAAAGGTTACCCTTAAATGTATCACAGAGGTTCTTGGGCTCCTTGATTCCAGTATTGTTATGCAAGCCTCGCAGGATATTATAGACTGCAATATTGCACCTGTGATCAATATTGTCCAAAAGATTCTTGAAGAAGGAAAAGACACTGAACAATTTTTATTTGCCCTTATTCAACACTTCAGGACTGTTCTTTTTTTCCAGCAAACAGGAGATATGATTTTTGAAGGGGCAGATATAGAACCTGCACAAATGGACCTGTGTAGACAGCAGGCAAAAACTTTAACATTTGAAGAATTGTATTACATACTTGAGGTTCTTATTGCGGCACAGTTTCAGCAAAAATCAGGGATGGCAAGGATTGTTCTTGAGATCGCCCTTATAAGAATTACACAGAGAGGAAATATACTGGCTCTTCCTGAGATTCTTAAACACATTAACAGTTTGAATACCTACACAGATAAAATCAATGTCAAGCAGGTGACAGGTGCTTCTTATCAGAATCAAGAAGTCAAAGAGCAACCTGTTAAATCTTCGCCTGTTGTTTTCTTTGATATTTCATTAAACTGGCAAAAGATACTGGAGGAATTAAAAAAACAGGTTCCATCGGCTGCGGTATTTCTTTCAAAAAGCAGGATAGTAAGTTCAAGAAACGACAATCTAATGATAGAGATACAGGGTGGGAAAGAGGCTGTATTTGCAAAACAAAATCTTGAAAAGCAAGAGAATAATAAAAAGATTGAGGGTGTTGTATCTAAAATAACGGGGAAAAATATTAAAATATCGTTCTGTCTTTCTTCTTCAGAATGTAAAACTGAACCTTCAATAAAATCTGACGCTGTTGTAGAAGAATTCCAAAAGGTTTTTAATGATAATATAAGGATAAAAAAACAATGACACAGTGCAGTTTATTTAAAAAGGTTGTTGAGGAATTTAAAAAGATGCCGGGCATCGGACAGAAAAGTGCAGAAAGACTTACCCTGTATATTCTTTCTCTTTCAGAAGAAGAGGCTGATATGCTTGCAAGTTTGATAAGTGATGTGAGAAGAAAAAAGAAATATTGCAAGGTCTGCAACAATCTCTGTGAGGAAGATATCTGTCCTGTATGTGCAGATATAAGAAGGGATACCTCTGTTATATGTGTTGTTGAACAGCCTATGGATGTTATTGCAATAGAAAAGTCAAAAGCTTATAACGGACTGTACCATGTGCTTTGGGGAAAACTCTCTCCTCTTGACGGTATTGGAAGTTCAGGTATAAAAGCGAATGGAATTTTAGACCGTATCAACAACAGCAGCACCAAAGAAATTATCATTGCAACATCATCAGATACAGGGGGGCAGACAACCGCACTTTATATCTGTCATATCCTTAAAGATAAAAATATAAGAATTTCAAGGATTGCACAAGGGTTGCCGGTTGGCACAAGTCTTGAATATGTGGATCAACCCACAATAGCCTGTGCGCTAAAAGGAAGAATACAGATAGATAGATGTACAGGGTAAATTTGGATGTTTTTGAAGGGCCGCTTGACCTTCTTCTGTTTTTGATAAAGAAGGAACAGATAGATATATATGATATTCCTATTGCAAAAATTACAGAGCAGTATTTGGAATATCTTGATATTATTAAACTCTTTGACATAAGCGTTGCAGGTGAATACATTGTAATGGCGGCAACACTGATGCAGATAAAATCAAGGTGCCTTTTGCCTCAACAACAGGATACTGGACCTGTGCCGGAAAATGTTTCTGACCCCAGAGAAGAACTTGTCCTGCGTCTTATAGAGTATAAACAGTTTAAAGAGGTTTCCATTACGCTATCAGAGATACATCAAAAAAGAACAGAGATGCTTAAAAGGCAGGGTACTGATTTTCAGGTTGAATTTCAGAAACAGGACAAGATATTTGAGGCAAGTCTTTTTGACCTTATTGCTGCATTTTCAAGGGTATTAAAAGGCATTCCAAAAGATACATTCAGAGAGGTAATAAAAGACGAATTCACGGTTGAAGAGAAAATAGCCCAATTGCGTCAGAAGGTTTCAATAGGGGCAGAGGAGATTGTCTTAAATGTTTTAATTGCATCGGCGGCAAGTAGGCTTGAGATTGTGGCACTGTTTTTGGCATTGCTTGAACTTATCAGACTTAAGGAGATAGAAGTGTTTCAGGAAAAAGCGTTTGGAGAGGTTGTTGTTAAGAAAAGAATACTGGAGTTTGTGAGTTCTAACCTCATAGAACAGGTAACTGGCAACTGGTAAAAGCCGTATATCGTATTTCGTATACTGTTAAAAAAAATGAAATATGGATGACGGGCAACGGGCAGTGGAATGCGGTATACGGAATACGGGTGTCTGAGGCATTTCGGTGAACGGAAAACGGAATTATGAATAACAAAGAAATAAAAAGGATATTAGAGGCTATGTTTTTCATAAGCACAGAGCCGATTACAGTCCAACAATTAAAAGATGTTTTTATTGATGCTGATGCGGGCATGATAAAAGAAGCAATTGTTACATTTCAGAACGAGCTTGTAGAAAAAAACTCTGCATTAAGAATAGAAGAGGTTGCAGGCGGTTTTCAGATGACAACATCTTCTGATGTTTTCCCATATTTAAGAAATTTTTTTGGGCAAAAGCCTAAGCAGAAATTTTCTTCTGCTTCACTTGAAACACTTGCAATAATTGCATACAGGCAACCCGTAACAAAAGCCGAGGTTGAGTTTATAAGAGGTGTAAATGTAGATGGTGTCACTACAACACTTCTTGAAAGAGATATTATAAAGGTTGTAGGACATAAAGAGGTTCCGGGACGCCCCATCCTGTATGGCACTACAAAAACATTTTTAGAAGTTTTCGGTATAAATGACCTCTCTATGCTACCTCAGTTAAAACACTTTACAAAGCAGGATATAGAAATCTCTGAAAATAAGTTGTGAGGTAATATGTCAAGATGAAAAAATAATAAGATTTCGTAACTATTCAGCCTGCTTGCATGTT
>BBPG01000301.1_pt2 | contig 12798 bp, 12 predicted proteins | sample 1343651 | NCBI WGS metagenome assembly BBPG01 (sample SAMD00019091, study PRJDB2971) | groundwater metagenome | biome: freshwater biome; feature: mineral spring; material: ground water | place: USA: CA, Sonoma | collected 2012-06 | depth surface m | reverse complement strand
GCACCGAAATACTCAAATTACGAATTGAAAATGATTAAGAGTATATTTGGTGTACTCCTTCTCTTTTAGATATAATATTCCACCCATTACGCGATAGCCTTTGGAAGAGACATAATATTTTCTGGAACGAGGAGCTTTACGTATAAGACCATGAGTTCGAAGCTTTGCAAACAGCCTGGTTACTTTATTTCGTATTTTGATTTCATTGCTTTGAGTTGGTTAGAGTTTGAGACGGATATCTTTATTAGTAAAACCATTAATGGTATGAGAACCATCCATGATAGTTAGGAGTTATGGAAATAGATATCATGATACGGAAAATTGCTGGGTAAGAGAGACGAGGGAGGTGCAATATTGTGAATTTTGTAAAGATGCACGGCTTGGGCAATGACTTTGTTGTGATTGAGGATTTCTCATTGTCGTTAAAAAATATTGACCGGCTTGCTCGGGAGCTTTGTGAACGAAATTTTGGCGTTGGAGCAGACGGTTTGGTTCTTTTGCATCCGTCTGAGAAAGCTCAATTTCGGATGAGGATTATTAATGCTGATGGTTCTGAAGCAGAAATGTGCGGTAATGCTTTGCGTTGTGTGGGAAAATATCTTTATGAAAAGGGGCTGACCCGTGAAACAGCGATTTCGGTGGAGATGTTTAATACGGTAAAGACACTCCGCCTGGAAGTAAGCGGAAATAAGGTGGCAAGTGTTGAAGTGGATATGGGGGAGCCGATTCTTGAAAGCGACCTGGTGCCTGTTGTAGGAGCGAGGCGCCGTGTCGTAAATGAAGAGATCTTGGCAGCGGGGGAAAGTTTTTTAATAACGGCCGTTTCCATTGGCAACCCGCACTGCGTTATTTTTTGCGATGACACTTCTGCGGTTCCTCTGGACGTTTGGGGCCCTGCGCTTGAGGCGCATGAAATGTTTCCCAAAAAAACCAATGTTGAGTTTGTGGAGGTTGTGTCGCCGGAGAAAGCCCGGTTTCGTGTCTGGGAGCGTGGCGTCGGACAGACGCTGGCCTGCGGCTCAGGTGCTTGCGCTGTATTGGTGGTGGGGGTAATAACAGGCAGGTTATCCCGTAAGGCGATACTTTGTCTTCCCGGCGGAGAGCTGACAATTCATTGGCGTGAAAACAACCGCTTGTATATGTCGGGCCCGGCAACAGAAGTTTTTACAGGAGAACTGGCTGTGGATTCTGAATTTGCACAAAAGTATCTTCAACGAGGAGAGTGATTCGACGTGAGTATAAAGATTAGGCCTGCAGAAAGAATTAATAACCTGCCCCGTTATCTTTTTGCTGAAATCGATAAAAAAATTAAGGTAGCAGCGGAAAAAGGGATAGACGTAATTAAGTTGGGAATTGGCGACCCAGATCAGCCCACTCCGGATTATATTATAAAAAAAGCCATGGAAGAAGTGCAATTGCCGCGCAACCATACTTATCCTCCGGATGAAGGCCTGGCGGAATTTAAACTAGCGGTGGCTAACTATTATAAGCAGAGGCATAATGTGGAATTGGATCCGCAAAAAGAAGTTTGCGTGCTGCTCGGTTCAAAAGAGGGAATTGCCCATATTAGCGCATGCTTTGTTAATCCCGGCGATATAAACTTGGTTCCGGATCCGGGTTACCCCGTTTACAGTATCGGTACTATGTTTGCCGGCGGAGAGGTTGTCTCAATGCCTTTGCTTGCTGAAAATGATTTTTTGCCGAATCTGTCTGCTATTGATTTAAAAGTAGCGGAGCGTGCCAAATTAATGTTTCTAAATTACCCAAACAATCCTACCGGGGCAGAAGCATCGCCCGAGTTTTTTGCTCGTGTATCGGAATTTGCCAGAAAACATAATATCATCGTTTGCCATGATCAGGCTTACAGCGAGATCGCTTATGACGGCTACAAGCCCATTTCTTTCCTGGAAGTTCCTGAAGCCAAGGATGTGTGCATTGAGTTTGGCTCACTGTCAAAAACATTTAATATGACCGGCTGGAGGATTGGCTATGCAGTTGGCCGTGCAGAGATAATCGAAGTTTTATCCCGTTATAAAACGAATATAGATTCAGGAACATTTAAAGCTATACAATACGCAGGGGCGGAGGCGTTTAATAACTCTGCAAGGGAAGGCTTTCAGGCCCAATTGTCGGCGATGTATCAGGAACGGCGCGATGTGGCGGTGGCTGCTTTGCAAGAGATGGGCATTAACGTGCGTGCTCCCAAGGCAACCTTTTATATCTGGGCACCCATTCCTGCGGGGTTTGCAAGTTCCGCCGATTTTGTAGGCCACATTTTAGAAGAAACAGGCGTGGTGGTCACGCCGGGCCGGGGATTTGGCGCATATGGGGAAGGATATTTTCGGATTGCTTTGACAGTTGACGCCAAGCGGATGCAGGAGGCTATGGACCGTATAAAAAAAGCTTTGGCAAACCGGTAAAAATTGATTAGGATGTAACATTATTGCCTGCTCCCAAATATACTGGCTATTATCGGCAAGCTGGGGACAAAGGCGTCTCGTATTTTACGAGGCGCTTATTTTTTTGTGGGAGGGAAAATTAATGTGCGGTATAACCGGTTGGGTTGATTTTCGTCAAGATCTAAGGAGCCAGCGTCAGGTAGTGGAGGGGATGACCGAAGTTTTGCTAAACCGCGGGCCTGATGATTACGGGTATTGGTTTTCAGATCAGCTGGCTTTAGGCCACCGCCGTTAATGTCGTCATAGATATAAATCTCTAAAATAATGGAAGCCCAGACCACCATACAGTAGTCTGGGCTACTTCTTGCTATATTCGCAAAATATCGGAACCATGTTTCAAAATATTGAATATTTAGACAATTTGAGGAGAAAATAAGCCATTTATTGCCCGATAATCTAAAAAGTTTTCTCATTATGAAACACCATTCCATTGACAGAAAAAAGACATGGCTTTATAATTTAGTACATAAACAGAATTATATTTCATAATACTGAAAATCAATAGCTTCGATTTTACAGTAAAAGCTGGATTTTTTGTAATGAGTGCTATTCCGTGATTCGAGAGGAAGGATGAATAGAGATGAGTTTCAGCAAAGGATTAAATGCCAGCAAAGCAACCTTTACAAAGAATCGGACCCCTGGCAGCGTTTCTCCTTTTAGTGGTCTTTGCACCACATGCCTGGAAGGTTGCCCCGGGTTGTGTGAAGTGGGAAAATCGGCCTTTCGAGGCAGGGAAGTTCTTTACCCGCAGCCTTACGGCTCAACTACTTTTGCATCCGAGAAGGATTACCCCGTTGATTTTTCGCACTTCAACATTATGGGAACAGCAGTGGGTGCGCAAGGAATTGCAGCGGATAGCGATAAAGCGATTTTCCCGGCAGTAAATCTAGAAAGTCAGGTAGGAACAGGTTCTTCTGTTAAGCTAAAATTGCCGTTTGTTGTGCCCGGCCTGGGATCTACAAAGGTGGCGGCTGACAACTGGGTAGATTTAGCCGCAGGGTGCGCAATATCCGGCGCAATCCTTACCGTTGGCGAGAACGTTTGCGGCATGGACCCTGAAAGCACGATTAAAAACGGAAGAGTTCTTCATTCTCCTAACCTCAAAAAGAGAGTGCAAAATTTCCGGGACTGGCAAGATGGCTACGGCGAAATAGTTGTTCAGTCTAACGTTGAAGATACCAGGTTGGGTGTTTTGGAGTATGCGATTCAGGAACTGGGCGTTAAAGCGGTGGAATTAAAATGGGGCCAGGGCGCCAAAAACATTGGCGGGGAAGTAAAAGTTTCCACTCTGTCTGAGGCTCTTACGCTGAAAAAGCGCGGTTATGTGGTGTATCCTGATCCGGAAGATCTTTATGTGCAGGAGATTTTTAAAGCCGGTGCATTTAAAGAGTTTGAGCGTCACTCCCGTGTAGGAATGGTGACTGAAGAGTCATTCCTGGCCCGTGTTGAAGAACTGAGAAGTTTAGGAGCCCAGTATGTATTCCTCAAGACTGGCGCATACCGCCCTGCGGACCTGGCACGGGCCGTTAAATTCTCTTCAAAAGCTAAGATAGATATGCTGACGGTAGACGGTGCCGGCGGTGGCACGGGCATGAGCCCATGGCGCATGATGAACGAATGGGGTATCCCCACAGTTTACCTGCAAGCCCTGCTATATAACTACTTGGAACGTTTGAAGCAGCAAGGCGAGTTTATCCCCGATGTCTGCATGGCCGGCGGATTTAGCCTGGAAGACCATATTTATAAAGGCTTTGCGCTGGCAGCGCCTTATATTAAGGCCATCGGCATGGCCCGGTCCCCTCTGGCGGCTGTAATGGTCGGTAAAACAATGTGCAGCGCCTGTGATGAAGGCAAGGTTCCGGCAGATGTTGCCAAGAAATATGGTACCAGCCGGGAGCAGGTATTTAATTCAGTCCATAAACTCAAGGCCAAATATGGAAACGACATCAGCAAAATCCCGGCAGGCGCATTAGGGTTGTTTACCTACTTTGACCGTTTGCAGACCGGATTGCAGCAATTAATGTGTGGCGCGCGCAAGTTTTCACTCGAATATATTTCCAGGGACGACTTGGCGGCTTTGACCCGCGAAGCTGCAGAAATGAGCGGAATTTCCTACGTAATGGATTTAGACAGGGAAGAAGCGGATAGGATACTGAGCGGTTCCACATTGGAGTCCTATTCATTTACAAGCCTAAGAGCCGCCAACTCCAATTAGTTTGATTTGCCCTCTGGCAAATGGCAGACTCAAGGAGGGTCGAGTATGGAATCAATGGAACATCATCTTAATATGATGAGGATTATTGTTAACGCCGTATCCATTTGCTGCCTGAAAGAACATTTAACCGAAAAAAGTTTCTTTCAGGTTTTTTAAGTGGGAGATGAGAATGTACACAGCCGCTTAAGGTATGCGCTGGCTAAAGGCATAGCTGATTATCTGGGGAGCATAGATGAAAACCTGGATAGCGTATATGTTTACGGATCAACCATGAATGACAATGCCAGGCTTTGTTCGGATATTGATCTACTGGTAAAAGTTAAATCCAAAAGCGGTGGAACTGAAAAAGCGCTAAAAATTCTTGATTCCTGCTTACTGATTGATTACAGAATCTTAATGGCTGATGAACAGGTAAAGATGAGTTATATGCTCGATGTGCATATGATTGACGAAGAGGATGTTCTGCAAAAAAAGCAACTACGGCTGTCTTGTTTCATCCGGCCATACTGTTCCGGTGAAAATTTGGAGCAGGGTATAATTTAAAAGATACGTTGATGTATCAGATAGCTAAGAGCAAAGAAGCTCCCATGGGTATTCTGTTGAAGAATATCCTGGGAGCTTTGTTGTGTAAGAGTAGCCAGGGAGGTGAAATGTTATGCTCAGAGAGGGAGATATCCGCATACCTTCCGGGTGTGCCATCAGCGGGTTTATCAACCGTAAAGGCAATACTGTTTCCGGCGAGCAAATAATCCGGTCTATCGCCCTGATGCATGAACGGTCCAACGGATTGGGCGGCGGATTTGCCGCATACGGGATTTATCCTGAATTCCGTGACTACTTCGCGTTCCACCTGTTTTATGAAAACCATGCCGTACGTGAAGAGACGGAGCGCTATCTCAACAAGAACTTTAATATGGAGATGGGCGGGCCCATTCCAACGCGCAAAACTACAGGCATCAGGAATTTACCGCTTATCTGGCGCTATTTTGTTAAACCTAAGCTGGAATTGCTGTACCAAGATGAAATGAATACCAACGAATTTGTGGTGGAACGTGTTATGGAGATTAACAGTTCCATGCCAGGTGCATATGTATTCTCAAGCGGCAAGAATATGGGCGCTTTTAAAGGTGTGGGGTATCCGGAAGATATCGGCGAGTTCTATCGCCTGGAAGAATATAAGGGCCATATCTGGACTGCGCATGGCCGCTTTCCCACCAATACACCGGGGTGGTGGGGCGGGGCTCATCCGTTTACACTTTTGGACTGGTCAATCGTGCATAATGGTGAGATTTCGTCATATGATGCAAACCGCCGTTATCTGGAGATGTTTGGTCACAAATGTACGCTGCAGACGGACACGGAAGCGATTACGTATATTTTTGATTTGCTTGTCAGAAAACACGGACTGCCGCTGGATGTAGCAGTTGCTGTGGTGGCGCCGCCTTTTTGGAACGAGATCGACCGGATGCCGCCGGAAAAAAGAGCCATTCACCGTGCTGCAAGACTTGTTTATTCCAGCCTTTTGATTAACGGGCCGTTCAGCATTGTCCTTGGCTCTTCCCGGGGAATCATGGCACTGAATGACCGGATCAAGCTCCGCCCGCTGACCGCTGCGGAAAAAGGTGATTTTCTGTATGTGGCCAGTGAAGAATCGGCGATTCGGGAGATTTGCCCGCAACCGGACCGTGTTTGGATGCCCAGAGGCGGTGAACCGGTGATCGGCCTGCTGAATGATCAGGCATTACAGGCGGAAGAAGAGGAAGGCATGCTCCACATGGCTGTAGGGGAGAGGACATCGCGGTCATAAACCGCGGGTCTTTGAGGGGAGGAAGACCGATGGGTTTTACAAAAAGGCCTACGTTTAGAGTGGAGAGAGACAGTTGCCGATGTATTGACTGTGGTGTCTGTGTACGTCAGTGTGCTAACGAGGTTCATTATCTAGATATAGATACAAAGGAAGTGCTTTGTGATTCCACCAACTGCAGCAACTGCCGGCGTTGTGTGGAGTTGTGTCCCACCGGTGCGTTGGCTGTTTGGGGTGCACCTCAGGAAACCAGCGGCAATGCGGCCTGGGCCGTTCATGATATCCGGGCCATCCAGGCACAGGCTAACTCGGGCGGCATATTGCTTACCGGGATGGGCAGTGACCGACCCATGCCCGGTTATTTTGACCGGATGATGCTTAATGCCTCACAGGTTACAAATCCTTCTATCGACCCACTGCGTGAACCGATGGAATTGCGTACATTCCTGGGGCGGAAACCGACGGTATTGCAGCTTGACGATAAGGGAAAACCGGTTGATCTGCCGCCACAATTGGAATTGGATGTGCCAATTATGTTTTCCGCCATGTCTTTTGGTTCTATTTCGTTAAACGCCATTAAATCTCTGGCGGCAGCGGCAGAAAGCGAGAACACTTATTATAACACCGGTGAAGGCGGCCTGCACAGGGATCTGTATCCATTTGGAAAAAATACAATCACACAAGTGGCTTCGGGGCGTTTTGGCGTAAATATTGACTATCTAAACGCCGGCGCCGCTATTGAAATTAAAATCGGGCAAGGAGCAAAGCCGGGCATTGGCGGCCATCTCCCGGGAGAGAAAGTAGGGCAAGGGGTTTCAGAGACACGGATGATTCCCCTGGGGTCAGACGCCATTTCGCCGGCGCCGCACCATGATATTTATTCGATTGAGGATTTAACTCAACTTATTTTTTCCCTGAAAGAAGCGACCGAATACACCAAACCCATCAGTGTCAAGATTGCAGCGGTTCACAATGTGGCTGCCATCGCATCCGGTATAGCTCGTGCCGGTGCTGACATTATTGCCATTGACGGTTACAGGGGCGGCACGGGAGCCACTCCGCTGCGCATCCGGGATCATGTGGGCATTCCGATTGAGCTGGCTTTAGCCGCGGTAGACTCCCGACTCCGTGACGAAGGAATCCGACAGGAAGTCTCCATTGTGGTTGGCGGCAGTATGCGTCACAGTGCTGATGTGATTAAAGCGATCGCATTGGGTGCGGATGCTGTATACATCGCGACTGCAGCCCTAATCTCCCTCGGCTGCCATGTATGTCAGAAGTGTTACACAGGGAAATGCAATTGGGGTATTGCCACACAGAACCCGCAATTAGTTAAACGGCTGAATCCGGAAATCGGCGCCAGGCGTGCCGCCAACCTGCTGCGGGCCTGGAAACATGAGCTTAAAGAGATGCTTGGCGGCATGGGAATTAACGCCGTGGAGAGCCTGCGCGGCAACCGTTTGATGCTGCGTGGTGTGGGGATGATGGACAGTGAACTGCGAATTCTCGGCATTAAGGCAGCCGGTGAATAGGAGGGATGAGTATGAAGCGCATCCGTATCAAAGAGGAATATTGCATAGGCTGCCGGTTGTGTGAGGTGCATTGCATTGCAGCCCACGGAAAATATAAAAATGATTTAATCAAGACGTTTAAAAGGGATTGTAACCGCCCGTCTCCAAGGATTGTGATCGAAGAAAAAGAAGACACTTGTTTTGCTTTACCTTGCCGCCATTGCCGGGAGGCATTTTGCATCCGATCATGCCTTACCGGCTCCATGACCAGGGATCCGGAAACCCGATTAGTCCATAATGAAGTAGAGCGGTGTGTTGGTTGTTGGACCTGTATTGCCGCCTGCCCTTATGGCGCTATCGTCCGTGAGGGCAGGCACACAAAAATAGCTGCCAAGTGTGATCTTTGCGGCCAAGACCCGGCCTGCGTAAAGCACTGCCCGAATGACGCGATAGTCTACGAGGAAGTAGGGGAGGACGACCATTATGACGCATGTAATCATCGGTAATTCAGCCGCAGCCGTGGGTGCTGTGGAGGGGATACGGCAGCTGGACAAAGAAAGTCCGGTTATTCTCATTACTGAAGAACCGCATCATACCTATTCCCGCCCGCTGATTTCGTACCTCCTGTCCGGCAAAGTGACTGCTGAAAAGATGAACTACAGGCCGGAAGATTTCTATGTGAAGAATCATATTACAACGATGTTCGGCAGGAAGGCAGCAGCAGTAGATATTAACGCCAAAGCGGTGATTCTGGAAGACGGCGGCCGTGTCACCTACGGCACATTGCTGATCGCAACCGGCAGTAAGCCGGTTGCTCTGAAACTTCCCGGTATTGACAGTGAGAGCATATTCCCCTTCTATACGATGAAGGATGCATTTGCACTAAAACAGTTTATCCGTGACGGCATGAAAGCGGTCGTTCTGGGTGCCGGCTTAACAGCACTGAAGGCGGCCGAGGCACTGACAACGTCAGGCGTTGAAACCACGTTGGTTGTCCGCAGCCGTATTCTAAGAAATTTTTTGGACCCGGGAGCCACGGAAAAACTGTCCCTGCATCTTAGCGAGAACGGGCTCCACTTGGCTATAGGCAGCGAGCCTGTGGGAATCACAGGCGAAAACAACGGTCTTTCCGTGAGGCTGACTGACGGGCGTATCTTGGCTTGTGATTTCGTTGTCAGTGCGGTTGGGATTGAACCGAATAAAGAGTTGATTGAAGGTGTGCAGATAGCTACTGAACATGGGATCTTGGTGGACCAAGCACTGCGAACCAATGTTCCCGGAATATATGCGGCGGGTGATGTGGCCCAGGGATTAGATTTGCTTACAGGCTGTCAACGAGTGATCCCTCTTCTGCCAGTTGCATATGCACAAGGCGAGGCTGCCGGCCGAAATATGGCGGGTGGCAACGCGGTCTATGCCGGGATGAATATGAACGCTATCAGCTTTTTTGGCTTACCCCTGATCAGTGCCGGTGTGATCCATGAAGAACCCGCAGATGAAGTTTACTTGCAAAAAAGCCAAACGGAAAAAATGTACCGAAAACTGGTGATCCGGCAAAATCGCGTTGTCGGTTATGTGCTGGTGGAGCAAATTGACAGAGCCGGTCTGTTGACATGGTTGATTCGCGAAAAAGTGAATATTACCGGCTTTAAGGCCACATTGATCGATGGTTCGTTCAATCATGCGTGCCTGCCGCCCAAGCTTCGCAGGGAAAAAATAGCGTTATAGTCCAATCTGATTTCAGGGGCAGCAATTTTAAAGGAGGCGTACCTATGGTTACGATTGACGCCCGGGGTGTGTATTATATGCATTTAAACAAACGTATACGGCAGGCACTGAAAGACGGTGCCCTTGAAATTATCCTAAAGAATGTAAACGGCCAGCGTTACATTGCTGACGCAATTCGCGGTAATTTCAGTTTTAGCATTGAAGGGGTTCCCGGGAATGACCTGGCGGCATACATGGATGGCCCTCATATTGTTGTAAAGGGTAATGCGCAGGATGCGGTGGCAAACACAATGAACGGTGGAACGATTATCATTCATGGCGATGCCGGTGATACCCTGGGGTATGCCATGCGTGGGGGGGAGGTGTTTGTCCGCGGCAATGTGGGTTACCGGGTGGGAATTCATATGAAAGAATATCAGGAGCAAGTTCCGTTGATTGTAATTGGCGGAAAAACAGGAGACTTTTTGGGTGAATATATGGCAGGTGGCATAATAGTGGTGCTTGGGCTTCCTGACGATATGGAGCCGGTGGGTAATTACTGTGGAACCGGAATGCATGGCGGCGTAATGTTTATTCGCGGTAATGTGCCTGATTATAAGCTGGGCAGGGAAGTTCAAAAAACAACTCCAACTGCCAAAGAGCAGCATTACTTGACTGGTATTGTGAGCCGTTATGAAAATTACTTCGGTTTGGAGGAAAAAACCGTTGGCGGTATGAGCTTTACTAAGTTGGCTCCGGTAGGTATCCGTCCGTATGGCAATATGTACGTTAAGTTTTAGAAGCTGCAAAAGCAAATTTCACAATATGGAATGCATTTCCGAAAATAACTATTGCAATTGCCTAATGCATATCTTATAATTAAAACAAAAACATAACAGGTACGATGAAGTGCCAGGCAGCGGCGCCAAGTTACAGAGGCAGGATCTGTAACAGTTCTGGCGTCTTTTATTGTCAGCAGGGGAGGGTGCCTATGGGAAGCGTGAGAGTTGTGGTAAGTATCGGCACATCCGGAAGTAGAATGAAAATTAGTTCCATTTTATCAGCTGCCGGCTGCCTAGTGGTAGGGGAAACGGATAACGGTACGGGTGCCCTGCGTTTAATTCAGTCATTACAGCCTGATGTTGCAGTGATTGATATTGATTCGCCCGCCGGCCTGTCGGCTGCTAAAATGCTGGAAGAGGACGGCCAGATAGGATTGGTGTTGATCGGAACTCACCCGCGCAGGGAGCATAGAAATGAAGTTGTTTCCGGCCAGATTTTAAAGCCGGTCAACGACACCGCGCTGTTGACAGCAGTAGATTTTGCCGTAGCGGGACAGGTTCGCTTACGGAAGATGGCGGACGAAGTAGCAAAGTTAAAAAATACGCTGGGGACGCGTGTGCTGGTGGAGAAGGCAAAAGGAATATTGATGGAGAATCTGGGGATACAAGAAGGGGAAGCCTATCGGCGGATTCAGCAACAGAGCATGAATAAAAGGGTTTCTTTAAAAAGAATAGCTGAAGCTATCGTTACAGCACATGAGTTTAGGTGAAAAACAGTATAACACTATTGGGCAACGGCGCCCCGGGGAAATTAAGCACCCCAGGGGTGTTTTATTTTGCAAAAAAAGGAGCTGATTTAAATGGGTATGACAAAACAAGATGTTTTAAGAATGGCCAAAGATGCGAACGTAAAATTTATCCGCCTCCAGTTTACAGATATTTTTGGGGTATTAAAAAACGTTGCAATTCCGGTAGAGCAGCTTGGCAAGGCGCTGGACGGGGAGCTGATGTTTGACGGTTCTTCTATTGAGGGGTTTGTCCGTATTGAGGAGTCTGACCAGTTCTTGCGGCCTGATCCCAATACTTTTACAGTGTTTCCCTGGAGGCCCCGTGACGGCAGTGTCGCCAGGCTAATCTGCGATGTATATACTCCTGATGAGGAGCCATTCGCCGGGTGCCCCCGTTGCCAGTTGCAAAGAGTGCTGGAAGAAGCCAAGTCCATGGGGTATACGGTAAATACAGGCCCGGAAGCTGAGTTCTTCCTCTTTCACACTGATGAGTCGGGCCGGCCCACCACAATCACCCATGACCATGGCGGTTATTTTGACTTATCGCCGGTAGATCTGGGTGAAAACGCCCGTCGTGATATGGTTATGACACTGCAGGAAATGGGGTTTGAAATTGAGGCCTCTCACCATGAAGTAGCGCAAGGCCAGCATGAAATCGACTTTAAATATGATGAAGCGCTGGCAACGGCAGACAAATTGGTCACATTTAAATTTGTGGTGCGCAGTATCGCACAGCGTCACGGCCTTCACGCGTCCTTCATGCCCAAACCTATCTTTGGCATAAACGGTTCCGGCATGCATACTCACCAGTCGCTGTTTAAAGACGGAGAAAACGTATTCTATGATCCCGACGGAGAGCGGCAGATGAGTGAATTGGCGTATTACTATATCGGCGGCATTTTGAAACATGCGCCGGCTTTTACGGCCATTACCAATCCTACCGTAAACTCATACAAGCGCCTTGTCCCCGGTTATGAAGCGCCTGTCTACCTGGCATGGTCGGAAAAGAACCGTTCTCCGCTGATTCGGATCCCTGCCCGCCGCGGTGTGGGCACACGTGTGGAAGTTCGTTCGCCAGACCCATCCGCCAACCCGTATCTGGCTTTGGCGGTTATGCTGAAAGCGGGACTGGACGGCATAAAAAATAAAATCCACGCGCCTGCTCCCGTGGATAAGAACATTTACAATCTTACGGCAGAAGAACGCAAAGAGATGCAGATAGAAAGCTTGCCCGGCTCCTTGAGCCAGGCACTCGATAACCTGGAACAAAACACTGTAATCCTGGAAGCGTTGGGCAGCCATATTTACGAGAGGTTCATGGAAGCAAAGCGTATCGAGTATCAAGAGTATCAGATGGCTGTTCACCAATGGGAATTGGAAAGATATCTTGCCAGAGTGTAAACTGCTTGAAGTCTAGGTCATAAATTTTATATGCGGACGTGGATGTCCTCACCGGCGAAGGTGCGAAAGCGGATTGCTTTCAACGCCTTCTCCTTTTTTTTTAAACATGTCGGCAAAGGAGGAGGATAGGT
>BBPG01000454.1_pt1 | contig 12804 bp, 9 predicted proteins | sample 1343651 | NCBI WGS metagenome assembly BBPG01 (sample SAMD00019091, study PRJDB2971) | groundwater metagenome | biome: freshwater biome; feature: mineral spring; material: ground water | place: USA: CA, Sonoma | collected 2012-06 | depth surface m | reverse complement strand
AGACTGCCGAAGTGTGTATTTTTATTTTGCCATACACAGGCTATCGACATTACCGTAAAAGTTCTACACCTCTCTCCTCAAGGACTATCTTTGCACTTTGTATGTGGCAGTAACCCGCCGAGAGGGGCAAAATCGTATCTGGCTGAGGGGAAAGTGCAAACATAGTGCTCAAGCTGAGGAATGCAAGTATTAAGGGATTCTTCACCCAGAGGATTTCCCTGAAGGTCAATCCCTTCCCCTCCAGAAAGCCCCTCATTCTCGACCAGGGGGCTAATGTCGCTTATTTGATTATTCCGAAGACCGAGGCAAATTCTCACCCCTTCCCGCTCGTCAAACCTCCACCATTCCTCCTCACCAAGCTCTGTCCAACCGGAAAGAGGGGTTGTCGCTTCCAAATTGTAATTATACCAGTCTCCCTTTTTTGGTTACTATCCAACCGGAGAGTAGCTTCCTCATAATACACCACATCCGAAAACTATGAGGCGCTTTGCACAGAGCTGTTTAAGACTGCTTCTCTTGAATCTCTAGGAGCATTTTCTTTGCCTCCTGTTGATATTGAGGATTAGGACTATGGCAAATGGCCACAAGAGCCATCCTACACATTCTCTTTCCCCAACCAGACACTACCCGCTTGCCTTCAGGACGTCTCGCAAGTTCTTTTAGCTCCTTCGGAGCTACATAGATATTTTCTCCTTTTGCTGGCCTTTCTCTTACAATACCTACGGGAAGTATGAAGGCGAAGTCTATGGTTTTTCTTTCCCTGCCAATGCAAACTGCAGGATACATGACAGGCATAAATGGCACCTTGATTGACAGGCCCGTCTCCTCTCTCACTTCTCGAGCTAATTCTCTGCCGATAACCCTTTCGTCCTTTCCCTTCCAAATGTTCTCTTCTTCCATTGTTCCTCCCGGAAGCTCCCAATCGCCTTCATATGAACAACGAAAGTTAGGGTTCTCTCTTTTTCGCCTTCTCAAAAGAACTTTTCCATCTTCATCAAATATTCCTGCAAAAAGACCGATTGCTGTTTCCATTTCTATCACCCCTGACTTTACTGGTCATCGTAACCTCCCTTCAATTTATTTCCCCTCGGCATAACAGCTTTATGCCCGGGAGGCTACTTTTAATATAGTTCCTGTTAGGCGAAGTTGCTTTGTTTATTCCTCCACAATCAATGGTATCCTTCATGATTGGGAGAAGAAGTTTGCTATAACTTTTAGTGCTTCTCCTCGCATTTTCTCCAACCTTGCTTGTTGGTCTTGAAGTTTTTTACAAAGGCCATCCTCTTTATGTGACCCCTCAGAACATAAGCGGAGGTGAGCTGATTTCACATTTGCTACGGCGTTATCTATGCCATATGCTTGTGATTTTAGTTCTATAGGTTCTTTAGCTTCATAAATTTCGAGCATTTGTTCAAACAATTTTCGAGCTTCCTCCTCTTTATTTTTCAAAAGATCATGGTAACCTATGCCGAGAAGTGCTAAATCATTACCTTTCCAGTGCCAATTTTTAGGGTCTCTCTTAATTTCTTCTATTATGAAAATTCCTCTTGCAACCCTCTTCCTAATCAAAATTCGTCCGATATGCCAATCAGTTGTTACTTTATCTCCAGTTCTTCTAAATTTTTCCTTAGCCTCTTCTAAAAGCTCAATAGCTTGATCCAGCTCGCCCTGTTTTTCCAAAGCCAAACCTAAGTTCCTACACGCTTGAGCATATTCCCAACTAGTCCAATTAAGCATGGACGCATCTATTTTGCTTTGCTCATGAGCTTGTTGTGCCATATCAACTTTTCCCAGTTTTGTTGCAATTAGACCTAAAACATTCTCACTCTGAATCCGCTCCCTTACATTCCCTACCGATTTTTGAAGCTCTCTATCTAAGCTAACCAACTGAAGAGCTTCTTCAAGTAGCTTGTTTTCTACATCCTCCATTTTCCAACTATCCTTCCCAATTCCAATAGAAGTTGAAAGCGTAGCAGGATCGGAGACAAGGTCATGATATATATTAGCTAGCCTGCGTAGGATATTGCCTAAATTGCTCTTTTGTCTATCATCTAACTCTTTACCCCTATACTTAATGGAGCTCAAATTTTGGTATGAACTTCCCAACTGATTCTGAATTTCTTTGGGGATCGTTTCCCAAGCATGTAAAGCATATTCACGAGCTTTTTCAATTTGATAAGCTCGCCGATAAGCTAATGCATAGAGCGAGAAAAGTTCTGCTTCTTCTAAGGGTTTTGTTTCATTTGTTTCAGGAGCTACCTGACTTAATAGCTCTTTGCTTTCTTCATAATGTTTTAATGCCTCATCGAGACTTCCCAAATATAGGCTGAAACCAAAGTCTCTATGAAGGTGACTTGTTTTGAGCGGATCTTTAGACTCTTCTAGTGCCTCTTTGTATAATTGCCACATAAGCCTATTAAGTTGAGGCAATTTTTCTCTCCCTCGCTCGGTATTCCTGCCCAATCTAATAAGATTGGCTAGAATAGAAGCTTTCTCTAACCGGCTTGCTTGGTAGCCAAAGCAGAAAAGCTCTCCTTTCCAATGGCTTTCAGGGAGTCCTTCACTTTTTGGTTGCGTCAATTCCCAATGTAGATTTGCTATTAGCCTCTCTATAAACTCGGAGGCTAAATACTTAGTCAAGAAAACTTTTTCACCGTTATTTTCCTCTCTATTTAAAAGCACAGTAGCAATGTAAGGTAATTCGGTTTTTAATTCTTCGATCTCATTACCTATATATAGAGACTTTCCAACTCTCGCCCTTTCGTGCTTTATCCACCATATCTCCTTTTCGCTCTTTTCTTGAGCTAACACAGGATAAACAATATCTAAATCTCCGCACCCATAGCCCAGGAAAAGTAAAGGTAACCTTTTAAGGACGAGCCTTAGAGCTTCTTTAGTTTTAGATGGGAGTCCTCTCCCTACTCGATCAAGAGTTGTAACAACACTTTCAGAAGTATCTTTTCCCTTCACTTGAAACGACCCATGAAGCTTTAAAAGCCATTTTCCTTTCCCGTCCTCAAGGTTGTTTACGAACCTTTCGAAAGTTTCTTCGTCATAACAGATTTCCAAATCTTCTCCCGGCGCTTCTTGAGAGTAAGCACGCTCGATTTGTCCATCATAGTTGGTAGTAACTATAACATTGCCCAAGGACAAAGCCTTTGCTATAAAACGATGGACTTCATTAGCCTCTAATCCATCATCATCTAATGCGGTTGCCATTGCGGTGATTAATCGTTTGCCTATCGCCTCATGCATAACTCCATAAACCGTTTCCAAGCTTAAGTCGGCGATAGCATTTTCAAATACTAACTCCTTCGTACTAGGGGGATAACTTGCAAGTAACCCCTCTATTGGGGTGTCTTTGAGAGGCTTGCCTGGTGGTAAGCATGAAGGGGGATCTATCGAAACTCCCGAACCAATAAATAATGCTGATTTTCCTTGTTTGATGACTTCACATATGCTTGCAATTACATTTTCAAAATTCATTTCATCCCTCCCACTGTATTTTGTAGGTGATCAATTTCGCCAAAAAACAGCCAATAGACGAACTCAGAGTTCGCCTAATCCGCGCCGGTTTGTCAAATGTTAGCATTTCGCGTAGTAGCTGTCAAGCTCACTGTGGCATGCTCTCGGTCCATGAAATGATCACCGGAGAAAATCTGGGGAACCCGTTGCGAGGATCAAACAAAACGGGCTTTTGTTGCTCCTAAACTGAGTTCGTGTGGTTATGCTCACCATTCCGGCATCGCTACCGACTGAAAAAGAGGAGGAATATTTTCATATGATTTTTCTCACCGTCCTTAGACCTTCTAAGAGGGCAATTTCACAAAATGCCGACATACGGGAACCCTTGTTTGTGTAATCTTTGATTAGCACCTCTAAAGCGACCTCACCCCTTACTCGAGATCATCCTCTATTACACGCCGACTGAAACCCAGGGCTCGGCAGTGGAGGGCTTCCAGGTGCTCACCGTCCTATTTCCGTAAGCCGCCGAACTTCTCTCGGAGGAGCTCCAGCACGACCCGATCGATCTTCTCTTCCCTGCACCAGCGCCCCTCGAGATTCTCAGTCCCCGCTAGGTCCCAGAAGGCCTGGCGCGTGGCCTCATCGTATTCGCCGCTGATCAGGCCCTCATAGTGGCCCGCCCGCCGAAGAATCTGCTGCAGCTCGCGGATCAGTTCTCCATTCAGAGGCAGGAGATCTGCGGGATCGGTGGGGAAGAGGTAGAGTTTGTGTAGCCCGAGCAGACGGTCGAGCTCAGCGATCGGGGCAGGATGGTCATCCGCCCGCAGGTCGATGAAGCGATCGCTCAAGCCACCGTAACCGCCGCCCTGACGGACGATCAGAAGGGCTGCGGACTGCCTTCCCCGGCGGTCCCCACCCACCCCCTCACCCGCCTCCAGTGCAGCCAGCAACCGATCCCAGAGGCCGCCCTTGGCGGCGGCGAAGGTCTCGGCCATGGCCCCGATGACAGCTTTGGTGGCCAGGATGTTCCCCTGGCAGGTGTAGTCGTCGCCGATGTGGTGCCCCGCCCACTTAAGGCACTCCCTGCCGGTGTAGGCCGTGGCCCGCCCCTCGGCATCGGTCAAGCCCACCTGGCGGTGGGCGCGCTGGGAATCTCCCGCCAGGAGGGCCTCCAGCGCCGCCTCAGCCGAGAGTCCCTGGGCCATGCTGGCCAGCCCCAGAGGCCCGTAACGGGGATTCGCCCAGCCTTGCGTTGCCACCGCGCCCACCTCGGCCTGTGCCCAGGGGACCACCGCTACCACGGAGAGGAACTTGGAGGCCACCGCTACACCGAGATCGCGGGTGTTCGGGTCGCGTGCCACGATGGAGAATGTAGAGATCAAATGGCGTCGAATAGGGCTCATAGCCACCTCTTTCGGAAATGTTCGTCCGGGTGTCGAGTAGAAGCCATTTCAACCTCCTTTCTGGCTATAGGCTTCCCGCACAGTCCCGGACGTGCAGTTTTCCCGCATCCGGTTCCTCGGTTGTACTCGCTTCCGCGCATGCCATGGCCTGTGGACTCCAGCGGACCTTCACATTCTCGCCATAACGGATGATCTCGTATTGCCTTCGGTGCACATTAAAACCCTCGGCGTCCGCAACAGGCTCGTCTCGAAGGCCAGCACTTCAGGGTACGCGGCTACCCCTACGGCCTACAGGATTCTCGCTCTACGCTTCACCTGCTTTGTTCGCTGGTTCTACCAGCTCCGCCACAGGCGCAAGACTCGATATGGGTGGGTGGCTAACCCTTTCCCGATGGGGACTTCCACCCCATAAGACACGCCAAGCTTCCTTGGCGCGATAATGGCCGAGCTAACCGGCGACAGGGTTCTTGTCGTCCGGTTCAGCGCCTTGTTATGTTTTCTCCTTATATTCTCGAAAGCCGGCCAGCAAATCCGCAAACGACTTCGGTTCATATTTCTTGAAGCCTTCCTCGTCCACGTACACGAAATCATACGTCACATCCGACTGCATCCCGTTGATGTCCTCGCACCACTGGCGTATCCGCTGGACTTTCAACGGTACGTCTAAGTCTTCTTGCCCCTTGGTCTCCACCACCACGATTCGCCCATCCGTCAGCTTCACCAGGAAGTCGGGATAGTAGTTGGAAATGTCGCCACCGGAGTTCACGTAATCAAGCTTGAAATGCACGGCCAGATAGTTCTTTGCGTATGACAGTACGTCTGAGCAATCTTCGAGGAAACCGGCGAAGCGGAGCTCCAGTTGGCTGTCACCAATGATCCGGTTGAAGACGCTTTTCTTCGGGACCAGGTAGCCCTGGTCTTTGGCTACAAAGGGGCGAGTCTGGCGGAGCTTGATAGTGTCGCGGATTTCGGCGTTGCCTTTGTCTCGCACGGTAAGGGCGTTGATTGCCTTCTTGAAGGACTCAATCAGCATCTTTGTTGTGGCCAGCTCGGACAGGTTGCGCAGGGTGTTGGGGCTTTCCAGTTCTACCGGGCAGTCAAACAGCTCGTCCTGTACGAATGCTTTGACTTTGCCATAGAGAACGTCGTAGCCGCTGACCAGGCGCAGATCCTTCATGATGGTTTGTGCAAAGTAGCCGATCACGCTGCGGTAATCGGCGACACCGGCCGTGTCGAGGATCGTGGTATGGGTGACCTTTCCGGTGGTGATGTCCTTGAAGACGATCTCCCGTTGTTCTTCCTCACTGAACTGCAGATAGGCCACGCGGTGATGACCCAGGGCAGCCACGTCCAGGTAGTTGAGGTTCTTGTATTCCCGGTAGACGCGGGGCGCCAGGACAGGGATTTCAATATCCAGCGCATCGATGTCTTTCTTCTCGTTCTCTCTGTCAATCTCCACGATCAGCGGTGTTTTGGGTGCAGTTCCCTCGCCCATCGCCTTACGTTCCAGTACCACGCCTTCGGCCTGGATAGATTCGACGAAGTCCATAAAGGCATTGGTGCCGACTACACTGACGTATTCCTCTGTATCGTCGGGGTACATCTTGCGCAAGCCTCGACCAAGGGTTTGCTCAGGCAAAATGTTAGATGGTGCATTGTAAGCACGCAGTCCGACAATGGTGGTAACGTTGCGCACGTCCCACCCTTCCTTGAGCATCATCACGGAGATTATAGCCTTATAGGGGTTGTCGGCGTCGTCAATCTCATTGGCCTGTTTGCGTAAGTCATCCAGTTCGTCTTTGGCTCTGCCTGACTGCGCCTCGGAGATTTCGCCGTTGTTCTTTGTATGGATGACCAGGACAGAGTCCTTTAAGTCGGGATAGTGACCTTCCATGTATTCCGCGACGTCATCGCAGTTGCGTGTGTCGTCGGTCATTACGAACAGGATGGCTTTTTTGCCTACCTTTTCGTGTTCGGCATAAGCCTTACGCCATTCAATCACCCCAAGGTCGATGTAGTCGGCATATTTCTCGGTGTACTTGGCGCTCTGGCGCTCGCTGAGCTTTGCCCGGCTTGCGATGTCGGGCAGGACAGGGTGTTTGACCACGTTTTGCGATATGGCTTCGACCAAAGGGTAATCGGCGATGGTCTGCACGAAAATAGCGCCGTTGTTGTGTTTCGGCGTGGCGGTTACATCGATCTGGAGCGAGAGGGCGGTATCTTTCTGTTTCAGACGGTTGTGGATGTCTTCGATGGATTTGAACCAGGCCATGCGCGGATCGTGGATGTGGTGCGCCTCGTCATTGAGGACCATCAGCTCATCGATGTCGCGTACGATCATACCCAAATCCACCTTGGAATCCGTGGTCGCCCCGGTGGGCCGCTTGCCCAGGAAATAGTCCATGGTGTTTTCATCATCCGGTGAAGAGGGGATATCGTTGCCGGCATAGACGCGGTGGATGTTGGTCAGGAAGATATTGCCGGCGGGCCTGGTGATAGTGACCTCGTCCTGCTTGTGCAGGGTGAGTTGAAAATCATCGCGCCAGTTGCGGCCGTCCACGCCGTTGCCCGGGAGCACCGGGTCCTCGAAGAAGATGCGGAGTCCTTGAAAGTCTCGATAGATGCGGTCGAGCACGATGATGTTGGGCGTGATTACCAGGAAGTTGCGTGCCAGTTGGGAGTCTGGCTCGTAGAGTTTGTGGAAGAAGCTCCACGCCAGCGCAAGGCTGAGGACCTTGGTCTTGCCGCTTCCGGTAGCCATCTTGACTACAAAGCGCCGCCATGTCTCGTCGAACATGCTTCCCGATACAAAGCCGCTTGCGTCGAAGCGCATCATGTCGTGCTTATCCTGAACGCCTGCAACGTCGTACAGGTAAACGATCGTTTCCAATGCTTCGCGTTGGGCGAAATAGTACTGAAACTGAGTCATGGTCCCGCCAGCTTGTTCCAGCATGTGCGGGGTATTGAACCACCAGTTGAGCAGACTTTTGCTGGTGTCGGCCGCGCCAACGTAGCCGCCGTCCCGGAACTCCTTCACTTTGCGGCGAAGCGTGGCCACCAACGGCGGCATCAGCTTTTCAGCGCCGGTCTCGCGCAGGGCCTCGTCCGCAGGAAACCACCGGATAGCGGGGTCAAGGATCGTGTGCGGCGAATCGGGAAAATTTTTATGTAAGGCCATAATACTCTAGCTCAGCAATCGTTTGTTTGCGGTTATGATCGGAATGCCTCGTCCCTTGAAGTCGACATCGTCTGTTACAATCTTTAACCCGTTCTTTTTACACAGGGCAGTTAGAATCTGGTCATTGAAATCAGATTCGCCCGCCGCATATTCGTCAACCAGGGCGGTAATATCAAGCGATTCAAAGCCACTCCCCACTCGTGTGCAATGTTGCAACACACGTTTAACGTCAGCGGCAATGTCTTGAGCGACAGGCTTAAAAGTACTGCTCTTGCGGAATTGCTTGAAGTTTCTGGGCTTGGACGACTCAGGCAGAAGATTCCATTTCAATTTGGCGTAGACGTTGATGAATTCGGAAACAATCAGCACATCAATATAAATGCAGCTCTTAGCTGCGAGAATCTTTGCTAAAGCATTAGAGTAGGCAGCTACCCTCGTGTCAGTCGGTTTCTGTGGGCCATAGACAAACAACCAGATATTAGCATCCAGCAATAATGCCTCCGAAGACTTGAAATCATAAGTGGAGATTTCTTCAGCTCTGTGAGCCATCGTTATCGTCCTCCAGGGTTTCCCGAAGAGCCTGATCAAATTTCTGTGGGTCTTTAAAATACTGCTTGGCCGTTTCAACCACGCGCTTTAATAACGCAATATCATCTTGCTGCATATCTCGTACATTGAGCAAGGAGCGTATTTCTTCTTCACTGAATGTGCCATACAACTGGCCAATCGCGGCGTTCAAGAACGCCGATGTTAAGGTCGTGATGTTATGGAATGAAAGTATAACATTTCGCCCTTCTTTCAAGGCGACTTTAAGGCGATCACAGACCTTCTGCCCATCGCTGGAGGCAACGCAAAGCGGGCTGCCTACGATTTCAAATATGGAAAGCTCCAAGTTTTTACTCATAATGATCACCTCAAAATATATCGATTTCGGATAATTCGGACCTGAGTGCGTAGGACCGCTTATCAGCGGTATTGATCTCCACGCTTACCACTGTACCAGGGAAGGGCTCGTTTAATCGGGCGGTAACGGTTTGACTTCCTGCCTGTTGCCAATATCCAGCATCCGACACAATTTGAATGCGACCACCATTCAAATCAATGAACTCTCCAAGCAGTTTCAAGCCCAACCCACCAGGAATTTGACCGCGTTTGGTCGTATTGTATCCCTCGGTGGCCCATGTAATTGCACCTTCTGGCGTGAGATCGAGTCCGGCATTTTTCTTCACATTCTGGCGGATGCCAATCCCCAGATCCGTGACAGAAAAATCAAGTCTATTTCGGGTTGGGAAAAACTGCCCGCAACTAAAAATGCCCAGCCTTGTCTGCGAGTGTAGCACCGCGTTACTAAAGATCTCAAAGATGCTTTCGCGGAATTTCTTCAGCAGCCACGGCGACATGGCGGGAATTTCCGAGCGCTGCATCAATTCATCCTCTATATAACTGGCGAAATAACGGTCGTCTTCAACGTCAAAACGCTGATAGCGGATTGTCGTTCCCCAACGATCAGGAATCTTCTCGCGTCCATAACTACTGAGAAACCCATTTTTTAACAGTATCTTTTCAACGCCGGTTCTGATATTTGTCAATTTGACCGTGTTCAAGCTCTCGCTCAAACGGTAAAGGATCGCGCCAAATGCCGCACACATATCAGCGTCGAACCAGTTTGTTGTGCTCATGTCAATGTCAATGTCATTAAAAAAACAATCCTTGGTTTGCGCATGCAGGCAAACCAGGGCTCCGAAGCCTGCCTGATCGTGACGAATCTCGGGCAGGCGAATTATCATACCGTCACCTCGATAATAGTCATCGTGTCGTTGCCGAAGATATCGACCACCTTCACCGCGATCTTGCGTCGTCCCGGCACACACTCGTGGAAAATGCTCTTCAGTTCCAGGGATCGGTCTTTCTTTGTCCGGAAGGACTGCCACTCGTTCTCAAAGATGAAATCGCCAGTCCATCGTTCTTCCCACTTGCCGCTGTCTTCGTTCTTCACCCGGATGATCTCGCGCTTGCTCTCGAAATTGAAATCTACTGCCCAATAGTCGATCCAGTCGGTCCAGTTTTTTGTGAGTACCTCACGGTTGACGATGCCATTTTTGTCCTTGCTCACCTTCACAATCTGCCCCTTCTCCACAACTATGCGACTGCCCTTATCCTTGATGGCCGCCTCGGCGTTGGCGATCGAGTCCTGCGAATAGAACACCGAAAAATCGGTCAACTCCACTGCCGCGCTGTTCTTCTTCACGTGCGGCTTGACCTCGATGAACGCCACATCATGGAACACCACCTGGTTCTTCTCCACGGCCCGTTTATCGAACACCTCGGCCGGGATGTACTTCGGCGCGATGTCGATCCCCTTGGCGCGGGCTTCATCCAGCACGTTCGGGAAGAGTCCCATCTCGAATTCAAAGCCTAGGATATCCACCTTCGTTATGTGATTCTTGCGGCATTCCAGGATGATCTCCTCGACGAACAGCCGAGTCACCGGCAGGTTGACCGGGCCGACGGCGACAAGCCGCCCGGCCTTCTTGCCGTGGAACGCGGCGAACCCCGTCGTCTTCTCCGCCCGGTAGGCCCGCAGAATCAGGTTGAGGAAGTCTGCTTCCTTCTTTTCGATCTGCTTCCGCTGCTCTTCCTCGCGCAGGTTCGGGTTAACGCCTATATAATGCTGCCGTTCGTACTTGCCCAGGTTGAGTATCTCAAATGCGCGGTAGTCCTTGCCAGCTTCCTTGAGCCCACGCTGAACGCCGATCATGCGCTTGCGGGTGGTGTGGATGGCGAACTTGCCCAGGTCGCTGACGATCCACTTACGGCCGAGCTTTTCGGCGACGGCGGCCATGGTGCCGGAACCGGAGAAGAAATCGGCGACAAGGTCGCCTTCGCTTGAAGAGGCTTTGATGATACGTTCAAGCAGGGCTTCGGGTTTTTGGGTGGGGTAATCAAATCTCTCTGATGAATTAGCTGACAGAGGCGCAACTTCGTCATCTACCCACAGGTCACCGACGTAATTCCCTCTCTTTTCATCAAGGTATCTTTTCACTCTGGGAAGACCACTAGAGGTGAACATAATCCTACCTTCTGACATGCCTTGGTCTATCCTCTCCTGGGTCCAGATCCAATGCTTACCTGCCGGAGGCTCCAACACTCTATTCCCAAACCTTCTTGCAGAACCAGCACCTTTTTGAGTAAAATCAAAAGACCCGTACGCTCTTCCAGTGTCTTCTTCGACGTATGGATAGATCTTCTCATCTTTCTCACTCTGGATAAACTGAGGATTGAAAATGGATTGCCGTTTCTTGAAGAACAGTATTGAATCTTTCACATTACTGAAGTAGTTACTCTGGGCCTTAGCTGCTGTCAGTTTATTCCAAGTTATTTCAGACAAGTAGTTGTCCTTACTGAATACTTCATCCAAGACTAACCTCAAATAACTATTCACCCGCCAGTCACAATGCACATAGATACTCCCATCCTCGGCGAGCAAATCCCGCATGAGAACAAGCCGTTCGTAGATCATGGCAATGAAGGAATCCGCACCCTTGCCCCAAGTGTCGCGGTAGGCGATTTCTTCGAGGATATTGGGCTTCTTGGTGAAGGTGTCGCCGCCGATCTCGATGTCCATCGAGAAATCCGCGCCCACGTCGAAGGGGGGATCGATGTAGATCAGCTTCAGCCCGCCCTGGGCCTCGATCTCATCCCGCAGTGGCCCATTCTTCAGTGACGAGAGAATCAGCTTGTTGTCGCCCCAAATGAGTTTATTCGTCCAGCCCTTGATCTGCCGCCCCCGCTCGTCCATGTCGAACAACGTCATTTGCAAGGCGGTGTCCTCGGTTTTTTCCGCCCGCGGCTCATCCACCTGCTCGATCACTTGAAACGGGAGAACGATATTGCATACCTCGCTGGTTTTCCCATTCCAGACCAGTTCCACCTCGCGTTTGTCCTCGAACAACAGAAGGCGATACTTGTCCGGTAGGGGTTTATCCGCTTCGATATAGCGGATAATTTCCTGCTGTTCCTGTTCAGTCAATCTCGCCATTCAATTATCCTTTGTTCATCATTCTGCCTGTACATCCGGAGCGCTTAACTCGGCATTCGCACCGCCGGTCGGCTGCATGGCCTGGTTAGGCTTGCATCAATGCTTTCAGACGTTTGATTGCAACAACCAATTTCCCATTCACTTCCATCCCACGCTCAACAGTGGGAACATGCTCAGGCAAGACGCTGTTCATACTCAAGAAATACTCCTCAAACCATACACACGCATTATAAATGCCCATGATTGAATATTCGTCGTTATCCAAGAACGAAATGTCCTCGTACCTGTCAACGCTATCCTTACGCACATCGTAACAGTGTAGTTTTCCCAAAAAGTTTTAACCACTCCGATTTGTCGCGACTCCTCAGATGCCCCATCTGGCCTTCAGCATAACACCCGTCTTGGGAAAAAGTCAAGGGTTTTTGATTTGCCTCTGGATCCCACCTTGTTTTCATGATGTTATCAAGTTATGGGGAAAAGGTCAAGAAGTCTTGATGGTTCATCACAAAAAGGAAGTGATAGCGCAAACCCAGTAAGGTGGGAGCCGTGGGTGGGGGGACTACCTTTCTTGTGTTCGGATAGAACAAAATGGGAGATTGTTCACAGACATTGGAGGGACCTCGCCACTTCAAGAAGAGGCGAGGACTCTCTTTGTTTCCCCTTGCCAACGGGAAGGCAAAAACACCCAGTGTCAATTACCACCATATTTGACCCACCTC
>BBPG01000358.1_pt4 | contig 12808 bp, 14 predicted proteins | sample 1343651 | NCBI WGS metagenome assembly BBPG01 (sample SAMD00019091, study PRJDB2971) | groundwater metagenome | biome: freshwater biome; feature: mineral spring; material: ground water | place: USA: CA, Sonoma | collected 2012-06 | depth surface m | reverse complement strand
TTTTGTTGTCAGAACTTTTGACTGTCAAGTTAGTTTAAACTCCTAATATATTTCTTCATGAATTCGCCGCGAGAGGACTGTCCTTCGACAGTCCTCTATCTTTCTATCCCATCCCGGGCCGTTATTCCCTGCTCCTGATAGTGTTTGACAGCCCGCATCTCCGTGACCAGGTTCGCCCTTTCCACAATCTCCCTTGGGGCATTTCTACCTGTTAATATGAGCTCCACCGAGGGGGCTTTTTCATCCATTAATTGGCAGACATCAGCGTTGCTAAGGAAGCCCTGGTTTAAGACCCCCATTATTTCATCCAGAATAATAATATCAAAACTGCCTTCCATGGCCATCATTCTGGCTTTGATAAAGCCCAGGGCAGTTGCTTCCTTAAGCTGTTCCCGTTCTTCCCCGCTCATTTCCCAAAGGAGCTTCTCCATTAAATTAAAACGGAGAATTTCCAGTTCAGGGGTTAGGCGCAGGGCACTTTCCAGTTCACCGGAGAAAGAGCTCTTTAGAAATTGGAAAATAACTACTTTTAACCCCCTGCCCACGGCACGCAGGGCCAGGCCCAGAGCCGCCGTGGTCTTGCCCTTGCCATCGCCCGTATATACCTGGACATATCCCTTCTCCATACCTTCATCCCCCTGAAATGATTTTCCGATATCCGATCACCGACTACAGCAGTCTTTCACCGATACCAACCATAACAACTACTATCAACTTCATCCTTCAATTCGTCTCTCCAGTTCCCCCAGAAGCCCCTCAATATCCCCCACTACCACGGGATATTCCGGTCTGGGCCTCTGCACCATGATAACAGGGATATCCAGTTCCGCTGCTGCCGCCAGCTTCTCCTCTACGCCCCCTGTTTCCCCGCTGTCCTTGGTCACCACCACTCCCGCGCTGTACTGGCGGAACAGTTCTCTGTTGAGCTCTTGGGAAAAGGGCCCCTGCATGGCCAGGACATTGGCGGGGGCTATCCCCAGGGCCAGGCATTTTTCTAAAGATGTAATCTGAGGCAGGACCCGGGCCACAATCCTTTCCGGAGGTATTACCCGGCAGAAAGTCTCCAGGTGATTAACTCCCACAGTGAGAAAAACGCAGCCTTTATAACCGTTAGCCTTTTGGGCAGCATCAGTAAAAGTACCTACGATGATAACCCTCTGGCCCTCCGTTAACCTGGTGGTCCCCCTCTCATAGCGGATATAGCATAGTTCCATGCGGCTGCAGACAGTCATGGCCATCGACGATACCTTAACAGCAAAGGGATGAGTGGCATCAACCACCGCCTTTATCCCCATCTCCTGTGTTAACTCTACCAGGCTGTCTTGATCCAGACCTCCATCCCGGACGGTCAGATTATCCTTTTTATTAAGCAGGGCTTTCCCATACTTACTAAAAGTAGCGGCTATGACTTTATAGCCCCTTTGCTGCAGAGGGTCAATTACACTTCTGGCTTCTGTTGTGCCTGCCAAAACAAGGATCATAAAACATAACCCCGGGGTGTGATGAATTTTCCCGCTTGTATATAGGAACGGGAATTGCCGATGATCACCACCGAAAACATATCCATTTCATGGCTCAGCATCTCATCCAGGTTGGTTACGGTTATCTCTTCTCCCTCCCGGGCGGCATTACGGACTATGCCCACAGGGGTTCGGGGGTTTCTGTGCTCCAAAAAAATTTCCCGGGCCTGATTAATATAGTCGGGCCGTCCATGGCTTTTGGGGTTATAGAGGGCAGTAACGAAATCCCCCTGGGCTGCCAGATTTAACCGTTTGACTATGACCTCCCAGGGTGTCAGCAGGTCACTGAGACTTATAATAGCCATATCATGCATTAGAGGCGCTCCCAGGAGGGCGGCGCCCATGCTGGCCGCCGTAATACCAGGGATTATCTCAGCCTCCACAGGTTCTGTTTCCTTACTGTTTAGTTCCAGGAAGGGTCCGGCCATCCCGTAAATCCCCGGGTCGCCGCTGCTGACCAGGGAGACATTATGCCCCTCCCGGGCCAGGTCAATAGCCATCTTACAGCGTTCCAACTCCCGGCCCATACTTGAAGCCAGAACCTTTTTCCCCTCTGCCAGGTCCTCGATTAAATCCGTATATACTTTATAGCCCAGGATAACCTGGCTGTCGCCAATGGCCTCCAGGGCCCGCCGTGTCATCTGCTGCCGCCCTCCAGGGCCGAGTCCTACGATATATACCTTACCCTTTTTATCCATATTCATATCTCCTTAATGCTCTCTTATTGACGTAAAGTTAAGGCCTGACCGCAAAGTAAACTTTAGCGGATACCGGCGGAGAGGTCCTTGACTATGGCCACGGTGATGCCGGGAAAGCAGGTTTTACCCGCTAATAGCAAGGGTTCCCGGGCCGCCAGCAAGGCGGCAGGTTCGGCCACTGCCCCTGTGCCTGTTTGTTCCAGAACAAAATCCGAGGGTGTAAAATGGCCCTGTAGTTTCTGGAGCCGGGCAGCGGAGAAGAACTGTAGGGGCACGCCCAGGATGCGAGCCGCCTCCAGGAGTCCCTGCTCCTCCTGTTTGATATCAATGCTGGCCAGGCAGGCCACACTATACCGGCTTATTTGTAAGTTATCCAGAGTACTGTAAATGGCGGAAAGGAGCTCATTTCCAGGCTTACCCTTGCGGCAGCCCACACCTATGACAATATTGCGGGGGCGGAGGATGACATGGGGAAGAGGAAGGGATAAATCCTGGTTAAGGGTTTCTTCCGTCATCAGGACAGCTCCCCGGAAAGAACCCCTGCTGATATCTTCTATGGCCTCCACTTTAACGGCATTTGCGGGGAATAATGGCTCTACCCCGACGGTGCTGTAAAGGGCTACGGGATCCCCTTCCAGGAGAGAGAGGGCCACGTTTTTCCATTGTTCCAGGTTCTCCAGCTCACAACCGTTTCTCCGGGCCAGGTCATCCAGAGCCGGGAGCCCTTCCACATCTGTGGCCGTGGTCAGCACCGCCCTGCCACCTAGAAAGGCCGCCATTTCCCGCGCTAACTCATTGGCTCCTCCCAGGTGCCCGGAGAGGAGAGGAATAACGTACTGTCCCAATTCAGCTAATACAAGGACCGGGGGGTCCTTTTTTTTATCCCGGATTAGGGGAGCAATGACCCGTACCACGATACCTGTGGCCATGATAAAGATGTATTGACTATACTCCTTCCAGCAGGATTCCAGGAATGGACCCAGGGCTCCCCGAAAATAGGCATGGCCCGGATAATCCGCCTCCAGCCTGCCGGGCAGCAGGAGGTGGCAGTCGGGATATAACCCTTTTATTTTAAGACCCAGTTCTGCGGCCTTCTTAGTCAGGGCCACCACGGCCATCATCAGGAGGCCTGCCTGTATTCATGGCTGAAGGTTTTATCATAGAGCCGGGAGAGTTCATACTCCTCACCCAGAAAATCCCCTACCAGGATGAGAGCGGTTTTTACGATCTTTTCCTCTTTTACTTTGGCGGCTATATCCCCCAGGCTACCCCTGATGATTTTTTCATCCGGCCAGGAGGCCTTCTGAATTACGGCTGCGGGCCACTTCTCCCCGTAGGAGGGTATGAGGTCCTTAGTCATATCTTCGATCATGCTGACACTTAAGAAAATGGCCAGGGAGGCCTTATGCCGGGCCGGGCCGGCTAAGTCCTGGCCGGCGGGGAGGGGAGTCCGTCCTTCCTGCCGGGTAAGGATGACCGTCTGGGACACTCCCGGCAGGGTATATTCCATCTTTAGGGCGGCGGCTGCCGCCAGGAAGGAACTGACCCCGGGAATGACCTCAAAGGGGATTTTTTCCCTGGAGAGGGCATCCATCTGGCCGTGCCCAGGCCCCTCTGAACATCCAGGAGATCCAGGGAAAGAAGGATGCCCCCCGGAGCAGGGAATTGATAATCTCCATGCTTTTTTCTGAATGGTCAGAGGGTCTGTAATAAAATCCTTCATTGAATACTAACTCCCTTTCCTTACATATAGGGGCGCAGGATTTCCTCCAGTTCCCCCAGAACCCGGTCATTGCCTTCCCGACCCTTAATGGCCAGACGGAAAAAGTGCTCATCCAGGAAACGAAAACTGCTGGCATCCCTGATCATAATCCCCTGGCCCTCCATGGCCCGTTTAAGGGCTTTAACACTCCAGCTTCTGGTCAACAGCTTGACTAAAATAAAATTGGAATCGCTGTCATAAACCTTAATCTCCTTGAGTTCACGCAGTTTATTAATAAAATAGGGCCTTTCTGCCAGGATCCATTTCCTGGTCTTTTCCACATATTCCTTCTGTCCCAGGAGCCAGGGCCCCAGTAGAGCAGCCAGGGCATTGACAGTCCAGGGTTCTTGATGAGCTTTTAATTTTTCCAGGAGAATGGGATGGGCCAGGCAGTACCCCAGGCGCAGGCCGGGGACGGCAAAAAACTTGGTAAAGGCCCTTAAAATGATGACGTTTTCGTATTTTTCCAATTCTCCCAGAATGCTGGCTCCCTGGATGTCCGGGACAAATTCCACAAAAGTCTCGTCCAGGAGCACGTAGGTATGCCTTTTCTGGGCCTCATCCAGGATTTTCAGCAGCTCCCTTTTAGGAATTACTTTTCCCGTGGGATTATTAGGGCTGCAAAGTACCGTCATATCATAGCCCCGGGCTAACTCCCTGATAAACCCCGCTACATCCAGCCTGAAGTCATCCGCTTCCTTTATTTCGAAGTAGTCCACCGGCATCTGCCGGGAAGCAAAAGCCCTTTCATAATCGGCAAAAGATGGCGCCGGAATTAAGACCTTGCGTGGTTTTAATGCTCTGGCAGCCAGGTAAATCAATTCCGTAGCCCCATTCCCCACCATGATCCATCCCGAGGGGTACCCGGTATAAGCCGCCAGAGCCCCTTTCAATTCCCGGTAATCCCGGTCCGGATAACGGCTTAAAACATCCAGATGAGAGCCCAGAAAATCCTTCATAGTCTTGGGAAGGGGCAGGGGATTTATATTGGCGCTGTAATCAAGAATCTCCCGGGGATCATAGCCGTACTCCCGGGCTACCCGGTCCACATCCCCTCCATGGATAACATCTAAATTATTCACCTCTCTATAACTCCCTCCAACTGTTTACTGTAAGACTGCTAAGCAACATTATGATCAAGGCCAATACAGCCGTAGTTATGTAGTAATCTTCTTTTTTTCGAAGGTAGTGCCCATATCCAAGAGGCCTAAACCATCCAGGTATTCTAAGCCCGCTTCTGTTAAATAAGGGTCATGGAGCTCCCGCCCCTTCGATGACAATCAGCTCATAACTCTCTGCCAACTGCCGGTACGTATTTAGCACCAATTCCTTAAGCTCCGGCTTGAAATTGTGATACTCTACTGCCGACATATTGTCATGGACCCTGCCCTTTAAGCTGACCTGGGCTTTTTTATCTCCATTTTTTTTTAACGATGATGGTGGACAGATAGTGAATTCTATCTCCCTGAATTTTTTCCAGGTCATAGTATATTTCTTCGTCATCCCAACCACATTTGCTGACCATGACGGCATTTTCCAAATGTCCTGATTTCTTCAGCTTCTCCACAATGACCGGTAAGCTTCTGTAAACTTTCATCAGAACCAGGTTGCCGGAGCAATCCAGGACCCGATCCAGGATTTCTTCTCCCGCTGTGGCCGGAACTATGGTAAGGGTTTCGTCCTTTTCCGTCAGGGGTATTCCCAGGCGGCTGGCCAGATGGGAAAAGGAGGTGATGCCGGGGATGGTGACCAGGGGATAGCCGCTGTCCCGGAGGAGCCGGAAAATATAAATATATGTACTGAAAAGCATGGGATCTCCCAGAGTTAGAAAGGCTACCTTCTGTCCCTTCACCAGGAGGTTCAGAATGATGTCTTTATTTTCCTCCCAGGCTCTGTTCAGTTCCTGTTGATCGCTGACCATGGGGAAAGTAAGGCGAGTAACCTGGGCCCCTTCTTTAAGATAGTGTCTGGCTATGGCCAGGGCTATACTGTCTTCTGCCTTTTCCCCCCTGGGGGCAATGACGGCATCCACCTGGCTCAAAACCTGGGCTGCCTTAATGGTCAGGAGTTCCGGATCCCCGGGCCCCACACCGATGCCATAAAAAATTCCTGACATTACTTCTGTCCTCCTGCTCTTAAAACCTGGCTGCCAGTTGATGTAAGGCTTGTTCACTGGCCTCCACGGTTTGGGCTATGTCCTCTTTTGAGTGGGCCAGGGAGACAAAGACCGCCTCAAACTGGGAGGGGGCCAGGTAGATTCCCCGGGCCAGCATCAGCTGGAAATACTCTTTGAATAATAATGTATCCGAGCTGGTGGCTGCCTTGTAGTCCTTTACTTCCTGGGCGGCGAAGAAACCGGTCAGCATGGAACCATAGCGGTTTACCCGGAGGGGAATTCCCGCTTTTTGGGCCCCGGCCTTTAATCCCTGTGCCAGGATTTCTGTCAGCTGATCCAGTCTTTCATAGCATCCGGGCTTTTCCAGTTCCTTTAAAACAGCCAGCCCTGCGCTCATGGCCAGAGGGTTTCCCGAGAGGGTTCCGGCCTGATAGACGGGGCCTGCCGGGGCTATGTTCTCCATGATTTCCCTTCTGCCGCCATAAGCCCCCACAGGGAGGCCTCCCCCGATGATCTTACCCAGGCAGGTTAGGTCGGGCCTGATGTCCTTCTGGGTCTGCACCCCGCCCCAGGCTACTCGGAAACCGGTCATCACTTCATCAAAGATGAGAAGAGCGCCGTATCTGGCGGTAAGCTCCGCAAGTCCTTCCAGGAATCCCGGGGCGGGAAGGACCACACCCATGTTGCCTGTAACAGGCTCCAGGATCACAGCGGCAATTTCTTCTCCCATCCGGGAAAATATCTCTTCCACCCCTGCCAGATGGTTGAAGCTGGCCGTTAGGGTGCCCCCGGCTATATCTTTGGGGACTCCGGGGCTGGAGGGTACACCCAGAGTCAGGGCTCCAGACCCGGCCTTAATCAGGAGGGAGTCGGAATGACCGTGGTAACAGCCTTCAAATTTCAGGATCTTGTCCCTATTGGTATAGGCCCGGGCCAGCCTTAGGGCGCTCATGGTAGCCTCCGTGCCGGAATTGACCATCCGGACCATTTCTATAGACGGGAAAGCCCTGGTAATGATCCGGGCCATTTCCGTCTCGATTTCCGTAGGGGCGCCGAAACTGGTGCCCGTTTCTTCCACGCATTTTTTCAGGGCGGCAACAACCTGGGGATGCCGGTGTCCCAGAATTAAAGGGCCCCAGGAACCCACGTAATCTATGTATTCATTGCCATCCACATCCACCAGCCGGGAACCGGCGCCATGGTCAATAAAAAGAGGGTGATCTCCCACGGACCTAAAGGCCCGTACGGGGCTGTTGACCCCGCCGGGAATATACTCCCGGGCCTCCTTAAAAAGGGCTTGAGATCTGGTATAACTTCTTCCCATGAGACCAACCTCCTAACTTTCTTTTAACCAGCGGGCAATATCCAGGGCATGGTAAGTCAAAATCATATCACTTCCGGCCCTTTTTAGCCCTGTCATCAGCTCCAGGACAACCCGCTTCTCATCGATCCAACCCTGGAGGGCGGCGGCTTTGACCATGGCATACTCACCGCTGACATTATAGGTGGCTACGGGGCAGAGAAACTGGTCTTTCACGGCCCTGATAATATCCATGTAGGCCAGGGCCGGTTTGACCATTACCACATCAGCCCCTTCTTCTATATCCAGGGCTACTTCCCTTAAGGCCTGGTCTGTGCCGGACCGGGGGTCCATCTGGTAGGCGCTTCTGTCACCGAACTGGGGCGCAGAACCGGCGGCTTCCCGGAAAGGCCCGTAAAAGCCTGAAGCATATTTAGCCGAGTAGGCCATAATGATGGTATCGATAAAACCTTTCTGGTCTAAGGCTTTCCTGATGGCTGCCACCCGGCCGTCCATCATATCCGAGGGGGCTACAATATCGGCCCCCGCCTGGACATGGGATACGGCTGTACGGGCCAGGAGGTCCAGAGTGGAGTCATTTAGAATCTCCCCGCCTTGGATAACACCGCAGTGCCCGTGGCTGGTGTATCCACAGAGGCAGACATCGGTAATCACTACCAGCTGGGGGAATTCTTCTTTCACTAGGCTGACGGCCTGCTGGACAATCCCCTCCTGGGCGTATCCCTGGGACCCCATTTTATTTTTATGAGAAGGAATACCGAAGAGGATGATGGCGGGAATACCAGCCTGGACTGCCTTTTCCGCTTCCGGCAGGAGTCTGTCGGGGGAGAGCTGGAAAACTCCCGGCATAGAGCCGATTTCTCTTTTGATCCCCTGTCCCTCTATGGCAAACATGGGATAAATCAAATCATTAGCGGTAAGTTGAACCACGGCCACCATATTTCTGATTCCCGGGGTTTTCCGCAAACGTCTCATCCTGGTAATGGGAAAATTCATTTATTCCTTCCCCCTTTGCTTGCAAAATGTTCTACCAGGGCCTGGACCAGACCCTCAATGGTATATTCCCGGGCCACCACATCCACCCTAAGGCCTAAGGTCCGGGCTGTATCCGCCGTTACGGGCCCGATGCAGGCCACAACTATATTCTCTGGTATAAACGGCTCTCCGGTGGGGAAAAGGGCGGCGAAATTTTTCACTGTGGAAGAACTGGTAAAGGTAACGGCCTGGATTTGGCCCTGCCGGATCTTCTCCAGCAGTATGGTACTGTCCTGGTCATCCTGAACTGTACGGTAGGCCGTAACTTCGTCAACCTGGATGCCGAAAGCCAGTAACCCCTGGGCCAGCAAAGGCCTGGCCAGCTCCGCCTTGGGCAGCAAAACCCTCTGCCCTATGACCAGTTTCTCCTTTAAACCCTCCAGGATTTCCTCTGTCCGGTATTTTTCCGGGATAAAATCCACCACCAGGCCCATTTCCTCCAGGGCTTCCCTGGTCTGGGGCCCGATGGCGCAGATTCTGGCCTTTCCCAGATTGCGTATATCTATTTTCAGTTTTTTCAGGCGCTGGAAAAAGTAGTCCACACCATTGACACTGGTAAAAACAATCCAATCATAGGTTGCCGCCCAGCGGACCGCCTGGTCCAGGGGTTCCAGGTCCAGAGGGGGTTCGATTTTGATGGTTGGAAACTCCAGGGCTTCTCCGCCCAGATCTGCAATCCTGCGGGAAAGGATGCTGGCCTGCCGACGGGCCCTGGTGACCAGAATCCGGCGGCCAAAAAAGGGCAGTTTCTCAAACCATTCAAGTTTTTGGCGCAGAGAAACTACATCACCCACAATGATAACGGCCGGAGATGTGAGGCCCGCAGCCCGGACTTTTTCGCCGATATCCTCCAGAGTACCCGTCACCACTTCCTGCTCGGGGCGGGTTCCCCAGCGAATGACCGCTGTGGGGGTGGAGGCGCTTTTACACTTTTCCTGCAGGTTGGCCGTTATCTCCGGTAGGTTTTCTACGCCCATTAGAAATATTAATGTCCCCGGATCCAGGGCTAAACGGCTCCAGTCAATATAGCTGCCTGTTTTGCCCGGGTCTTCGTGGCCGGTGATAACTGTAAATGTTGAGGCCAGTCCCCGGTGGGTTACAGGGATCCCCGCATAAGCTGGTACGGCAATGCAGGAAGTAACCCCCGGAACTACTTCAAAGGCTACTCCTGCCTGCCTTAAGTGTTCGGCTTCTTCACCGCCCCGGCCAAAAACGAAAGGGTCTCCCCCTTTCAATCTGGCAACGACACAACCCTTTTGCCCCTGGGTCACCAGTAGCTCATTGATCTCTTCCTGGCTCAATGTATGGCGATGGGGGAGTTTTCCCACATAGATTAACTCTGCCCCCGGTTTTTTATAGGATAATAGACTGGGATTAGCCAGCCGGTCATAGACAACGGTATCGGCTTTTTTAATGCACTCCAAACCTTTGACTGTAATGAGCCCGGGGTCTCCCGGCCCCGCACCGATTAAGTATACCCTGCCTTCTTTCATCAACAATCTCCTACCCTGATCTTATTCAAAATCTCATCCGCACCCTGGGCCAGCAGTTTCCGGGCCAGGGTGATCCCCAGGTCCCCGGGGCAGGTCTTATCAACACTTATACTGTCCTTGAGCATCCGGTGCCCATCCAGGCTGGCAACCATGCCCTGGAGGGAAATTTTACCGCCCTGGATTTGGGCCATGGCCCCGATGGGAATCTGACATCCCCCTTCCAGGGTCCTCAAAAAGTCCCGTTCCACCCGGATACAGCAGGATGTTTCCGCGTCATTGGCACCCCTGATTATTCCGGCCATCTCTTCATCATTATCCCTGATCTCCAGTCCCAGGGCACCCTGGCCGATGGCGGGAAGGGATATGGAGTAATCAAGTCTTTCCGTTATTCTCTCTCCTAGGCCCAGCCTATCCACACCGGCAGCGGCCAGGATAACAGCTGTAAAATCTCCCTGATCCAGCCGCTTCAGGCGGGTATCAATGTTTCCGCGGAGGTCCGCCAGGTTTAGATCAGGCCTAGCATGGAGCAGTTGAGCCCTGCGGCGCAGGCTGCCGGTCCCGATAATGGCCCCCCGGGGCAAATCACTAAAGAAATTTCCCTGTCTGGAAATCAGGGCATCCCGGGGATCTTCCCTCCGGGTGATGGCTCCGATAATCAATCCCGGGGGAAGAATCGTGGGCAGGTCTTTCATGCTGTGAACCGCTAGGTCAATTTCCCCCTCTAAAAGGGCAATCTCCAGTTCTTTGGTAAAAAGGCCTTTATCCCCAATTTTGGCCAGGGGTACGTCCAGGAGCTTGTCACCTTTGGTGCGCATGGGAACCAGGACAAAGGTACAGGAAGGATTCCGGCTGCCCAGTAATTCCGCCATATGTTCAGCCTGCCAAAGGGCCAGAGGGCTCTGGCGGGTACCTATTTTAACTGTTCTCTTCACAATGCGCCCTCCCTGTTTCCGTCTTCATCCCCTGGTTCCAGATTAAAAAGTTTGCATAGGACCTGGGAATAACCGTTTTCCTTATCCCTGCGGGCATATTCTTTGAGGTTGGCGATGGGTTCGTTGAGAATTTTATTCAAGGTAGAGGTTACCAGGGAATTAATGATTTTCTTATCCCGCTCGGATAAGGGCCCCAACTTGCGTAAAGCCCAATCGATTTCCTGTTTCCTGATCTTTTCGGCCTTTTCTTTCAAGGCCCTAATGGTAGGTACAACGGCTAAGGAATCAAACCATTGATAAAAATTGTTTATTTCCTCGTTAACCAGTAAATCCACTTTAATGGCTTCTCGCCTGCGTTCGGCCAGGTTCTTTTGCACCACCTGCTCCAGGTCGTCAATATCATAGACGGATATTCCCGAAAGCGCGGCCACCGCAGGATGGATATCCCGGGGGACGGCTATATCTATAAACAGCAGAGGCCGTCCGGCCCTGGCAGACAGGACAGACTGCAGATCTTCAGCTTTAACAATATAATGGGGAGCTGCGGTACAGCTGATGACAATATCGGCTTCCACCAGGTGAAGGGAAAAATCATCCAGCCGGATGGCCTGACCTCCAAACTCTTGGGCCAGCTTACACGCATTGGCATATGTCCGATTGCCCACAACCACGGTGGATACACCATTACCCACCAGATTACGCAGAACCAGTTCCCCCGTTTCTCCCGTTCCCAGAACCAGTGCTGTGCGGCCTGTTAATTCCCCCAGGATCTGGCTGGCCAGGTCTACGGCGGCAGAGCCCACGGAAACGGCCAGGCGGTCGATGAGGGTTTCGGTACGGGCCTTCTTCCCCGTGAAGATGGCTTTGAGGAAGAGTCCATTGAGGATCGGGTTGGACATCCCGCACTGGCAGGCTGTGTCATAAGCTTCCACCACCTGGCCCAGGATTTGGCTTTCCCCCAGAATCATGGAATCTAATCCAGCGGCCACGCGAAAAAGATGATGAACAGCCTGCCGTCCTTCCTTAATATACGCATGCCTTTCCAGGGTTTCCCCAGCACAACCGCTGAAGTCAGCAATTAAGCTAATCAGCTCTTCTTTGCCCCGGACCAGATCCCGGGTGGTTGTATAATATTCTGTGCGGTTGCAAGTGGAAAGGATCACCAGACCCTCCACCCGGGAGAGAACCCTAAATTCGGGGGCTCGGTTTTTAATCTGAACCCTGGTCATAGCCACCTTTTCCCTAATTTCTACGGGGGCCGTCTTATGATTTAGGCCAAATACGATGATAGACATTTTCTCACCTCTTCCCTGGCAGCTTCCATGTTCCCATGTAATACTGATGCAATAATCTCCGAATCTATAATTTCCTGCAGGAACTTCTTCCTGTCCTGCTGATCCTTTAGCAGCTCCCGGGCCATTTCCCTGGCTTCGCCCAGAAGGGCCAGCACTTGGATATACCCCGGGCCATAAAGCTCCCCTAACTCCCTGATAATCTTTCCTGCCAGGGCAGGACTCTTGCCGTTAGTAGAAACGGCGATGAGTAGTTCACCCCGTTTCAAGAAGGAATTAACAATAAAACTGCTCTCACCAGGACTATCCACCACATTAACCAGAATCCTGTTTTCCCTGCAGTATGCCGCGATAAGACCGTTTATTTCCCTGATGTTGGTGGCGGCGATAACCAGGAAACTATCCTGGAGGTATTGCTCCCGGTAATGATCCTCTATCCAGCGGATTTTGCCACAGCGGGCCAGCTCCATCAGCGAGGGACATAGACGGGGACTAACAACAAAGACGGCGGCGGCGCTATCAAGAAAGGTCTGGACCTTGCGCAGGGCCACTTCTCCCCCGCCGATAACGCTACATTTTTTATTCTTTAGGTATAGGGTAACGGGATAATCAAAACTCATAATTATTCACTTCCTGAAC
>BBPG01000687.1_pt1 | contig 13013 bp, 12 predicted proteins | sample 1343651 | NCBI WGS metagenome assembly BBPG01 (sample SAMD00019091, study PRJDB2971) | groundwater metagenome | biome: freshwater biome; feature: mineral spring; material: ground water | place: USA: CA, Sonoma | collected 2012-06 | depth surface m | reverse complement strand
TGAACTGTTAGTAAAAGAGCCAGGGTGATCTAGGTAGATCACCCTGGCTCTTTTACGTTTGTTAGAAAATTTATGGATTTGTATGATGTGATACAAGGCATCATGGGTTTGCAGGACTTGCCTGTCAGCACGATCCGTCGCTTGGATGACGGAGAGCTTGTAGTAGAATAGGTTGGCAGAAATCATTGTTGGAGGTGAAAACCTATGGAAACCACGTTGCAGTTAGTATTTCTTAATCAGGAAGCCTCCTTCTTCACAGTCAATCTGGCAAATCCCAGGGTTAACTTGACAGTGGCCGATGTGACGGCAGTAATGGATTTGATTTTGGCGAAAAATATCTTCCGCAGCACCGGCGGTGTTTTGACGGCGAAAGTCAGAGCGCGCCTCGTGTCGCGTGACACGGTGGATCTTGTGTCATTCGCCTAGCCAGCGGGAGGCATCGCCTCCCGTACATAAATACAGAACAAATGTTTGCCTTTTGTGGGCAGGAGATAATTGTTTCGTGTGGAATATCTTTAGGCGGAGGGGAAAATATGGGCTGTCTGGAAGGAACCCTAGAGCGGATTACATATTATAACGAGGAAACACTTTTTCTGGTAGCGCGGTTATGCTGCGAGCATGATGTTGTCAATACTATTATTGGTAATATGCCGCGTCTTGCTGTGGGCGAGCGTTTAATTGTGCAAGGGGAATGGTTTCAGCACAAAGATTTTGGCCGCCAGTTTAAAGTGGAAAAATACGAAGTAATCAGACCTCAGAGCGAAAAAGGTATCCGTAACTTTCTTGCCTCCGGCCTGCTTAAAGGTGTGGGCCCTTCCACCGCAGCGAAAATAGTAGACTATTTCGGTCTTGATGCTTTAAGCGTAATTGAAAAAGAGCCACAGCGGCTTTGCGAAATAGCCGGAATTGGCGCGAAGAAAGCGGCCACGATTAGTGAAAGCCTGGCGGAACGCCAAGAAGTGATGAGGGTTATGATTTTTTTGCAGGGTTATGGTGTGAGCACAGGCTACGCAACTCGGATTTACCGAAAGTATGGAGACGACACCGTAGCAAAAGTAAGTGAAAATCCCTACCGTTTGGCAGAAGATGTGTTTGGAATCGGCTTTAAGACGGCGGATAAAATTTCGCTGGAGATGGGACTGGCTCACGACTCTCCCCACCGTATCCGGGCTGCCCTGCTCTTTTTACTCAGAGAAGCGCAGGATGAGGGGCATGTCTTTTTACCTGTGGAGCTGCTGCTCCAAAAGACCGGGCAAATACTTTTGAGCGAAGCGCACAGCCTGCCGGAGGAGGCAGTGCAAAAACAGTTGGAGCGCTTGGTGCGTGAGGGAGATTTGGTTGAGGAGTTATCGTCAGAAGGGGCGGCAGTTTATCAGCCTGCTCTTTGGTATGCAGAACGGTATGCGGCTGCCAAGCTTTTGGAGCTTGCAAGTCAACAGTTATCGCTCCGGTCCCTTAGCTTAAATCAGTTGGAGGCCGACCAGATTAAGCTGGCTTCTGCTCAGCGGGAAGCCGTCCGCATGGCGATGGAAACAGGTTTATTGGTTATAACCGGGGGGCCTGGTACCGGCAAAACTACCACAATCCGCTCATTGCTTGCGCTTTTTTTGCAGCATGGCCTCGAAGTAATGTTGGCAGCGCCTACAGGCAGGGCGGCTAAGCGCATGACGGAAGCAAGTGGTGTGGAGGCCAAAACAATCCACCGTTTATTGGAATATACACAGGTTGAAGGGGAGGGGTTCACCTTTCAGCGCAATGAAGAGAGGCCGTTAAAAGCTCATGTGGTAATTGTGGATGAAGTTTCCATGGTTGATCTGTCATTGTTTTGCTCTCTGCTTAAGGCCATTCCTCTAAGTTGCAAGCTCGTTTTAGTGGGGGATATGGACCAACTTCCTTCGGTGGGCCCCGGCAATGTGTTGCGCGATATTATAGCTTCTGGTGCAGTGCCTGTAGTTAAGCTTGATATGGTTTTTCGTCAGTCAGGTGAAAGTGGCATTATTGCAAATGCACACCTTGTAAATAGTGGGCAAATGCCGGATATAAGCGGTGAAGCCAGAGATTTTTTCTTCATTAATGAGAGTGAACCGGAGAAAATTCTGGATGCTATCTTGGCACTGTGTAGTCGGCGGCTTCCCAATTATAAAAATAATGACGCCATTGACGATATTCAGGTGCTCTCTCCTATGCGGCGTAATCTGCTGGGAGTGGACAATTTAAATATTCGCTTGCAGGCTGAGCTCAATCAGCCTCACCCCGCTAAAACTGAATTGCGAGGAAGAGGTCCAACGTTTCGCTTAGGTGATAAAGTGATGCAAGTCCGGAATAATTACCAGAAAGAAGTATTTAACGGGGACATGGGACGCATCAGTTTTATCAATCAAGATGACGGAGAGCTGGTTGTCCGTTATCCTGATGTGAGCGGAGCCAGAGAGGTAACTTACGACCAAGCTGAGTTAGACGAGCTTTCATTGTCTTATGCAGTTTCTGTGCATAAAAGTCAAGGCAGCGAATATCCAGTCGTGATTTTGCCGGTGGTGACCCAGCATTATATTTTATTGCAGAGAAACCTACTGTACACAGCGATTACCAGAGCCAAAGAAATGGTTGTGCTCATCGGGACAAAAAAAGCCATGGCAATCGCAGTTCGCAACAACAAGGTTGAAGCGCGCTACACAAGGCTTGCTGCCAGGCTGGCTGAAAAAAGATAGTCTGGGGGGCAAATAATGAACATATTTAAACCTTTGTTGGATTTGCTCTTTCCACCTAGTTGCGTGTTTTGCGCTTGCAGAGTGGGCGAGGGAACTACGGCGCTGCAGATTTGCAGTCAGTGTTTTGCCCAAATCCCTGCTCCTGAAACATGCTGCTTTAAATGCGCACAACCATTGGCGGCGGTTCAGGATAATTGTCCGCAGTGCAGTAGGTTGGTATTTGCTTTTAGTGGTGCTTGCACAGTGCAAGCTTACAGGGGGGCAGTTAAGACAGCCATTCACAACTATAAATATAACGGCCGAAAAGAAATGGCAAGAACACTGGGCGGACTGATGGCGCAGCAAATTAGGCGGAGTAGTTGGCCAAAAATTGAGGCTATTGTGCCGGTGCCGCTGCACCGCAGCAGGCTGTTGGAACGTGGCTATGACCAAGCACTGCTACTCGCGCAGGTGGTAGCGGCTGAATTAAGGTTGCCGCTAAAAAAAGTTTTGCAGAGAAAAAGTGCGACTCCTAGCCAGACAAAGCTTTTTGCCAGAGAACGCTGGGAGAATGTATCGCAGGCTTTTGAGTTAGCATCTCAACTTCCTTTGCCGGCGCGCCTACTCTTGGTTGATGATTTGCTAACCACAGGCGCAACAGCACATTTTGCGGCACAGACTCTTTTGGCAGGCGGTGCTAAAGAAGTTTATCTTGCGGTGGTGGGAAGGTAGTTAATTTATTTTTTTATTAATCTTTGCAGGGCAGGATTTTGCTGCGGATGGGGTAAATATTAATTAAAAGCAGGAGGGAGTTGAGGCAATGAAATTGTCTATACGAGGCAAAAATATTGAGGTAACAGATGCGTTGAGAGAATATGTTCAGAAACGGATTGGCAGAATAGACAAATATTTTGCTGCCGACGCAGATGCCCAGGTCACGCTGTCGGTAGAACGAGGCCTGCATAAAGTGGAAGTTACAGCTGGGGTAAACGGTTTGCTGCTTCGGGCTGAAGAGGGTACCGGTGACATGTATGCTTCCATTGATTTGGTGGTGGATAAGCTAGAGAGGCAGATTGCCAAATATAAAACCCGTATTAATAGGAAGTCGCGTCAGGGTGGTGGAATAAGAGAATTAAGCCAGTTGCCCAAGGTTGAAGAGGAAGGCGAGTTTGCAGTCATCAGAAGAAAGCGTTTTGGGGTGAAGCCGATGACAACCGAAGAGGCTATTCTTCAGATGAATCTGCTAGGTCACGATTTTTATGTTTTTGCCCATTCAGACAACGATGAAGTAAACGTGGTTTATCGCAGAAAAGACGGTAAATACGGCTTGATTGAACCGACGCTTAGATAACTATACAAAAACTACCCCTTTGCGTAGCCGGGATAACGGTGTAAAATACGTAAAGGGGCAGTTTTTGTTAGGAGGAAAAAGATGAAATCCATGCTGGATGTAGTAATTTTCGAGGGTAGTCAGGCGAACAGTCCGGTGGAAGAAATATTGGTTCGCGCGCGTCACGCCGCACTTCATGATAATTTAGGAAAAATCCTGGCTCTGCCTGATGTGAGCAGAGTCTTCTTAGTGACAAACCGGCCGGAATTGTCTGCCTGGGCAGACGAGCGGATTCAACCGATACTAAATAAAACAGCTCCGGCAGACTTTCATTTCGGCCGAGAGCTTTTAAGTTTGGTGGAGCGTTACCGGCTTAAAGCCGTCTTATGTATGGGGGGCGCTGCTGTGCCCCTCATCAGCTTAGCTGAGTTGAATGACGCGGTCCGGTCGGTGCTTGGCAAGGCAGGGCGCTATGCGACAAATAATGTGCAGTCTGCAGACATGTTGGCCTTTAACCCGGCAACAGTGTTAAGCCATTACCCGCTTCCTGCTACAGATAATGCGCTTGTCTTGCTTTTGCGCTATGCTGCCGGCTTTGAACAGTGCCTGCTGCCGACTACGCTGGGAACGCAGTTTGATATTGATACTCCCACTGATTTGCTGGTTTTAGCCGATTCGCCCTTTGGTGGCCCGGCACTGCGTGCAGCCATTTCTTCGCTGCAACTTGACACTGTCGCCATTAAGCAAGTAAAGGAAGTGCTGCGAAGTCAATATCCCGATGTGGCCCTGATTGGTCGTGTCGGCGCACCCGTCATGGCCCTGCTTAATCAGAATTTTAAAGCGCGGCTGCGTGTATTTTCCGAAGAGCGAGGCATGAAATCTTTGGGTAGGCTGGAGAGAAACGAAGTGGTATCCCTGCTTGGCTATTGGCTGGAAGAAATAGGTCCGGCTCGATTTTTTGGATTTTTGGAAAGGACGGTGCAGGCAGCTCTGATTGATACCCGAGTGATGTTTGCTCACTTGAAAAAGCCGCTGAGCGATGCCGACCGCTTTTACTCCGATTTAGGCCTACATGAACGAGTAGAGGATCAATTCGTGCGGGAATTTACCCGTGAAGCCGCCCGGTGTGCCATTCCGATTTTATTGGGTGGACATTCTTTGGTTTCAGGCTGTGTCTGGGCTTTGGTGGAAGAAATAGGCTGTATATTATAAGCACCCAGCAAGTAAAGAAGGATTTTCACTTAGCTGGTCGAATTATGGTTAAAGATGCAAATATAGCTAATTTATAGCAGTCTATTAAGTTTAGGCGGGGACAAGTTAAAACAATAAAAAAGAGAGGGAGGGTTGGTATTGGCCGATGTTCCGAAAGAGATTAGGCTTTCCGACTGCGAAAATTTAATTAAACAGATACGCGACGTAATTTCGGTAAATATCGTCCTTGGCGCAAACAAAGATATTGATGAAATACATGTGTTGGCTGAAGATACGAGAAATGCCAAACAGTTAGTGCGAGATATTGAAACGTTGCTTCGTGTTGAGCAGGGCATCGCTTTAGATCATAAAAAAATATCAATTGTGCAGTTGAACAAGGAGCATACCTTTTTTCAGGGAAAGCGCTTTAAATTTTCCGCCATTCAATATTCACTCCAAGGAACAAAGATTGAAGCAATGGTTGAGCTTACCTCTGCGAAACGAACTTGTCAAGGAAGAAGCTGCGGCGTTAATTCCAGCAGCAACCGACTTCGCCTTTTTGCGGAGGCAACTATTCAGGCAGCAAGTGAGTTTCTTGAAGCAGGGAGCGCCGTTTTCCTAGAAGATGTGGCTCTTTATCATCTTGGCCGACGCAGCCTGATTGCAGCCACGTTGCTCTACACCCAAGGGCCGAGCGAAGAATGTTTGGTTGGCGCAGCACTTGTTAAACAGGATGAAAAAGAAGCTGTGGTGAGAGCTACCCTTGCCGCCTTAAATCGGCGCGTTTCAGCCGCTATTTGACATCTACATAGTAAAAAAAGGGCCGACACCTTTTCCCCTGAGCGGAGCGGCGTACCTGTCGCCATGTAGCGGAGCGCGGCAGAGGAAACCGTAAAGGGGGCTTTTTAAAATGGCAAAAGTTATTCGCGCGATCGTTGCTTTGGGTACTTTGGTACTCGCCGGCGGCGCAAGTTGGCGTGCTTGGTGGTAGAATTTATTTAGTCGGCCCTTTTTTTAATATCTGGAGGAACTCCATGTCTTTTAATAAGCAGCAGTTGGGAGTAAAAATCTATCTTATCGCCGTTATTTCGGCGGCTTTAGTATTTCTTTTTTTTCATAATCCGCTGGGCTTTTTCAGCCCGGCATTAGTATTTTTTCTTATTTTGCATTTAGTGCTGGAAAATCTGGATGTCTATCTGCCACACGCTAAAGCGTCTGTTTCTGTCGGCTTTGCCACCAATTTGGCCATAATTCTTTTATTTGGCCCGGGCCCGGCGGCCTGGGTCAACTTTGTCACAATTATATATTTTCGGAAAACGGAACATCGCAAAGCGCTGTATCAGGAGTTGTTTAATGCTTCACAACTGACGCTGACGGCCGGCGGCGCCGGCTATGTTTATCTGCTGGCAGGGGGGATTCCCGGAGAGGTAGTCTTTCCCCGAGCCTTCTTCCCCATGGCGGTAGCTATTTTAGCCAATTTTTTTATTAACGTCCTTTTGGTGGGAATTATAATCTCCTTAACCCAAAAAAAATCATTCCGCAACGTTTGGCTGGTGACTTTCAGATGGAGCCTTCTCAACTATCTTGCCCTTTCCCCCCTGGGGATTTTAATTGCCATCGTATATGGCAGTATTGGGATAGTTGCCGTCCTTCTATTAATGCTGCCGCTGATGGTGGCGCGGCATACTTTTATCCTTTATATGGAGATGCGCAACCAGTATATCAGCACAATTAAAGCTTTGACAAAGGCGATTGACGCGAAAGACCATTACACCCACGGCCATTCCGAGCGGGTGGCAGCATATGTAGTCGCTATCGCCTCAGAGTTGAAGTTGCCGGAAGATTTTCAGGAGAAACTTGAGTTCCTGGCGCTGATGCATGATATCGGTAAAATCAGTATTCCGGAAACAATCTTAAATAAGCCGAGCAGACTCTCAGATGATGAGTTTGATTTAATCCGCACTCATCCCGAAGTCGGGGCGGAAATCATCAAGAATATTAAACTGATCGGCGAATATGCCGATATTGTGCGACATCATCACGAGTGGATTGATGGACGTGGTTATCCCGGCGGCATTACAGGTGAGAAAATCTCGCTTGGCGCGAGAATCATGAGCGTGGCTGATGCCTTCGACGCCATGACATCAGCGCGGAGTTACAGTGCACCTAAGAGCAAGCAGGAGGCGCTGGCGGAACTTGAACGCTGCTGTCATACGCAGTTCTGTGCTGATGTGGTGAAAGCCTTTGTGAAAGTACTGCGAAGAAGAGGTGAAATCTCTTGATTCTGGTAGGCGTGATCCTGGCGGTGGCAGTGGCGCTACTTAGAGGCGGGAGGCTTTCGCGGCTTAGTGATTTAGGATTAAAGCTGCTACCGCTTGTCTGGTTGGTGTTAATCATGCGCTCCCTGGTGTCCGTTCTGGAAAGTCGGGGAATGAGTTGGGCGCCTTTGCTGCAGGTGGCGGCATTTCTCATCTTGTTCGTAGTTCTAGTGCGAAACCTGGATGCACCGGGAATGAAACTGTTTGGCTTAGGCAGTCTGTTGAATTTTCTGGCAATCGCGGCAAACGGCGGGGCAATGCCTGTCTCACCCGCTGCTTTGGCTGTTTTGGGAGTGAGTAAGCTGCCGACCGGTACCCACACACTCTTAACTCCTGAGAGCCGCTTATCATTTTTTTCAGATATTATCCCGTTATGGCTGCCCTACCCCCAGGTGATTAGTGTGGGCGATATGCTGATGGTTGCCGGGATGTTTTTATTTATCCAGCAGAAGATGCTTGCCGGGCGCGGACTTGTTTCAGCCGAGAAATAATGATAAAATAAGTTTGGATTCTGTAAGGGAACCGTTAGGTTCCTTTTGTATTATAAATATTGGAGGTTTTGGCATGCGCGGCCTGATAGCCAAACTTATCGGTGATGTAAACCAACGTGAAATCCGTAAGGTGAAATCCATGGTTGAGAGGACTAACCTGTTTGAGGAAGAGATAAAAGCATTGACGACAGAAGCTCTGCGCGCTAAAACGGCGGAATTTAGAGAGCGGTTAAATATTGCCCTGGGCGAGCAGCGTCAACAGCTGGTTGAACTGAAAGCAGCTTTGCCCCCTAATGCAGACGCCCTGGAACAACGGGAATTGGCGGATGCGGAAAAAGAGCTGTTTAAAGCGGAGCAGGCAGCGCTTTTGGAACTTTTGCCTGAGGCTTTTGCTGTGGTGCGGGAAGCGGGCTGCAGAGTGCTGAGAATGCGCCATTTTGATGTGCAACTCTTGGGCGGTATTATCCTGCATCAGGGGCGGATTGCGGAGATGAAAACGGGCGAAGGAAAAACGCTGGTGGCCACTTTGCCGGCGTATCTTAACGCCTTGACAGGTCGCGGTGTTCATATTGTCACAGTTAATGATTATCTGGCTGCGCGCGACAGGGAATGGATGGGGCCACTTTATGAGGTTTTGGGTTTGTCGGTGGGCCTGATTGTCCACGGGCTGGAGCAGGCAGCGCGACGTGTTGCGTATGCCGCTGATATTACCTACGGCACTAACAACGAGTTCGGCTTCGACTATCTGCGGGAGAATATGGTGCTTTACCAGGAAAATCTGGTGCAAAGGCAGTTGTATTACTCAATAGTGGATGAAGTGGACAGCATCTTAATTGATGAAGCCAGAACGCCGCTGATTATCTCCGGACAAATGAAGACGGAAGAGAAGCAGCATGATGACTATGCCCGCATTGACAGTGCGGTGCGGCGGCTGAAGCAGGATACTCATTTTGAAGTTGACGAGAAGGCTAACTCGGTGACTTTAAGCGACGAAGGCGAGCGTCAAATAGAGACATTATTGGCTGAGAAAGGTCTTTATGGGGAAGAAGATATCGTCTACGAAGAAGTGGAAGATGAACAGGTCTTGGAAACAGGTCAGACTCAGCATAGAAGCATCATTAAAAAGAAAGTGGAGAACGCGCTGCGAGCCCACAATCTGATGAAACGGGACAAAGATTATGTCGTCACAGACGGACAGATTATTATTGTGGATGAATTTACCGGCCGCCTGATGTACGGGCGTCGCTATAGTGATGGGCTGCATCAAGCGATAGAGGCCAAAGAAAGGGTAAAGGTGGCCAAGGAAAGTATGACGCTGGCCTCCATCACATTCCAGAATTATTTCCGCATGTATAAAAAATTAGCCGGCATGACTGGGACGGCTGCTACGGAGGAAGCGGAATTTCAAAGCATCTACGGCATGGACGTAGTTGCAATCCCCACAGATAAGCCCATGGTGCGTCATGATTTGTCGGACGTGATTTATAAGACAAAGCATGGCAAATTTCGGTGGGTTGTGGAGGAAATTCTTGAACGTCACAAAACGGGGCAGCCTATGCTGGTGGGGACGATCTCCATTGAGACATCTGAAGAGTTAAGCCGCATTTTGCATAAGCGCGGCGTGCGGCACGAAGTGCTAAACGCCAAACATCATGAACGCGAGGCTAAAATCATTGCCCAGGCAGGACGCCTTGGTGCGGTAACGATTGCTACAAACATGGCGGGGCGCGGCACAGATATCTTGCTGGGCGGCAATTCTGAATCTTTGGCGGAAGATGGGTTTCGCGCGGAATATGGTTGCTCCCTGGAAGAATATAGGAGTAGGCCGGCTTTGTCCGAAAGTGAAAAAAACAATGCGCATACTCATTATGAGAAGTTGCTGGAGAAATACAGAGAAGAAACCCGCTGTGAGCGGGAGAAGGTAATTGGAGCGGGCGGCCTCCATATCTTAGGGACAGAAAGGCACGAATCAAGGCGAATTGACAATCAGTTGCGCGGTCGTTCCGGTCGCCAAGGAGATCCCGGTTCCAGCCAGTTTTATATCTCGCTCGAAGATGATCTGATGCGCCTCTTTGGTGGCGATAATATTTATGGAATCATGGAAAAACTGGGGTTAGACGAAGATACGCCTATCGACCATCCGCTAATCAGCCGTGCGATTGAGTCTGCTCAGAAGAAAGTGGAAAACCGAAACTTTGAAATCCGAAAACATATTTTGGAATATGACAATGTAATTAATGAGCAGCGAGAAGTGATCTACGCTCAGCGCCGCAGGGTACTGGAAGGGGAGAGCCTGCGCGAGACTGTAATGGAATGGCTGCCTGAACTGGTAAACGAAGCGCTGACTCAGTATGCCAGCGACAAAGTGTATGATGACGAATGGGATCTGGAAGGTTTACTGACCTGGGCTGAAGGAATTTTTCTGGCTCATCGGCGGCTGAAGAAAATTGAATTAGAGGGAAAAAGCAAGGATGAGCTGCATGAGATTTTTCTGAGCGCAGCTATTGATGCCTATAGCGGACGAGAAGAAAAAATCGGCGTTGAAACTATGCGTGAATTGGAACGAGTAGTGATTCTTCGCATTGTTGACTCCAAGTGGATGACCCATATTGATAGCATGGATGAACTGCGGCATGGTGTGGGGCTGCGGGCCTACGGACAGCGTAACCCTTTGGTGGAGTATAAGTACGAAGCGCATAACATGTTTAATGCAATGATTCACGCCATTAAGGAGGAGTCGGTAAGTTTACTTTACCGTATTCAGGTTGCGGCACCGCCGCAACGCCAAGCAGTGGCTGTAACTGATGATGCGCCTTCAAGTCTTGGCTCTGCAGCGCACGCGCAGTCCCGTGCGGTTAAGAAGGTAGGACGGAATGACCCGTGTCCTTGCGGCAGCGGGAAAAAATATAAAAAATGTTGTTGGAAGTAGGTGCAAGATGTCAGCGGAAATTAAAATTGCTTACAAGGAACTTTGCGAGCGTCTTACCGAAATGAGTGTTTCCCTTTGACGTTGCTCAAAAAAGTGAACTTATTCGGAAGCTCTCAGAAGACTCAGGTCGTGTGGAGTTCTGGTCCGATGCCGATAAAGCGCAAAAAATTATCCAGCAGTTAAAGACGTTGCGCGATGATGTTGAACTAGTAGTGGCTGCGCGCCGGAAGCTAGATGACCTGGACGTGACCATTACGCTCGCGGCTGAAGAAGGTGACGCAGAACTGTGGGTTGATGCAGCAGAAAATGTTACTGCCTTGGCATTGGAAATTGGTCGGCTGGAGTTAGCTGTTCTCTTCAGGGGGCGCTATGATGACCATAATGCTATCATCGCCATTCACCCCGGCGCCGGTGGCACAGAGTCCCAAGACTGGGCTGCCATGTTGGTGCGGATGTATACCCGCTGGGCTGAAAGGAAAAATTTTCTAGTGGAAATCATGGACCTGCTTCCCGGAGACGAGGCAGGAGTTAAAAGTGCCACACTTTTAATAAAGGGGAAAAATGCTTACGGTTATCTTAAGGCAGAGCGAGGTGTTCATCGTCTGGTGCGCGTTTCCCCCTTCGACTCCGCAAGTCGGCGCCACACCTCCTTTGCTTCCCTAGACGTGTTGCCGGAGGTGGAAGAAGGGGAGCAGGATGCGGAGATTAAGCAAGATGAATTGAAGATTGATACCTACCGCTCCAGTGGGGCCGGCGGACAACATGTTAATACTACCGATTCTGCAGTGCGGATTACACATCTACCTACCGGCTTTGTGGTTCAATGCCAGAATGAGCGTTCGCAGCATGCCAATAGAGATCGTGCAATGAAGGTGTTACGCGCCAAGCTGGCAGATCTGCAGCAGCGACAACAGTTGGAAGAACGGAGCAGTATCAGGGGGCAACAAAAAGAAATTGCTTGGGGCAGTCAGATTCGCTCCTATGTGTTTCAGCCCTATACCTTGGTGAAAGACCATCGTATCGGCATGGAAGTAGGCAATATTAACGCGGTAATGGACGGTGAGCTGGATGAGCTGATTGAGTCTTACCTGCGCCAGACAGCCGGGAAGCAAGGGTAAAGGAGAGGGGGGTGCAGGGATGGCCAAGTATCAAGCAGGCAAAGAATATGCCGTCGTCCTGCTGGGCACCACCTTAGTGGCCGCAGCCTTTCAATTATTTCTTGTGCCAAACCAAATTGCAGCCGGCGGAATCAGTGGCTTAGGAGTCATTTTCTTTCACCTCCTGGGTTTGCCGGTGGGACTGACCATCTTCTTTTTGAATCTGCCGCTTTTTATTTTGGCAGCGCGGTTGTTTGGTGGCAGCTTTATTGCTCGAGGCCTCTTTGGCGCGATTACTCTGTCGCTAATGGTGGAGCTACTGGTATTTTTGCCGGTGCTGACGAAAGATCTTTTGCTAGCTTCACTTTACGGAGGGGCTTTGATGGGTGTTGGCGTTGCCCTTGTGTTTCGGGCAAGAGGTTCCACCGGCGGCACGGTTTTAGCGGCTCAGGTTTTAAACAAGCTGTTCGGCTTTACTATGGGTCAAAGTCTGCTCAGTGTGGATTTTTTAGTAGTTGTTTTTGCGGGTATCGTGTTTAGTTTGGAGCTTGCTATGTATGCTCTAATCTCGCTGTTTGTGAGCAGTAGGGTGATTGACCTTGTGCAAGAAGGAATCAGCAGCAGTAAGGCTGCCCTCATAATTTCCTCCCATACAGAAATAATTGTCGATAATATTCTCCTGGAGCTTAATCGCGGAGCTACCATCCTTCACGGTAGAGGTGCCTATACTGGACATTCGCGTGAGATGGTGCTGACAGTAGTTTCCCAGTCAGAGGTCCAGCGCCTGAAAACCATTGTACAGGAAGTCGATCAGCGAGCTTTTGTCATTCTGGGTAATGCCCATGAAGTTTTGGGGGAAGGTTTTAAGGTGGCTAAGCTGCGCAAGGCAGATATTAATTAACTAAATTTGAAATAAGGAGAAGCGGCGGATTTGACAAATCCGCCGCTTCTCCTTATTTTTCGTATGGGA